>Ga0233425_10007437_pt1 | contig 15393 bp, 13 predicted proteins | sample Watercolumn_Towu_2_FD_181712 | JGI IMG/M metagenome (GOLD analysis project Ga0233425, IMG submission 181712) | Freshwater microbial communities from Lake Towuti, South Sulawesi, Indonesia - Watercolumn_Towuti2014_140_MG | ecosystem: Environmental > Aquatic > Freshwater > Lake | place...
GTTTTCACCTGGAGACTCTTCCTATGCGCCTCATCATCGCCGCCGCTTCCGTCGGGCCACGTCCAGAGCAGTGGCTGCGTGCAGCTGAAGTAACTTGCTAATCAAGATGTCGGTTACGGTATGGGGGCGGGCCGACGAATTACAAGGGCCTGAGCGACGCGATTGGCAGACGGCCTGTCCCCCCGGTTCCAGAATGGAGAGGCAATCCCGCCGTCACTCGGCCGCGGCAACCTGCTTGTCGTTGGCCTGGTAGATCAGGTAAGGCTCCGACTCGCCCCGTATCACCTTGTCGTCCACCACCACCTTGGCGATGTGCTCGCAGGAAGGCAGCTCATACATGGTATTGAGCAGGGTATGCTCCATGATGGTCCGCAATCCGCGTGCGCCGGTCTTGCGCTCCATGGCCTTCTTGGCGATGCAGCGCAGTGCGTCGTCGCGGATTTCCAGTTCGCTGCCTTCCATGTCGAACAGCTTCTTGTATTGCTTGACCAAGGCGTTCTTCGGCTCCGTCAGGATGCGGATCAAGGCATCCTGATCCAGTTCCTCCAAGGTGGCTACCACCGGCAGGCGACCGACGAATTCCGGAATCAGGCCATAGCGGATGAGGTCTTCGGCTTCCACCTCGGCGAGGATCTCGCCGACGTTCTTGGAATCGTCCTTGCTTTTGACGTCTGCCGAAAATCCGATGCCGCCCTTCTCCGAACGGGCGCGGATCACCTTGTCGAGACCGGCGAAGGCGCCGCCGCAGATGAACAGGATGTTGGCAGTGTTGACCTGGAGGAATTCCTGTTGCGGGTGCTTGCGGCCGCCCTGGGGCGGGACCGAGGCGATGGTGCCCTCGATCAACTTCAGCAGGGCCTGCTGCACCCCTTCACCAGACACGTCGCGGGTGATGGAAGGGTTATCGGACTTGCGCGAAATCTTGTCGATCTCGTCGATGTAGACGATGCCCGACTCGGCCTTTTCGACGTCGTAATCGCACTTCTGCAGGATCTTCTGGATGATGTTCTCCACATCCTCGCCCACATACCCGGCTTCCGTCAGGGTGGTCGCATCGGCGATGGTGAACGGCACATCCAGCAGCCGCGCCAGCGTCTCCGCCAGCAGAGTCTTGCCGGAACCGGTGGGACCGATGAGCAGGATGTTGCTCTTGGCCAGTTCCACGTCGTTTTTCTTGACCTGCGCCCGCAACCGCTTGTAGTGGTTGTACACGGCAACCGCCAGGATGCGCTTGGCCTTTTCCTGGCCAATCACGTACTCGTCGAGGACCGACTTGATCTCTTTCGGCTTCGGCAGCTTGTCGGTACCGCCACCGGAGGTATCCTGCAATTCCTCGCGGATGATGTCGTTGCAAAGCTCCACGCACTCATCGCAAACGAACACGGCGGGTCCCGCGATCAGCTTCCTGACCTCGTGCTGGCTCTTGCCACAAAACGAACAATAGAGGAGCTTGCCGCTTCCGTCTTTGCCGTGCTTATCGTCGCTCATCGAATTGCCCTCTTGCTGCAGTCGTTAGACTGTCTGGATACCTGGTTTGATCTTGCCATGACTCGGGGGCGTGCGAAATCCCCCCTGGGTTCCGGCGCGATCAGGCGGCCGTCGCTTGACGGTTCACCAACACCTTGTCGATGAGCCCGTAAGCCACTGCATCGTCGCCACTCATGAAATTGTCGCGATCGGTATCCACCTGAATCTTTTCGATGGGCTGTCCGGTATGGTGGGCTAGCACCTTGTTCAAGCGATCACGTACGGCGAGTATCTCCCGCGCGTGAATGTCGATATCGCTGGCCTGCCCCTGGAAGCCGCCCAGCGGCTGGTGAATCATCACCCGCGAATGGGGCAGGCTGTAACGCTTGCCCTTGGCACCGCCCGCCAGCAGCAGCGCACCCATGCTGGCGGCCTGGCCGATGCACAGGGTGCTGACGTCGGGCTTGATGAACTGCATGGTGTCGTAAATCGCCAGGCCTGCGGTCACCACACCGCCCGGCGAGTTGATGTAGAGATGGATGTCCTTGTCGGGATTTTCCGATTCCAGGAACAACATCTGGGCGATCACCAGGTTGGCCATGTAGTCTTCGACCGGACCCACCAGAAAGATGACCCGCTCCTTCAACAAACGGGAATAGATGTCGAACGCCCGTTCGCCGCGGGCCGACTGTTCGATTACGATGGGGACCAGCCCGGTCGCCCGGGGTTCCATTGCTGTCATGGGTTGCACCTTAGGGAATTAGTGAGGATAAGGAAGGAATCAGGCCCCGGCTTGCGGCTGCATCAGCTCACCAAACGGGATGTATTCCTCGGCGACCTGGCCGTTGGCCAGGATCACATCGACGACCTGGTCTTCCAACACCATGCCTTCCACCTGGCTCAGTTGCTCCTTGTTCGAGTAATACCAGTTGACGACCTGCTGCGGGTCTTCGTAGCTGAGTGCGATATCGTCGATCGCCGCCCGCACCCTCTTGGGGTCGGCCTTCAGCTTGTGATCGTCCATCAGCTTGCCGAGCAGCAGCCCCAGCGCCACCCGGCGCTTCGCCAGAGGTTCCAGACGGAGACGAAGCGCGGCTTGGTCGATGGGCTGCTTGTTGCTTTTGGCTGCATCGACATAGGGCTTGATGAGGGTTTCGAGCTCTTGGCCGATCATGACCGCCGGAACCAGCAGCTCGGAATTGCGGGAATACAGTTCATCCATCACGGAAGTCTTGGTCTTTGCCTGGAGGGCTCGCGCCATCTCCCTTTCCATGTTGGCTTTGATGTCGGCACGGAAATCCTCGATGGCACCGCTTTCGATACCGAACGATTTGGCGAAGGCCTCGTCCAGCTCCGGCAGCACGCTCTCCTCGATCTTGTCGACGGTCACCTTGAACTGGGCGGTCTTTCCCGCCAGGTGAGCAGCACCATAATCCGCCGGGAAATCCAGGCTGAAACTGTCCTCGGAATCGACTGTTCGGCCGACCAGTTTGTCCTCGAAGCCCGGTATCAGCTGGTTCGAGCCCAACACCACGGCAAAGTTCTCGACGGTCCCGTCGGTGAAGTTGCTGCCGTCGCATTCGCCCTGGAAACTGATCGTCAGCCGGTCATCGAGTGCCGCCGGCCGCTCCGCGACTCTCCAGGCCTTCCTCTGACCGCGCAGTTTCAGCACCATGGCGTCCAGATCGGCCTCGCCCACTTCCGAGACGAATTTCTTCACCTGCAACTGGTCCAGCGCGAGGGGCGCGATTTCCGGCAGCACCTCGAAATCTGCGACGTAGCTGAACCCTTCGCCTTCGCTGGATTGGCCAGGGGTGATGGTGGGGCCTGCTGCCGGCGTGAGTTTCTCGGCCTGAACCGCCTCGTAGAAACTGGATTGAATCAGATCGGCCACGACTTCCTGACGCACCCCGGAGCCATAGCGTTGCTTGATCAAAAACGCCGGCACCTTGCCGGGACGAAACCCGTCGATCTTGGCCTGCCGGGCCAGGTTCTTCAACCGCGTATCCACCTGTACCTGAATTTTGTCTTCAGGCAGATGTACCGTTATTTTTCTGCCCAGTTCCGATGTCGATTCGACAGACACTTGCATGCTATTGCCTCAACCTTACTAATGGATGTCTTGCGTGATGTGATGGTCCCTGCCATCGTGAGTGATTGCCGCCGGCCCGGAATGGCCGGACGAATGGGGTGCCGCAGCCGGGAGCGCTGCGCGATTTGGTGCGAATGGAGAGACTCGAACTCTCAAGGGTTGCCCCACTGGAACCTAAATCCAGCGCGTCTACCAGTTTCGCCACATTCGCGTGCCGATGAATGAGAAATTATACTCTAGTTTTGCTTCGGTCCCGCCGCCCCGTCGCCAACTGGTTGATTCATCAGCGGGTCCAGAGCCGATCCAGCACCATTTGCGGAATACCCCGGATCGATGTAACCAGCCCTTCGCAGTCGGTTACGACCGTTAAGTCCATTATATGAACCTCGATCACATTTTTCAGCCTGCGATACGCCGCACCGCGTCGTACGCCGTTTATTTGGCGGCTCCGGCGGCATTCCTGCTGGCCTGCGCCCTGGCCAGCTGCGTGCTGGCCTACCCGTTCCGTTTTCTCGCCGGGGATTTCCTTGGATTTCACACGCTCATTAGCCGCGGCACACTGGTCATCCTGGTGCTGGGGCTGGTCCTGATCGGGCGCCGCATGCGGCTGGGCCGGGCCGACATTGGGCTCGCAACGGGCAACAGAGAATTTTTTGCCCAATTCCGTCGCGCCTTCGGCATCGGGGTGTTGATGCTGATCCTGCATTTCGCCCTGCTGGTCTGGATCGGCGCGCGCGGGATCAATCCGGGGACGTTGGACTATGTCCGGCTCGCCCGTCTGGCGGGCAAGGGACTGTTGATCGGGCTGGCAGTCGGCCTGCTGGAGGAATCGGTTTTCCGCGGATTCCTGCACGCTGCCTTGCTGCGCCGGCTGCCGCCGGCACTGGCAGTCGGCGCCACGGCGTTCTATTTCGCCGCGTTGCATTTTGTTCGGAGCGAGCTGCGGTTTGCTCCGGAACAGATCGATTGGACCTCGAGCTTCCGGTTCGCCTTTGATTCCTTCGGCAATCTCACCCACATTCAGCCCGATTCCTTCCTGGCCCTATTCTGCGCCGGCGTCTTTCTTTCCTGCGTGCGGCTGGCGATACCCCACGGACTGGCCTGGTGCATCGGGATCCATGCCGGATGGGTCTTCGTCATCAAGACCTTCAAGCCATTCACCCACGTGGATCACCACTCCGACTGGAACTTCCTGCTGAGCCGGTTCGACGGCGTCATCGGCTACCTATCGGCGGCGTGGATCACGGCACTGACCATGATCGTGGTCTGGCAGCGACTGCGCCAACCGGCAATCGCCACCGCCCGGTGACTGCCGACTCTGTCGGCGCCAGCGAAGGCGTCATCAAGTTCCGGCTCAGTTTTCGGACCGCTCCTCCGCCCCGCCATCCCGGCTTGGCCGAGCTGGAAGGCTGGCGCCGGCTTCTACACCGCTTAGGGATGATCGGACGCGCGCCCAACCGCTATGGCGGCCTGGCCTACGGCAACGTCAGCCTGCGTACGGGAGCAGGCCGTTTTCTCGTCAGCGGTACCCAGACCGGCGGCGCCAGCCTCCTCACGGATGCCGATTACTGCCGGGTCGAATCCTGGAACCTGGTCACTCATAGGTTACGGGCTTCAGGGCCGATTCGGCCTTCCTCCGAAGCCTTGAGCCACGCCGCCCTGTACCAGGCCGACCGCAGCATCGGCTGCGTGATTCATGTGCATAGCCCGGAACTGTGGGCCGCGGCGCGGGACGGACGGCTCGCGATTCCGGTCACTCCGGCGGAATTGCAGTACGGCACCTCGGAATTGGCAGTCTCGGTGGCGGAGTTGGCGGATGCCCGATCGGCCCCTGTCATCTGCATGGGCGGCCATGAGGACGGGCTGTTGGCGTACGGCGAAGGACCGGAAGCCGCCGCGACGGCACTGCTGCGCCTATTGGCCGGCGTGCTGGGGGCGGCGCGGGCCTGAACCACTTCTGCTTGTCACTCCACGGCTGTGGGCGTATGGTTCGGATTGCGCGACGAATTTTGGCGAGTCCAGGCAGACCGCCGACTCTAGGTCCGCATTGGGGAAGCGCTCGCCGGCATCCACCGGATCGCCGTAGCGGGCTGGTTCCGTAACGGTTGCCGGGCGCGGCGATCGGCACGGGACGGGCTCTTACACATAACAACCACTTTGTTCGGAGGGCAGATTATGAACTTTTTGACGAAGAATGTCGGGGCCAAAGACAAGATGGCCCGCATCGGGGTTGGCGGCCTCATGACTTTGCTTGCGGCGACCGGTTATATCGGACCCTGGGGCTTTATCGGGCTGCTTCCGCTGATTACCGGACTGATGGGGACCTGCCCGGCCTACACGGTGCTCGGAATCAACACCGGCGACAAGACCGAGACGCCGGCCGGGTAGCCTTCCGAGCGGTTCGCCGCATCCGTTTCGCCGCTGCGGTTATCCATCCGGCCGGGTAGCCGCAGGGCGCTGGTCCCCTGGATCCCGAGCACAGTACCGCCAGCATCCTTGGCACCCCCCCTCTTGGGCGTTTCATCGTCGCCTTTTTACACGCGCCGGCCCACCGCCCTATACTACTCGCGGTCTTTGGCCATCCCAATCTCCGTTATTTTCGGCACCTTGAGACCGATTTTCATCCATCTGTCGCTGCCCTGACCGATCATCCCGCGTGGTCCCCGTGCCCTTTCCCCATCGGAACCCGCCCCTGCGCCCTTCCCCATGAACATACAAGCTTTGGCGATCATCCTGCTGGCTTTGGTCGTGAACCCGGCAGCCAGCGCCGACGAAGACCTGCTGGTCCCCCATTTGGATAGGATGCTGCGAGATCCGGCGCTGACGTTGCGTGACGTGGTGGACACCACTTTTCAGCAATATCCCCAGGGCAGCTTGATCGGCGCCCTGGACGATGAGGCGAAAGCCTTGCACCGTCGCAGCGACAGCCTGGTGGCCGGTTATCCGATGATCTACCTGCAATGGATCGACGACCGGGCCATGAACGACCGGGGCGTCGTGCAGGTACAATCCGGCTATCAAGTTCCTTTCTGGATGTGGAACCAGCGCTCGGCCAGCCGTACCGTCGCCGAGGATGCGGAGAAGGCGACCGCCAGCTTTGCGGCGGCCGTCAAGCACGAAGTGGCCGGGCTGGTCCGGAATTCCTTGTGGAATCTCGAACTGGTGCAGAACCGCCGCGAGTTGGCACAACAGGTCTATGACTTTTCCCGCCAGTTGTACGGCGCCGTCAAACGCCGGGTGGAATTGGGGGACCTCGCTCGCTCTGATCAGTTGCTGGCCGAGAGCGACCTGCTCGAAAAGCAGTCGCTGCTGACCCAGGCCGAAGCGGAAGTGATGCACGCACGCAAGGCGTACTCCAACCTGACGCGGATGGAGACGGCGCCGGTCCGTTTTGTCGAGGAGCAGGCTGCCTTGAAGGACATCACCCCGCAGCATCCGGCGGTCGCCGCGGCATCCGCCTTGATCGAACGGGCCCAAGCCGAGGTGGAATTCACCCGATTGTCGAAGCAGGGCAATCAACCCTCGGTCATGCTGGGAACGCAACACGACAAGGCCGGTCGCGGCGAAGGATTCAACAACGAAACCAATCTGGTGCTGCAGATCCCCATCGGCGGTGATTCCTGGAATGCGCCGGCGGTCGCCCAATCCAATGTGACGCTGACCCAGAAGGTGGTTGACCGCAACATCCTGCTGCGCCAGTTGGAGAAGGCCTTGCACGAGGCAAGGCACAACCTCGAGGTGGACCACGCCCTGTTGCAGATCGCCGAGCAGCGCAAGACCCTCGCCGAAACCCATTCCAAAATGAGCAAGCTGGCTTTTGAAAGCGGTGAAATCCAGCTTATCGATTACTTGAAAATCCTGGCGACAGCCCAGGCGGCTATCCGTGATGCCCAGGAGCGCTCCATCAACTTGCAGCGCGACATCGCCACCTATAACCAGGTGGTCGGAGTGATGCCGTGAAAGCCGCTGTTACAGCTCTGGTGCTGGCCGCCCTCAGCGCCTCGGCGGCGGCACTGGAGCCGCTGGTCAACCTCGATGCCAATCAGGCCCGCCATATCGGCGTGCAGACCCGACTGCCGCAACCAACCGACTCGGTTCCGTTGGTGCGGGCACCGGCCCGCGTGAGCCTGCCGCCGCACAACGAATATGTGGTGAGTGCCGCCCAGGGCGGCCTGATCACCAAGGTCGAAGTGGCGCTCGGCGTGAAGGTGGGCAACGGCCAGATCCTTGCATTGATCGAAAGTCCGGCCCTGGTCGGGCTTCAACGCGGTTTCTTGGATGCGGTCAACGCCCATGACCTCGCACGGGCCAAGCTGTCCCGCGACAAGGCGCTGCTGCAGGAAGGCATCATCTCCACCATGCGCTGGCAGGAAACCCGCAGCGATTACGAACGTACCGCCACCGCCCTGTCGGAGGCGGAACAGGTCCTCAGGATCGCCGGCATCGACGACGCCGACATCCGCAACCTCAGGCAGAGCCATCGCATCGGCAGCCGCTATGCGGTGCGCTCCCCCACCGACGGTGTCGTGTTGGAACGCCTGGCGGTAGCCGGGCAGCGGCTGGATCCCATGACCCCGCTGTTTCGCATCGGCAAGCTGGACGAGTTGTGGCTGGAGATCGACATGGCGCAGGAACGTCTACCGGAGATCCGGATGAATGATCGGGTGGAGCTGGAAGGAACGGACGCACGCGCCAGGATCACCCACATCGGCCAGAGCATCACACCCGGCACCCAAAGCACGCTGGTCCGCGCGGTATTGGAGAAATCGGGCCAGCAGCCACTCAAGCCCGGCCAGCACGTCACCGTCGTCTTGATGCACGCCAGTACCGACAAGCTGTTCCGCATACCCCTGGCAGCCGTGGTCAACCAGGAAGGCCGCGACTATGTGTTCGTCCGGACCACTGGCGGCTTCGAACCGCGCCGGGTAGCCATAGCCAGCCGGGAGTCCCACCAGGTCGTCATCCACGAAGGGCTCGCGGAAACCGATGAAATCGCGGTGCAAGGGGTCGCCGCGTTGAAAGCGGCTTGGGTGGGCATCGGGAGCGAAGAATAGTGTCTTCGCTGATCCAGTTCGCACTGACTCAACGGTTGTTGGTGCTGTTGCTGGCCGCATTGTTGAGTCTGGGCGGATATCTGGCCGCCGTCGCCCTGCCCATCGACGCCTTCCCCGATGTGTCTCCGACCCAGGTGAAGATCATCGTCAAGGCGGCGGGGATGACCCCCGAAGAAGTGGAAACCCGCATCACCGCCCCCATCGAGGTGGAATTGCTGGGCATCCCCAAACAGGTCATGCTGCGCTCCATCGCCAAGTACGCGTTGACCGACATCACCATCGACTTCGAGGAAGGCACCGACATCTACTGGGCTCGCCAGCAGGTGGCCGAGCGTTTCAATGGCGTGTGGGACAACCTGCCGTCTGGGATCACGGGCGGCATCGCCCCCATGACCACCCCGCTCGGAGAAATGTTCATGTTCACGGTCGAGGGTGGCGACCTCACCCTGATGGAGCGGCGCACCCTCCTGGATTGGGTGATCCGTCCGGCCTTGCGTGCGGTACCGGGCGTCGCCGACGTCAATACCCTAGGCGGGCTCGCACGAAGTTTTGAGGTCATCCCGGATAACGGACGTCTGACTGCCCGCGGGGTCTCCATCAACCAATTGGTGCAGGCGCTGCAGGCCAACAATCGTAACGACGGCGCCGGTCGCCTGCTGGAAGGCGAGGAAGCCCTGCTGGTGCGGGCCGAGGGACGCATCAAGGACCTGGAGGACGTGCGTACCATCGTGGTTGATACGCGATCGGGCGTCGCAATTACGGTCGCCGATCTGGCGGAGGTAAGAGTCGGAGCGCTTACCCGCTACGGCGCTGTCAGTCGGGATGGCACCGGAGAAGTCACCGAGGGTCTGGTGCTGGGTCTGCGCGGAGCCAATGCGCGGCAAGTCGTGGAAGGCGTGCAGCGCAAGATCCAAGAGATTCTTCCCTCGCTGCCCAAGGATTTGCGCATCGACGTGTTCTATAACCGCGGGCACTTGGTCGACCGGGCAGTGCAGACGGTCGTCAAGGCGCTCAGTGAGGCGGTAATTCTGGTCGTGGTGCTGCTGATCCTGTTTCTCGGTGATCTGCGTCCGGCGCTGACGGTGGCCTGTTCCCTACCCCTGGCCGCCTTGTTCACCTTCATTCTGATGCGGGCGTTCGGGATGTCGGCCAACCTGATGAGCTTAGGGGGACTGGCGATCGCCATCGGCATGCTGGTGGACGCCGCAGTCGTGGTGGTGGAGAACATTGCCACCATGCTTGCCAGCCATCGCGCGGCCCACGGCCAGCCGCAACTGCATCTGATCTATCGCGCCACCCGCGAAGTCGCGGCGCCGGTCACCTCCGGCATCCTCATCATCGTCATCGTGTTCATCCCTCTGCTGACCCTGCAGGGTCTGGAAGGCAAGTTGTTTGCTCCGGTGGCGCTGACCATTGTGTTCGCGCTAAGCGGTTCTCTGCTGTTGTCACTGACCGTCATCCCGGTACTTTCGTCCTTCTTGCTGAAGCGCGTCTCTCACCGCGAACCCTGGCTGCCGCGCACTCTGCACCGTCTCTATGAGCCCGTCCTCACCTGGGCATTGAACAACTCCCGTTCGGTACTGGCCGGTGCGGCCCTTTTGCTGGTACTGACCCTGCTGGTCTACAGCCAGATCGGCAAGACCTTCATGCCTACAATGGATGAAGGAGACATCATCGTCCAAGTCGAGAAGCTGCCGTCAATCACCCTGGACGAATCGGTTCGGCTGGATCGCCGCATCCAGAAGGCGATCCTCGATCACGTCCCGGAAGTGACCCGGGTGGTCGCACGGGTCGGCGCCGACGAAATCGGGCTGGACCCGATGGGCCTCAACGAGACCGACACCTTCCTGATCCTCAAACCGCGGGCGGAATGGCGAATGACCGACAAGGAGGCTCTCCAGGACGAGATCCGCAAGGTGCTGGAAACCATCCCTGGCATTGCCTTTGGGTTCACCCAACCGATACAAATGCGGGTCACGGAGATGCTGACCGGGGTACGCGGCGACGTTGCGGTCAAACTTTATGGAACCGACCTCGCCAGTTTGAACCAGAAGGCAACCGAGATCGCCGATGCGCTCAGACAGTTACGGGGCGCCTCCGATGTATTCACGACCCGCAATGAGGGCATGCAATACCTGCAGGTACGCATCGACCGCTTGGCGGCAGGCCGGCTGGGACTGGATGTGGATCACATGGAAGAGATGCTGCGGTCGCAGATCGAGGGATTGCGGCTGGGCATCGTGCAGGAGGGCATTCAGCGTACTCCGTTGCTACTCCGAGGGACCGGGGACCCCGCCAGTTTCGCGGCGCTGCAGGTCACACTCCCCAACGGCGCAAGGGTGCCCTTGTCCGCCGTTGCCAGGACGGAGAGGGTCGAAGGCGTGGTGAGCGTGAGTCGCGAACGCGGCCAGCGCTTCGCAGTGGTCCGTTGCAATGTACGCGATCGCGATCTGGTCGGTTTCGTCGCGGAAGCCCGGGAGGCGGTGGCGGCCAAGGTTACACTGCCACCCGGCTACTACGTGCAGTGGGGCGGCCAATTCGAGAATCAGCAGCGGGCTGCAGCCCGCCTGTCCCTGGTGATCCCGGTCGCCATCGGTTTGATTTTCCTGCTACTGTTTTCCACCTTCGGATCGGTGAAACAAGCAGTTCTGGTGCTGTCAAACATACCGCTGGCAATGGTGGGAGGCGTATTCGCACTGTGGATCTCCGGCGAGTATCTGTCAGTGCCGGCATCGGTCGGTTTCATCGCCCTGCTCGGTATCGCGGTGCTCAACGGCGTCGTTATGGTTAGCCATTTCAATCAGTTGCGCGCATTCGGAATGAATCTCGTCGATGTCGTCATCGAAGGGTCGCTACGCCGGCTGCGACCGGTGATGATGACCGCCAGCATTGCCGCCTTCGGGCTCGTACCGCTGTTGTTCGCAACCGGACCAGGTTCAGAGATCCAGCGGCCCTTGGCAGTGGTAGTCATCGGCGGCCTGGTGACGTCGACATTGTTGACCTTGGTGTTGCTGCCGATCTTGTATAGGCGATTCGGATGACAGGAGTGCCTCCGTGACCAACCAGTGCCTGTTGACTTTGACCATAGCCCCTGCCATCGAAGAGACACTGGTCGACTGGTTGCTGGAGAATCACGGGCAGAGCGGCTTCAGCAGTTTCCCGGTAAATGGACATTCCAGCCATCCGGAGGGCTTATCGCTCGCGGAACAGGTGGCCGGACGGCGCAAGCAGGTTCGTTTTCAGATCCACGTTTCCGCCGAGCGGATACCCAACCTGTTGGAGCAGTTACGCCACGATTTTGCCGGTGCCGGTGTGCACTATTGGGTCTCGCCGGTGATGGAGACCGGCCGGATTTAACCGATTTGCGCTACAAACATACGTTGCGTGCGGGAATGCGGGCTGGATCACTTATTCGCGGTTGCCGAGGCGTTAGGCTTTACTCAAACCCGGCTAGGCTTGCCTATCGTAGAACCTGCATCCGATGAACTGGAGTAAACCCCCATGGCTACCAGCAGTTCCAACGTTGTCCCCTTCGACAGCATTCAGCAGAAGAGGGAAGGCATCAGAAAACCTGGTGACATCCAGATGATCAACGAATGCCGGTCTTTGACTGCCGACCACCTCAGCCGCTTGTTGCAAGGCTTGTTCCTGCGCACCGACGATGAGTTGTTCAAGTTGTCGGACAAAGCCGAAAGCAGCACCGTGCAAACCATGTATTTCGATGCCATGCGGTATGTGCGCAAAGAGAAGGAGAACCTCCAGAATCTGTGCATACAAGCGTTCTTCGAGCAGTATGACGATTATTGGCAAAGTGCCAAGCGCGGACGTGTCGTGCAGCCGCAACGGGAACAGTCGTCTACCGGACTGGATGATTTCGCTTTGGTGGAAAACGAAACACTGGAGGAAGATCTCGCAGTTAACTCGATGATCCAGAAAGGCAATAATCTATTTCACAGCGACTTGTTCGCACTCGGCAAGCGTTTCGGCGTGCTGCGCAATGGTAGCGAGGAGGCGCCGGAAGAAATCCCCGTCGACCCCGCTGCGCTGTGTCACAGTTTTGAAAAGGCCATTAAGCCACAGACCATCGAACTCAAGGTCAAACTACTGATCTACAAGCTTTTCGACGGCCTGGTGTTAAGTCAGTGCGGTCCGATGTATCAGAACCTGAACGCCTATCTAGCTGGCCAAGGCATCCTGCCGACCATTGCCAGAACTGTCCGCCGCAGCGCCTCGACCGTCTATCCCGGCGGAGAAGCCGGCGAACCGGACGGTGCGGAAGCCGCATACATGGAAGCCTTTCAGAGCATGCAGTCGTTGCTGGACGGCTGGCGCAGCCATCTTGGGCTACCCACCCAGGCAGCGAATCTTCCCCCGGGGGCGGTCTATGTGAACGCCGGAGAAGTCATCAACGCACTAAGCCTGTTGCAACAGCCCAACTTTCTTCCGGCCAATCTGGGTGGGGAAAGCGAAGCGTCGGGCGATGCATTGAAAGCCTATCTGCTCTCCCAATTGAGCAAACTGAGCCCGGACGGACAGAACCGCGCGGTAGGCCGTTCAGAAGAAGACATCATCGATATGGTCGCCATGGTGTTCGACTTCATCCTGGACGATCGCAACCTGTGTGACCCGATCAAAGCACTCATCGCTCGGCTGCAGATACCCATCGTCAAAGTCGCAATCCTCGACAAGTCTTTCTTCGCCAAGAAGAACCATCCGGCGCGGGTGCTGCTGAATCAGCTCGCGCAAGCAGGTATCGGCCTGGACATCACCGACAGTTCAAGCGAAAACCCAATTTTCAGAAAGATCGAGGAAGTGGTCGGCCACATCCTCCATGACTTCGACCAGGACATCGGTTTTTTCACTGCCCTGCAGGAGAACTTCGCAACCTTCCTGGAAAAAGATGTTCAACGCAGCCAGCTCGCCGAAGACCGTACCCGGCAAACCACCCAAAGCAAAGAGCAACTCAACCTGGCCAAGCGCAAGGTCGCCTACGAGATCTCGGTGCGGCTCACTGGAAAGAACGTTCCCACCGCTGCTCAGTCGTTTCTGTTCAACGCGTGGAAGGACGTGCTGGTGCTCGCTTACCTGCGGCGGGAGCGCGATCCGACCGATTGGAAGCACGCCCTGGCCACCATAGATCAACTGATCCGCAGCGTGATTCCTCCGAGCGATGCGGCGGGACGGCAGGAACTGGTGCAGACCATTCCGCCCATGCTTCGCACCATCCGCGACAGTCTGGAAGCGATTTCCTTCGATCCACACCAGACCGAGGAATTGCTCAAGGACCTGGAAAGCTGTCATTTGGTATGCCTCCGGGTCACTCCTGGCACCAACCAGCATCTCCAGCGGGAACAACCGGAACTGACCATTAAAGATCCGGATCTGGCGGAAGCCATCCGGGAAGTACGTTGCAATCTTCCCGACATCGACGATATCAGCGTCGAGGAAATGGAGTTGAACGGAATGGCGGAAGAGATTGTGCTGGAAAGCCTGCAGCCGAAGTCCGGTATCGGGGTCGATGCCTATTTCGAGAAGGCCAGCGCCATGCGGGTCGGGGAATGGATCGAGTTCACTGATGAGTACAAGAATGCAACACGGGCGAAACTCTCCTGGAAGAGCCAGGTGACCGGCCTTTATGTCTTCGTCAATCGAAAAGGGGTCAAGGTCACTGAAATGAAGGTTAACGATCTCGCCACGCGCTTGCGGCTCGGAGCTGCACGGATCATCGAGGGAACTACGGTGCCACTCATGGATCGGGCCTTGTCGGCACTGATGCAGACGTTGAAAACCCCGGCCCAGCAAGCCCAACCTGCATCCTAACGCCAATTGCAGAGGCAGGGGCCGACACTCATGACTATCCAGATCCGCTACTTTGCGGCGTTGCGGGAACGGATGGGGCGGTCCGGCGAATCGCTGGTCGCCGATCGGTTGAATACTGTCGAAGATGTTTGGCGGGCCGTGGCCCAGGGAAGCCCCCTGCCTGAGCGGACGTTGTGTGCGGTCAATATGGAATACGTCCAATCCGGCGCTACGGTGAAAGACGGCGATGAAGTTGCATTCTTCCCGCCGGTCACGGGAGGTTGACGGTGTCCGTCACCCTTACGCCCACCGAATTCTCGCCCTATCGTGAGCTGGAAGATCATCAGCGGCGATCATCGGCACTGACCGGCAACTGTGGCGCTACCGCCAGCTTCGTCGGGACCTTGCGGGATTTCAACGAGGGCGACCGGGTCACCGGCATGTTCCTCGAACATTACCCCGGGATGACCGAACGCTGCCTCGAGTCGATCCGCACCACCGCCCACCAACGCTGGAAGCTGCTGGACAGCCTGATCGTTCATCGTGTCGGGGAAATCGCTCTGGGTGAAGCGATCGTTCTGGTGGCCGTATGGTCGTCCCATCGCGGTGACGCCTTTGACGCCTGCCGCTATATCATCGAGGAGCTGAAGCAGCGGGCTCCGTTCTGGAAACGGGAATCACTGGAGAGCAGCGGCAGCCGTTGGGTCACCCACAATACTGACGGATACGCGTCCTAGCCCAGGTTTAACATGCCAAGAAAAAAGCCTTTCCCTGTCAGTCTCTTATCGCTCTAAAAAAATCCAAGTGGCACTACATTCGCGTCATCGGATCAGTTTTCGGGTGCCTCCAGGGCGGGGATCGAGGTCCAGGGCGCGGTAGATCGCCAGCAGTTCCGGTTCGGCGCGGCTGGGTTTGCGGATGTTGAGGGTGTGGCCGTCGACCTGGCGGAAGCTGGCGGTGATGCGGGTCTGGACGGAAAGG
>Ga0233425_10007438_pt1 | contig 15391 bp, 16 predicted proteins | sample Watercolumn_Towu_2_FD_181712 | JGI IMG/M metagenome (GOLD analysis project Ga0233425, IMG submission 181712) | Freshwater microbial communities from Lake Towuti, South Sulawesi, Indonesia - Watercolumn_Towuti2014_140_MG | ecosystem: Environmental > Aquatic > Freshwater > Lake | place...
CTGGAAGTGGCCGATAAGGTGCATATCAAGGTCGCTAGAGGATTTATTTCCGGCTTGGCCAATACCGGACAAGACACGCCGGTTCAGCCGTAATAACAACCGGATCTCGATAACCGATTTCACCTTTCCAGTCGGAGAGAAGTCGCTCCTCTCCGGACTCAATGAGCCGGACCTTAGCCCAACCCGGACCAGCCGGAACCCAAATTGGATTAACCTCACCAATGTTATCGCTGGTCCGGGTAAAGGAATTGTTCTCTAATAAATTCTATCCATTTTGCGTAGATATTTATTCTTAGGCGACTAAGGGGCCTATGGATCGGAAAGAGCTTTATTACTGGTTGGCGCTGAATCGCATTCCCGGGGTAGGACAGGTGACCTATGGCCGTCTTTTGCAGAGATTCGGATCTCCGCGCCATGTTTTTCAGGCCGATCCGGAGGCCTTACAGACCATAGAGGGGATCAGAAAAACAACGGCTCTGTCCATCGTCACGTTTAAGAGGGCCGAAAAAATCGATCGAGAACTTGATCAACTGGAAAAAGAGGGGATCGATGTCCTGACCCTCCACGATCCTTTGTATCCGCCCCTCTTGGCCCAAATTCACGATCCCCCGCCGTTCTTATATATTCGGGGGAGGCCTTCGGCCCAGGATAGCCGATCGCTGGCTGTGGTCGGTTCCCGTCTGGGGACGGACTATGGGCTGCGAATGACCGAACGTCTGGCCTGGAGTCTTGCCCAGCATCGTTTGACTATCGTCAGCGGACTGGCCAGGGGGATTGATACGGCCGCACATCAGGGGGCCCTGATGGCCGGAGGCCGGACTGTGGCGGTGTTGGGTTCCGGATTGGATGTGATCTACCCGCCGGAAAACGAAAAATTATTTCAGCGGATTTCAGAAACGGGGATGGTCTGTTCCGAATTCCCTTTGGGAACCCTGCCGGAGCGCCAGAATTTTCCGATCCGAAATCGGATCATCAGCGGAATGTCTCTGGGAGTGACCATAGTTGAAGCCACCTTGCGCAGCGGATCCCTGATCACCGCCCGGCTGGCCTTGGATCAAGGACGAGAGGTTTTCGCCGTTCCGGGAAGCATAGAATCGTTTAAAAGCACGGGCACGAATCGATTGATCAAGCAGGGGGCCAAGCTGGTGGAACATGCCCGGGATATTCTGGAGGAGCTTCCCCAGGAGACAGTTGACTCGGGGGAGGCTTTCCCAATACCGTCGGTGGAAGAGTCGATGGCGGCTTCTTTGTCTGAAGAAGAAAAACAAATCTGGGAGGTCCTTGCCCAGGAACCTCTGCATGTGGATCAGATGGTGCGGATGCTTAAAATGGAGACCGCCCGGGTTTTGTCCCTCTTGTTGGAAATGGAACTTAAAGGGATCATCACCCAACTGCCCGGAAAATGGTTTGGGCGTCGATGAAGATATAAGATTTGATCAAACCAATTTGAAATTTTTTTTTAACACCAAGTGACCACCCCCACCCAACCTTCCCTCCTTAGAGGGGGAGGGCGAGGGAGGGGGGGATATTTTAATCCTTCGTGGCGCCCTATGGGGCATGAGGGCTTATTTGGAAAAGGGATAATGGAAAAATCGTTGTTGATCGTGGAGTCTCCGACTAAAGTTCGGACTATAAAAAAATATCTCGGCCCCGGGTTTGAGGTGAAGGCTTCCCTGGGACATATCAAGGATCTCCCCCATAACCTTTTGGGTGTGGATATTGAAAACCATTTCAAACCGGAATTCCAGGTGATCTCCGGAAAGAATCGGGTCTTGAAAGAACTCAAACAGGCCGCCAAAAAAATCCAGCATATTTATCTGGCCCCGGACCCCGACCGGGAGGGAGAGGCCATTGCCTGGCATCTGGCCGAAGAACTGGCTGAGAAGGGAAAGGAATTTCACCGGGTCTTGTTTCATGAGTTATCGGCCAGGGCTATTCAGGAAGCCCTGGCCCGTCCGGAACGATTAAATGAGCAGCGTTTTCAGTCCCAGTTGGCCAGACGGATTCTGGACCGCCTGGTGGGTTATCAGATTTCTCCGCTCTTATGGGACAAAGTTAAGCGAGGCTTGAGCGCCGGCCGGGTTCAGTCCGTGGCGGTCCGGATCATCTGCGACCGGGAACGGGAAATTCAGAGTTTCGTTTCCAAAGAATACTGGTCCATCACCACTCAGCTGCAAGCCGATCAGCCCCCGGATTTTGAGGCCCGACTGATTAAGGGACAGGGCAAAGCCATTAAGATCGGCGATGAAGCACAGGCCCGATCGATCACTGAGCGTCTGACCCAAGCGACCTTCAAGGTGGTTAAGATCGACAAAAAGGAACGGAAACGCCATCCCTTACCGCCCTTTACCACCAGTCAATTACAGCAGGAGGCCTTCCGTAAACTGCGTTTTCCGGCTAAAAAAACCATGTTTCTGGCCCAGCGTTTATATGAAGGGGTGGAAGTGGGCGATGAAGGTCTGGTCGGCTTGATCACCTATATGCGGACCGATTCCACCAGGGTCTCGCAAGAGGCCTTGACGGCGGTGCGTCAGTTTATCCAAACCCGTTTTGGAATGGATTATGTGCCCTCCAAACCTCATTTCTATACCAATAAAAAAACGGCCCAAGACGCCCACGAGGCCATTCGACCGACGTCCATGCAATTGTCTCCCGAATCCATCGCCTCCCATCTCGAAAAGGATTTACTGGCCCTGTATCGTCTGATCTGGAATCGCTTTGTGGCCAGTCAGATGAAGGCGGCTGTGTTTGATCAAACGGTCGTCGATATTGAGGCCGGGGATTATCTGCTGCGGGCCACCGGGTCCATCCTCCGTTTCCCCGGTTTTACGACTCTCTATGAGGTGAGCAAAGATGCCGTGGCTTCTGAGGAGGAAGAGGATGAAAAAAAAGGGCAGCTCCCGGATCTTTCATTGCACCAGACTTTAACTGTGCTCCAGGTCCTGCCCAAACAGCATTTTACCCAACCCCCGCCCCGTTATACGGAAGCGACCTTAGTTAAGGAACTGGAAGAAAAAGGGATCGGTCGGCCGAGCACTTATGCTGCGATTATCTCCACGATCCAGGAGAAGGAATATGTCCTTAAGGAAAAACTGTTTTTCCAGCCTACGGAGTTGGGGTTTTTAGTCAATGATCTGCTGGTTAAAAATTTTCCGGAGATCCTCAATGTCCAATTTACGGCCTCCATGGAAAATAATCTGGATATGATCGAAGAGGGAAAGCTGGAATGGACCCGGGTCCTGGAAGATTTTTACGGACCCTTTGCCCGGACTTTGGACCAGGCCCGCAAAGAGATGAAGCAAGTGCGGGGCAAGGGGGTAAAAACCGACATCGCCTGTCCGGTGTGCGGCAAACCGATGATGATTCGTATAGGGAAAAACGGATCTTTTCTGGCCTGTTCAGGATATCCGGGATGCAAACAGACCCAGAATTTCAGTCGTGATGAGAAAGGGGGCATTCAGCCGGTGGTCGCAGAAATTCCAGCAGGGACGGAAGAGGAAAAACCCTGCCCGCAATGCGGGAAAAGGATGATTATTCGTAACGGACGCTTCGGCTCCTTTTGGGCCTGTAGCGGGTATCCGGAATGTAAAACCACCCAACCGATTTCTCCTGAAGGGGCCCCGGCGGAACCGGAACCAAAGGTCGTCAGTGATCAGGTTTGTCCGAAATGCGCCGGTCCCATGGTGGTTAAAAAAAATCGTTTCGGGGGCACATTCCTGGCCTGTGAAAAATACCCGAAATGCAAATCCACCCTGCCGGTGACCACGGAATTTCCCTGTCCCACTCCGGGGTGTCAAGGTATGCTGGTCTCTCGGGTGGCCAAAAAGAAGGGGCTGAAATTTTTCGGTTGCAGCCGTTTTCCGGAATGCAAATTTATGATCTGGGGAAAACCGGTCAAGGAATCCTGTCCCCAGTGCCAGGCCCCTTTCCTGGTGGAAAAGACGACCAAGAAAGAAGGGACGCTCTGGGCCTGCCCGAATAAAGAGTGCGGCTATCAGCAGGAAAAAGGGGAAGGATAAAGATACATTATGAACAATGATGAAGACCAGAAAGAAATCCGGGAAAGGAATCCTTTGAATTCGGAATCACCATTGGATTCGAAGATCAACCCGCTTGAAATTCAAGAGGCATTCCTACTTGAACCGGAAGATAAACTGCCGGAAATTTCCTTAGAAGCCCTGCCGGAGCGTTTGCAAAAGGCGGCGGCTCAGGCCGGGTGGTCCAGTCTCTGGCCGGTTCAAGCCAAGGCGATCCCTTATTTTCAGGCCCATCGGGATTTAATGATCCAATCCCAGACCGGGAGCGGCAAGACCGGGGCCTATCTTCTACCAATCCTGGACCGGATTAAGGCGGAGAAGCCGGTCTGTCAGGCCCTGGTCTTGGTGCCCACCCGGGAACTGGCCCAACAGGTGGCCAGGGAGGCCGAGATATTGGGGGGATCAATAGGGGTCCGTTCGACGGCCGTGTATGGCGGCGTGGGGTATGGTCCCCAGTTGGCCGCCTTTCAACAGGGGGTCCATCTGGTCATCGGCACCCCGGGCCGGGTCCTGGATCATCTGCTCAAACGTTCTCTTTCTCTGAAAGACCTGGAGGTCCTGGTCTTTGACGAAGCCGATCGTCTCCTGTCTATGGGTTTTTATCCGGACATGAAGCAAGTTCAAGCCTACTTGCCGGACCGCACAGTCAGTGGGTATATGCTTTCGGCCACTTTCCCGGGCTTTGTCCTTCGCCTGGCCCAGGAGTTCCTTCAGGATCCCGGATTCCTCAGCCTGAGTCGTGATCAGGTGCATGTAGCCGGTACCGATCATTTTTACTATGTCCTCCCCGGAATGGAAAAGGATCGGGGCCTGATCCGGATCATTGAAATCGAAAACCCGGTTTCGGCTATTATCTTCTGCAACATGAAAAGCACGGTCCATTATCTGAGCGTAGTTCTGCAACGGTTTGGTTATGACGCCGATGAATTGAGCTCGGACCTGAGTCAAGGGGCCAGGGAAAAGGTTATGAGCCGGGTCAAGGAAGGGAAACTCCGTTTTCTGGTGGCCACCGATGTGGCCGCTCGTGGGATTGATATCCTGGATTTGTCTCATGTTATCCAATATGAACCTCCCGAAGATCCGGAGATTTATATCCATCGGGCCGGACGCACCGGGCGGGGCGGGGCCAGCGGAGTGGCCCTTTCTCTGGTCACCCCTTTAGAGGAAATGCATCTCAAAGGAATCGGTCGGAAATTCGGGATTCAGCTTCAAGAGCGTCAAATGCCGGGAGACACGGATGTGGAAGCCCTAGTCTCCCAACGGGTGACGGCCAGGCTGGAGGCGGACCTCCGTTCCCGAGACAGTCTGAAGGCCGAACGTCTGAAACGATTTCTGCCCTTGGCCCAAAGTCTGGGGCAGGGGGATGAAGAACTGTCTCTGTTGGCCATGCTTTTGGATGACTATTATCAGCAGACACTCCCGGCCAAGCCGGAGCAGCCTTCGAATAAAAAGGCCGATGGGGCTGGACGGGGCAGACGGCCGCGTCAACGGGACAGGAGACGAAGGCCGAAGAAATAATCAGATGTGAAGGACGATTGAAGCTTCAACACAAGGGCCTTTAAATTCAAGGGGAGGAAGGGATGGCAAAATTTATTGAATGGTGCGATCTATTTCGTATCGGTATTCCCGCCATCGATAGCCAGCATCAGGGTTTGATAGATATCGCCAACACCTTTCATCTCCAGATGACCCGTGAATTTAAAAGTAAGCCTATTTTTGAAACTCTGAATCGATTGATTGCCTATGCCCAAGACCATTTTTCGGCAGAAGAAGATTTGTTAGAGAAACAGGGGTTTCCGAAGGAGTTGTTGGCGGAGCATAAAGAAAAACATGAACAATTGGTCGAAGACATTTTTTCTTTAAATGAGGATCTGGTAAATGGTCGCATCTCCACCATGGGAGAGATTGAAACATTTCTGGTTAACTGGCTGGTTTTGCATATTTTAATCGAAGATAAGAAAATCAGGGATCATCTGTCCATATAGTTGGTCGAACTAATTCCCATGCCCCGCTAGGGGCGTGGCACCAGCCGGTCGGTTTCACCGACCTAAGGGTTTCCGTGCGGAAACCGGCATGAAAATAGGACGTAGACTCGGATTCTATTTTCGTATTAATACAAACGGATTAAATAAGTTACCCCCCCACTCAACCCTCCCCCTCTGAGGGGATGATGTCAATTTATTTATGACATTTTTATAATTTATTGAGAACCGCAAAAGTAATGCAATGGGAGCCTCTGCGATTTTGAAAAGTGTTATTGGGTGTTTGATAGTGCTCACCCGAACCTCCCCCTTTGAAAAAGGGGGAATGAGGGGGATTTTTTCGGCGATTAAATCCCCCCTCGCCCCCCTTTGCTAAAGGGGGGATAATTCGGCAGAAATGCATTGGTGTTGCATTACTTATGTTACTTTCTATAATAACCGAGGTGAACTATGACTCCGGAAGAAATGCGCCAAAGGGCTATGGAATTATTTCAAAAGCGTTTTCATTGAAGTCAGGCCGTCCTGGCCGTGGGTCAGGAAAAAATGGATTGTCGGGATGAAGGGATAATTAAAGCTATGGGGGCCTATGGCGGCGGGATCGCCAGTTCCGGCCGGGTCTGCGGCTGTTTGTTGGGCGGTGTGGGATTGATCTCCAGTCTGTACAGCCGCGGAAATCTGGAAGACAAAGAACATCCCCGCATGTGGCGACTGAGTTATAAGCTGAATAAAAAGTTTGAGGAATTGACCAAGCCCCATGGTGGCGTCAATTGTTCGGATATTGCCCGGATCAACTGGTCCGATAAAGAGCAAACTAAGGATTTTTATAACAACCCGGACAGCCGAAAGCGGATTTGTGTTCAGTTGGTCGGAGACACGGCTTATGCTTTGGGAGAGATTTTAGATCAGGCCGCCGAGGAAACTAAATAAGATGTTGAATTTTACTTTGAGTCCCGAACAACTGGAGCTTCAAAAGAGGGCCAGGGAATTCGCCTTAAAGGAAGTTCTGCCGATTGCCTGGCATTATGAAGAAAAAAATGAGACCCCTCTTTTTCTGCTAAAAAAGGCCTTTCAGGCCGGTTTGCTGAACGGGAATATTCCCAAGGCTTATGGCGGTCCGGGATACGGATTGGTTGAAGCCGCCCTGGTCACTGAAGAAATGGCCGCCGCCTGTCCGGGAATCGCCACTTCTCTTTTCGATAATTCCCTGGGTTTAGAACCGATCATCCTCTCTAATAACCAGGCCCTCAAAGAGAAGTTTCTCCCGGAGCTGATCAAAAAATTTAAACTGATCTGTTTTGCCACCTCCGAACCGGTTATGGGATCGGATGTGGCCGGATTGCGCTGTCAGGCCGCTGCGGACGGAGAGGATTATATTTTAAACGGGACCAAGTACTGGATCACCAACGCCGGTCTGGCTGATTATCAGGTCATCTTCGCCACCGTCGATCCCCATTCCCTTCATCAGGGCATTGGGGCTTTCTTGGTGGACCGAAGGTTGGAAGGGGTTACGGTTGGAAAAGCCATTCCCAAGCTCGGCCAACGATGTTCCAATACGGCCGGGATTCACTTGAAAGATGTGCGGGTGCCGAAAGAGAATGTTATCGCCCCGCCGGGAGAAGGGTTTGTCCTGGCTATGCGCACCTTCGGCCGGACCCGTCCGATCATCGGGGCCTTTGCCGTGGGGGCGGCCCGCTCGGCCATGGAATTCGCCATGGATTATGCCAAGAAACGACGCACTTTTGGGAAGCCCATTTCCAATTACCAAGCGATTCAATTTAAAATAGCGGAAATGTACCAGAAGGTGGAAACGGCCCGTCTCCTGGTATGGAGGGCCGCCTGGGAAGCGGATCAAGGGATGGAGGCCACGGTTTCAGCCTCCATGGCCAAGATGTATGGGGCCGAAATGGCCCTGGAAGTGGCCAATGAAGCCCTGCAGATTTTCGGCGGTTATGGCTATACCAAAATGTTTCCGGTTGAGAAACTGCTTCGGGATTCGCGCCTGTTCAGCATCTATGAAGGGACCAGCGAGGTCCAGCGGATCATCCTCTCCACCCATGCCCTCTTTACCTATAAGCCGGTGATGCCCGCCCTTGAAGACCTGCCGATCTTAAGAGAATGGGATTGGGAGGGAGAAGAAGCATCCAAAGGGGAGGGGCTGACGGCCTGGCGTTGCCGGATGTGCGGGCATGTGCATTACGGGGCCGAGGCGCCGGAGGAATGTCCTTATTGTTTCTTCCCGCGAGAAACGTTTAAGAAGGTCTGGCCGAAATAAGATAAAGGTTCAAGGCATAAGGTGTAAGGTTCAAGGTGAATGGAATTCTTTACTCCCGATATCCTTTTTAGAGGGGTGTTGGGCTTCTTACAAGATGCCCTCTAAGATCTCCACCACACTCTGGACGCATGGTGTACAGGTTTTCTTGAGTAGTTCGTTTTCTTTGAAGTGCTTCTGCCCTTCTTCGGTCATCAAATCACATCCTTTTAGAATCTGGCGGCAAATAAACGTGCCATGCCTACCGGAAAACCGATCCAAGAGTTCTCTTGCCTTTCGGTAGGTTAATTCCATTGCCGAACGATCGTCTTTGCTCCCCCGCCCATACCGCAATCCCAACACGAGGATGCCGCCGGTAACGGCACCGCAGACTTCCTGTTTACGGGCCATGCCTGCACCCAAACCACAGGCGATCTTCAAAGCCGTCTCCTCCGCCAACTCGCCTTCTTCACGGAAGGCGTATAGAATCGACTGGGCTCAGTTGTATCCGCTCCAGAACTTTTCTTTTGCCACATCAAGTTTTGTTGACTTCATTTCTATTCCTTGGTTAGAATTTTTGCATCATTTCGTCTTGATAATACCGCATAAAACATACCATAAGCTGAATAATTATTTTTAATTGCTTCTCCCAAAGATTCTTTCCATAAATCCTTCGCTTCTATAAAATCATCAATAAGATATAATCCATCTTTCACAAATTGCATACATTCTTCATGGGAGATAATTTTTGCTTTATAGTACTTCCACAATACATTTGTTATTTCTGATACAAATATATCTGGAGCGATGATCCATTTGGCTTTTTCTATCACTTTATTGAAAATATTTGCTTTGTCTTTTTTGAGTATTATTTCAATCGCGGCACTTGTATCAAGAACGATAATCATCTGTCCCTATCCTCTCGAATTAAGGCAACGGCATCAATACCCTGAACTTTTTTTGAAATTTTTCTTGCATTTATTTTTGCCAATAATTGTCTTCGTCTTTCGATGTTCGGCTCAGTTTGGCCAAGTCCTTTCTCTAATAAAACAATTATTTGCTGAGCGATAGTTCGGTTTTGTTTTTTGGCAATATTTGAAATTTTACGATAAATATCTTCTGGGCATTCTCTGACTTGAAGTAAGGGCATTCGTTCACCTCCTTCATACATTAAACAGTCGTTTGCATACGGCGTTAAATTCTTTTTTGAGCGTGAAACATCCATATACCATAACATGGTGCAGGGTCCCAAGGATATCTAAACGAGCTCTTCATAGCATGATTTATCTTAAACCCGTTTGCTTTTTAAGTTAAAAGAAATTGGGAATGAAATGAACAACGTCCACTTTTTTACTGGTGAGGGAGTTCCGCTGTTTTTTAGCATTAATATCTATAAGGTCCAATCTTCACATTTGAGGTGGGGTACCCGTTTGAATTCTCGAAGATTGTTGGTTGCTAATATTAGTTTTTCGCTTAAAGCATGGGCGGCAATCAATAAATCCATATTGCCTATCGGAGTTCCTATTTTTTCAAGGTGGGTCCGAATTTTGCCATACTGCCTTGCCGCCTTGGTTTCCCAAGGGAGGATCATTAAATGGGATATAAACTCATCAAGTATTTCCTGGTTGAGTTTTTTGGAAGAAGAGCGCTCAACCCCATACTCAAGTTCTGCAAAGGTGACCACGGAAAGGCAGATCTGTCCCCCGCCGATTTTTTCCAGCTTTTCAAGAACAGATAACGGCCTTCTCTTAAGAATAAAAATGCAAATATTGGTATCCAACATGTACATTACTAGATTCCTTTTCTTTGTTGGGGAGGCAAATCAACCCTTTCCCGCATAAAATCTTCTGAAGGAAGGGCTGTCTTTTTAAAAAAATCATGCCAAGATTTGGGTTTAGGTGTCAGAATGACACTTTTTCCTTGGATTCGGACATAGACTTCATTTCCCTCAAGTCGAAACGCCTTGGGCAAGCGAACGGCCTGACTTCTACCATTCATAAAAAGCTTTGCGATTTTGGGTGTCATGAATGGGTTCCTTTCTGGTATATGACAATAGTATATATCATTATTTATGATAGTCAATACTTTTGGGTGCGTCGCCTAATCATTGCCACGGTTTGCTGTCTGTCAAAGATCTGAGGGTAAACATCCATTACCCGGCTACGGCTCGGTAACTCCCGGGAACCGTCAGAAATTGATGTCTTTGCGCGGTTTTTTCTCGCCCTCGGTATAGTCATACCAGCCCTTGCCGGTTTTTCTTCCCAGGTCTCCGCTCTGGACCAGTTTTTCCAAGATCAGGGCCGGACGGAACTTCGGATCTTTGTAGCCCTCATAGAGGGTCTTAAAGACATTCAGGCCGATATCCAGGCCCACAAAATCGCCGAGTTCAAAGGGGCCCATGGGATGATTTAGTCCCAGCCTGACGGCCTTGTCGATATCCTCGATACTGGCCACCCCTTCCAGAAGGCAGTTGTAGACCTCCGCCCGGAAGGCGGCATTGATCCGGTTGATGAGGAATCCCGGCACATCCTTAACCCGAACGGTTTCCTTCTGCATCGTCAGAGCGATCGCTTCAGTGAGCCGGGTGGTTTCTTCGGAGGTCTTGAGACCTGAGATGATTTCAACCAGACGCATCACCGGGACAGGACTGAAGAAGTGCATACCGATGAACCGATCGGGCCGTTTGGTAACGGTGGCCAGAGAGGTAATGGGGATGGAAGAGGTGTTGGAAGCGAAGATGACTCGCTCTCCACAAAGCGCATCCAGTTTTTGGAAGAGGGTTTTCTTTACCTCAAAATTTTCATAGACGGCCTCGATCACAAAATCGGCCTGCGCAGCATCTTCCAGATCGGTGGAGCGGGTCAGGCGGCCCAGGATCTCTTCTTTTTGGGTCGGGGTTAATTTTTCTTTTTTAATTTGATTATCGAGATTCTTGATGACGGCTTTCAGACCTTTATCAACGAATTCCGGAGAGGTATCATTTAAAATAACCTCAAGGTCGTTTTGAGCGGCTACCTGGGCGATCCCACTGCCCATCAGTCCTGCGCCGACGACCATTATTTTTTTTATCTCCATAACTATACTCTCCTTTAAAGATACTTTGACCGACAGGGTTATCAGGATTTATTTTACTTTTTCGGAGAAACGGGAAAATATCCAGTAAACAGTAAATCCATTCAAAATTTTTACCTAAAATTAGCAGCGTGAAAAAGTGATTATAAATCCCTCCCAACCTCCCTTTGTCAAAGGGAGGAGAAAGACTTCCCCCTTAGAAAAAGGGGGATTGAGGGGGATTTTGATATAAAGTGTTTTCTGAAAAGGCAAGGTATTCAAAAATCTAAAATATTACATAAATTTTCTTTCTTCCAAAAGCAAGACAGAAACAATTAGCTTAGTGCCGGTCGGCGGAGATGATGCTCTGTGGCCTGTTCAAACGTTCGGCCGGCCTGTAAAATTTTTTCTTCTTCAAAATGATTTCCTAAGATCTGCAGCCCGATGGGCAGGCCCTGGCTGCTTAATCCGCACGGCAGGGAAAGGCCCGGTATGCCGGCCAGGTTGGCCGAGATGGTGAAGATATCGGTCAAATACATCTGCAAGGGATCGGAGGACTTTTCTCCCAGGCGAAAGGCCGGGGTAGGAGCTACCGGTGTTACAATCAGATCGCATTGTTGAAAGGCCTTTTGAAAATCCTGATGGATCAAGGTGCGCACTTGAGAGGCCTTCATATAATAGGCATCGTAATAACCGGAGGACAGGACATAGGTCCCGAGCATGATGCGCCGGATCACTTCCGGACCGAAGCCTTTGGAGCGGCTTTCTTGAACCATCTCGATGAGCCTTTGGTTGCCGCCTTCCCGCAGTCCATAGCTCACCCCGTCATAGCGGGCCAGGTTGGAGCTGGCCTCGGCCATGGCAATGATATAGTATACGGCAATGGCGTATTCCGTATGAGGCAGGGAGATTTCCAGACACTGGGCCCCTTGATTTTCCAAGACAGTGATGGCGGTCCGAACAGCCTGTTCGACGTCCGAATCCATTCCGGAAACAAAGTATTCCCGGGGTATCCCTAAAGTCAACCCTTTAACCCCTTTATCTAAAACAGCGGTGTAATCCGGGACATCCTTGGGAACCGAAGTGGAGTCCTGGGGATCATAGCCGCTGAGCACATTCATCAACAAGGCACAGTCGGTCACATCCGTAGTCACCGGCCCGATTTGATCCAGAGAGGAGGCGTAAGCGACCAGCCCGTAGCGAGAAACGCGGCCGTAGGTCGGTTTCATGCCCACGACGCCGCAATGGGATGCGGGTTGGCGGATGGAGCCGCCGGTATCCGAACCGATGGCCCCCAGGCATTCACCGGCGGCTACGGCAGCGGCCGATCCCCCGCTGGATCCTCCGGGGATATGCTCCGGGTTCCAGGGATTCCGGGTGACTTGCAAGGCGGAGGATTCAGTGGATGATCCCATAGCGAACTCATCCATATTCGCCTTGCCCAGAAGGACTATGCCTTCGGCCAGCAGGCGGGCCATAACCGTAGCATCATAGGGTGGAATATAATTCTCCAGGATGTGCGAAGCACAGGTTGTTTTAAGTCCTTTGGTAGAGATCAGATCTTTAACGGCCAAAGGGATGCCGGTGAGCGGGCCGATCGCTCCGTCTGCTATTTTTTTGTCGGCTTGTTGGGCCTGAGACAGAGCCAGTTCCGGGGTCAGGGTAATATAGGCGCCTACCGTCGGTTCAACTTGTTCAATTCGATGGAGAACGGCCTGGGTCAACTCACAAGAGCTGATTTCCCGATTTTTTAATTTCTGATGAGCCTGGGCTATAGTTAATTCAAATAATTCCATAAAATCCCTGTTCTAAAATTTTAGTTAAAGATATTTGAAATTTTAAAATATATTCCAAGTGACCACCCCCACCCAACCCTCCCCCCTCCGAGGGGGAGGGTTGGGTGGGGGGCATATACCGGTAAAAAAAGTTAGAGATAAATCATCAGATGGTCTTTTGTAAGAATCTAATTATCGTTCGTTGTTCGGCGAACCCCTTTTCATTTCCATAAACATTGAACAGTGAACGTCTAAGGTTCTATATTACTTTCGGAACCACAAAAGTGGAAGAACTTTGCTCCGGGCCAAGTTTTAAGGCCTCCTCACGAGGAAGGGATGGGCGGACCTGGTCTTCCCTAAAGGCATTGGAGAGGTGCAAGGCATGGGTGGTGGGGGGAACCCCGGCGGTGTCCAGTTCCGAAAGTTTTTCCATATACAGTAAGATACTGTTGAGTTGTTGGGTAAAGGTTTCGATGTCGGCCGCTGATAGATGGAGCCGGGCCAGATGGGCGACATGTTCTACCTCTTCTGAGGATAGTTTCATAATGGTTAATCCCTTTTCCAATAATTTTTTTGAATGGACCAGACTTTTTGAACGACCGAAAGGTCGGAACGGGCGTCCGGTTCATGTTCCTTTTTAGTCAAGGCCGATGGCCCCAGGAGTTCCTGAAGAACGGCTGAAGTGGAGAGTCTCAAACCTTCCAGGTGATAGCCGCCTTCCAAGGTCAGCAATAGCCGCCCTTGGCAGACCTCCTCGGACAGATCAAGGAGTCTCCGGGTCATTCGGGCAAATCCTTTCGGGGTAACCTGCATGGCTCCCAAAGGGTCCAGATAATAGGTGTCAAATCCGGCCGAAACCAAAATGAGGTCGGGCTTAAATTGACGACCGATGGGCATTAGGATTCTTTCGAATATCTGGACAAAATTATCATCCTGGTACCCGCTGGAAAGGGGGACATTGACCGTGTACCCCTGGGCCTTCGGCCCGCCCACTTCAGCGGCGGCCCCGGTCCCCGGATAGTAGGGGTATTGATGGGTGGAAAAATATAAAACATTCTTACTGTCCCAAAAAGAATGTTGGCTGCCGTTGCCGTGATGGAGGTCCCAGTCGATGATCAGGATTTTTTCTAACCCATGTTTGTGCCGGGCATATTCGGCGGCTAAAGCAACGTTATTGAACAGGCAGAATCCCATGGCCCGGTTGGCTTCGGCGTGGTGTCCCGGCGGCCTGGTGAGGGCGAATCCATTTTTGATTTCTCCGGCCAGTAAGGCATCGACCAGGGCGAACAATCCGCCGGCGGCCAGAATCGCGGCTTCATAAGATCTGGGGGATGTCTGGGTGTCCGGGTCTAAAGAAACATACTCTTTACCGGCGGTGGAGGCGACCCGTTTGATATAATCCGGTTTATGGATATAAGCCAGTTCCTCCGGGGTGGCCGGCCGAGGGGCGATGGTTTTTAAGTGACCGGGAAAATCGGTTTTGATCATATCGTAGATGACTTCCAGCCGCTGGGGGCTTTCGACATGGTGAAAATCGCGCATGTGTTCCATGAAAATAGGGTCTTGAATAATCCCGGTTGTAGCCATAACCCCTCCTCCATTTTTGAGATAAGGCCGTAATTTTGTGGAGTATAATGGGAGAGGGATAAGGGGTCAAGGGGAATTTTGGGAATTTGGGCCGAATTGAAGGTTGCTGATTGATAATATGGTTTACATTTGAGATGTTCTCCTTTATCGTACCGTAAAAGTCTGTATAAGGTCCACGGTTTATGGTTTAAGGTTTGTTTAAGACCTTACACCCTGTACCTTCAACCTTTTGTGCCCCACGGGGCATGAGAATTAATACGAAAATAGAATCCGAGCTTACGGCCTATTTTCATGCCGGTTTCCGCACGGAAACCCTTAGGTCGGTGAAACCGACCGGCTGGTGCCACGCCCCAAAAGGCGGGGCATGGCGGATTAATCCGAAAATAGGCTCCGGAGCCTTCTGAGCCTATTTTCATGTCGGTTTCCTTACGGAAACCCTTAGGTCGGTGAAACCGACCGGCTGGTGTCACGCCACTGGCGTGGCATGACTGATTAATACGAAAATAACTTATAACCGCCCGTTCCCTCCGGTCACTTGACAAAGACTGGACAACTGCCGGACGATGATTTTCCCGGCACGATCATGTGCCGGGAAAAGACACCGTTGCCCTCGGGGAAAGTCGCCCGAGGGCAAATAATTAGGTCCTGTTTTTGTCCCGGTAATCCTTGAGGCCGCTTTAGCGGGCGATATCCTTGAGGCCGCTTTAGCGG
>Ga0233425_10007439_pt1 | contig 15391 bp, 8 predicted proteins | sample Watercolumn_Towu_2_FD_181712 | JGI IMG/M metagenome (GOLD analysis project Ga0233425, IMG submission 181712) | Freshwater microbial communities from Lake Towuti, South Sulawesi, Indonesia - Watercolumn_Towuti2014_140_MG | ecosystem: Environmental > Aquatic > Freshwater > Lake | place: Indonesia...
AGCACCGCCGAGACCGCTGACATCACCGGCGGCGTCACCATGACCCGCGACCAGCATGAGGCCTTTGCCACCATTACCGCTGGCGGCGGCGCCGACGCCATCGCCCTCACCACCGCCGGCACGGTCACCGCCGCTGCCGCCATCGAGGCCTACACACTCTCCGGCGCAGGCAACGCTATTACTCTAAACGAAGGCGGGCATTCCGTCCTCCTTGGCGCCGGAGCAGACACCGTCACTGGCAGCGCAGGGGCCGATACCGTTTCCGGCTCTGGCGGCGGTCTTTCCGTCGGAGACAGTGTCGACCTCAACGCAGGAAACGACATATTCGCCTTGTCTTCCCTGGCAAACGCAACCATTGACGCAGGCCTTGGCGTCGATACCCTGGTGATCTATGCTGGTGCCGGTGCACTCCAAATTGACTTCGGAAATGGAGTCGACCAAGTTTCAGGCTTGGGCACCTTTACCAACTTCGAAAACCTTGACGCCAGCGCCGCCAATAGCACAATCTCCATATTTGCCGGTGCCAATACCACCTCGATCCTCACTGGTAGCAAAATCGATCAAATTGATGCCTCGGCAGCAAGCGGGGCCGTGACTATCAACGGCGGATTGGGAGGCGACTCCATCATCGGCAGCGCCCAAGGAGACAGCATCACTGGCGGCCGGGGCGATGACGACATCACCGGCGGCGCGGGCAATGACACCTTCGTATATGCCAACCATAACAACTTGGGATTTGGCAACGATATCATCAATGACTTCACCAAGGGAAGCGATGTCATGGATATCTCCTCCATCGGCAACTTCTACTCGGTTGCCGATGATGGTGGCGGCAATGCCATAGTCACGGTGTTCAACAACGCAAACCATGACCAAACCCTAGGCACTATCACCCTGAGCGGTGTAGCCGTCGGCGACGTCGATGCCACATGCTTCAATGTATAAACCTGCAAACACGAACTCGGCAACGCTCTTCTAAGGCCATCCGGCCGCTTGTAGAAGCGGCAAAGAACAAACAAAAAGCCCCCGGTGGTTCACCAGGGGCTTTTTGTTTGTCGAGAAGAACAATGAATGGCTAGAATGGAGATGAGTCAGCTAACAACATGACTATGCAAGAAAAAAATGCTGCCATGATGTTGCGCATCTTGACATTCCCTGATTATATAGGTGGCACTTTGCGTGGGCTAGATTCCTTGGCAAAAAACCCGATATTGCCGGCGTTATAATTCAGAAACAAGGAGAGTGGATGGACTCAGGACTACTGTGTTTACTGATGATGGCAAGACATCATGGCATTGCGGTTGACGAAGTACAACTGCGCCATGAATTTGGCCCGCAGTCATTTTCTCCTGAGACTATCCTCCGGGCCGCTAAAAGCCTTGGCATGACCGCCAAGCTAGTGCGCCAAGAGGAGGACCGCCTGGAACGGGCCCCACTGCCAGCCATCGGCATCGATAGAGAGGGTGCTTTTTTCATCGCCGCCAGATTCGGTTATGAGGGTGGGGACAAGACCCAAGCCAGGGTGGTGATCCAACGGCCAGGTGGCGCTGGACAAATCATGACATTGGCCGACTTTCTGCCTCAGTGGTCCGGACAGCTCATCTTCTTCACATCCAAGGCGACCTACCTTCGCGATCTTGCCAAGTTCGACTTCAGCTGGTTCATCCCGGCCATCATCAAATACCGGCGGCTCCTGGCCGAGGTGCTGCTGATCTCCTTTGTGCTCCAGATTATTGGCCTGGCGACCCCCTTGGCGTTTCAGGTGGTAATGGACAAGGTCCTGGTCAACCACGCCATGAAGACCTTAAACGTCATCGCCATCGGCCTGTTGTGTGCCACCCTATTCGAGGCTGTGCTGACAGGCATTCGCACCTGGGTCTTTGCCAACACCAGCAGCAAGATCGATGTCGAACTGGGGGCGCGGCTCTTCCGGCACTTGCTGTCTCTGCCCATCGCCTATTTCCAAGCCCGGCGGGTGGGCGACTCAGTGGCTCGGGTCCGCGAACTGGAGAACATCCGCTCCTTCCTTACCGGCAATGCCATCACCCTGGTGATGGACATCTTCTTCTCCTTCGTCTTTCTGGGGGTGATGCTGCTGTACAGCCCGCCACTCACCCTGATCGTCGCCATCTCCATCCCGGTCTACTTCCTCTGGTCCATGCTGCTGGTTCCGGTCCTCCGGGCCCGTCTCAACGAGAAATTCAACCGCGGGGCGATCAACCAATCGTTTCTGGTTGAGTCGATCAGCGGCATCGACACCGTCAAGGCCATGGCGGTGGAGCCTCGTTGGATCGACAACTGGGAAAAGCAACTCGCCGCCTACGTCTCTACAGGACTCAGCGCCACCAATATCTCCATGCTGGCCAGCGGCGGGGTGACCCTGGTGAGCAAACTGGTGACCGTGGCCATCCTGTGGACCGGGGCCACCCTGGTGGTAGAAGGCAAAATGACGGTGGGAGAGCTGATCGCCTTCAACATGCTCTCCAGTCGCTTGGCCGATCCCATCCTGCGCCTGGCCCAGCTGTGGAACAACTTCCAGCAGGTGGGGATTTCCATGCAACGCCTGGGGGACATCCTGAATGCCCCCACTGAAGTGGCAGGCCAGAAGACCCGCATCCCCAGGCTGGACGGCTCCATCGAGTTCGATCAGGTGTCCTTCCGCTACCGTCCGGAGAATCCGGACGTCATTCGTGCGGTCAACCTCAAGATCGGCCCCGGCCAGGTGATCGGCATTATCGGCCGCTCCGGCTCCGGCAAAAGCACCTTGACCCGCCTGGTGCAGCGCCTCTATGTGCCGGACCGGGGCCGGGTACTGATCGACGGCCAGGACATCGCCATCATAGACACAACCTCATTACGCCATCAATTAGGGGTCGTGCTGCAAGAGAATATCCTGTTCACCGGCTCAATCCGGGACAATATCGCCTTGGCCAACCCTGCCCTGCCCATCGAGACCATCATCGAAGCCGCCAAACTGGCCGGAGCCAACGAATTTATCTGCGAGCTACCCGAGGGCTACGACACCAAGGTGGGAGAACATGGCACCGGGCTTTCCGGAGGGCAACGGCAACGGATCGCCATCGCCCGGGCGCTGATCACCAACCCCCGCATCCTGATTTTTGACGAGGCCACCAGCGCCTTGGACTACGAATCGGAAAAAATCATCCAGGAGAATATGCGCAAGATCTGCGCCGGCCGCACGGTGCTGATCATCGCCCACCGCTTGTCCGCGGTCCGCGATGCAGACCGCATCCTGGTGATGGAACGTGGCCAAGTCGTCGAGGATGGCCCCCACGCCCAGCTCATGGCAGTCCCGGGTGGCATCTACGCCCACCTCTATCGTTTGCAGGTGACATCAGGATCAACCCAGGCGGTGATAGCATGAGCATGAAACATAGGTTGGAGGCCTACGCCGCCCTCCTCGGCCACTACCGTAAGGTATTCATCCGGCACTGGCGGGTCCGCAACCAGATAACCGACAACCTGTTCAAGGCCCATGAGGCGGAATTCCTGCCCGCCGCCCTCTCCATCCAGGAGCGCCCGGTGTCACCGACCTCCCGGATCACGGCCATGCTGCTTATCGCCCTGGTCGGCGCTGGCGGCCTGTGGGCCTATTTCGGCCATATGGATATTATCGTCAACGCCGTGGGTGAGATCATTCCCAGTGAGCGAACCAAGACCATCGCCTCCGTTGAAGTGGCCAGCGTCCGGGCCCTGCACGTCGAGGAAGGGCAAAGTGTCAAGAAGGGAGATCTGCTCATTGAGCTGGATACCAGCGCGGCGGATGCTGAGCATGACAAGGCGATGAATACCGTAACCGAGGCGACCCTGCAGATCGCCCGCTCCAAGACCTTAATCGCAGCCATCGACAACCGCAATCCGCCACGGCTTCCTCCCCTCGATGGCATCTCTGCCGACCGGTTGGCTGAGGCCCAGAGTCACCTGGACGGCCAATACCAAGACTTTTCCACTAAACTAAAACGTATCGAAGGAGTAATCGCCCGCTATGCCGAGGCCCTGCCGATCACCAGGCAGCAAGCCAAGGACTATGAGGTGCTGGCGCAGAATCGTGATGTCCCCAGGCATGCCTATCTGGAAAAAGAGCAGGCCAGGATCGAACTGGAAGGACAGTTGAACGATGCCAAGAATCAACGGGCCGCCTTGATCGCCGAGATCAGGCGCACCGCTTACGACGCCCAGGCCGAGGCAGAAAGGACGGTGGGGGCCGCCCGGCAGGACGCCCTGCGCACCGCGGCACACAGCAAGCTCTTGCAACTCTCCGCGCCAGTTGACGGCACGGTGCAACAGTTGTCGGTGCATACCGTGGGCGGGGTAGTACCGGCGGCCCAGCAGCTGATGAAGATCGTACCCCGGGAAAGCCACATCGAGGTCGAGGCCCTGCTGGAGAACAAGGATATCGGCTTTATTGAGGAAGGCCAGAGCGCGGCGGTCAAGGTCGATGCCTTCGAGTATACCAAGTACGGCACCATCCCCGCCCGGGTGACTCATGTCTCACGGGACGCAATCAAGGACGAAAAACGGGGGTTGCTCTACTCGGTCATCGTGGCATTGGAACGGTCGTCCATCATGGTCAAGGGCCAGGACATGCCGCTTGGCGCCGGCATGTCGGTGAAGGTGGATATCAAAACCGGTTCCCGCCGGGTGATCGACTACATCATGAGCCCGCTCCTCCAGCACGCCCGGGAAAGCCTCAATGAACGCTAAGTGGAGACGACGTGGCCTATCATCTCTGCTGGCGGTGTTGCTCTGGCCGTCACCGGTTCTGGCCGCCGGCCTCGACTCCCTCCTTGCCGACCCCTTACAGACCATGCCCGAGTTGGTGGCGCAAGGCATCCACCTACCAGGGGACACAGCACCGCCACCCTGCCAGGAACCCCATGTCACTACTCCTCTGGTTCTAGGCGAGGCCGTTAATCTGGCCCTGTGCAACAACCCCCAGATCAAGTCTGCCTGGGCCGATATCAAGGTCCAGGCCGGTGCGGCTGGTGAGGCCCGGGCTGCCTATCTGCCAACACTTGCCGGCTCAATAAGCCGGACCAACGATCAGATTCACTACTCGGATTCCCGCTATCCCGCAAGCAATGTCGATCGCAACACCGCCCAGGCCTCGATCAACTGGCGCATCTTCGATTTTGGTGGCCGGACAGCCAACCGGCAGGCCGCCGACAACTTACTCGCCGCGGCCTTGGCCAATCACAATGCCACGGTGCAACGGGTTCTGGCCGATGTTGTCCAGGCCTATTTCGACGGGATAACCGCCGATGCCGCCTTGCAAGCCAAGACAGAAAACGAAAAACTGGCAAGGATCGTCCTCAACTCCGCCCAAGTCCGGGAAGAGAGAGGTGTCATCTCCCAGAGCGACACCCTGAGAGCCGCGACATCCCTGGCCCGGGCCACATTGGAAAAAAGCCGGGCCCAGGGTGACTACCAAAAGACGCTGGCCGTGCTGCGGCACACCCTAGGCCTACCCGGCAACATGGAAATCTCTCTCCCCCAAGAGCTGAGCAGCAATCCAGGGGAAAAAGAAAGCCAGGACGAGTTGGATCGTTGGCTGCTCCAAGCCCAGCGCAACCACCCGGCAATCATCGCTGCCCAAAAACAGGTCGAGGCAGCCGAACAGAGGGTGGCCGTGGCCCGCTCAGCCGGCCTGCCTACCATGAACCTCTCCGGCAACTACTACCGGAACACCAGGCCGGGCGAGGCGGTCACCTCCACCGAGGCACAGGAGACCACCCTGGGCCTGACGGTGTCCGTTCCTATTTTTGACGGATTCTCCTCGACCTACAAGCTCCGTGGCGCCGAGTCCCTGGTGGAGGAAAAGACAGCCAGCCTGGCTGACACCCAACGCCGGACCGCCGCCGAGGTTATCAAGGCCCACGCCGATGCAACATCCGCCTTGCGCAATTTGGATTCATCCTTGGAGCTGCTGACCACCGCCCAAAACTCCCTGGCGGTTTCGCAACGCAAATACGACAGGGGTGCCGCCGACATCAGCGAAATCCTTAGCACCCAAGCGGCCCTGGCCGATGCCTGGCAAGAGCGCATCCGTTGCCTGGCGGAATGGCACTCGGCGCGCCTCAGGCTGCTGGCCAGCGCTGGCCTGTTGGGGAGGGCATCCTTGACGGAATAGGAAGTTGTGCATCAAACTTCCCAGGCCTCCCTCTGCTGGATATCTTCGCCGCATGCCCTGTCAGAATTTTGTACCTATTCAGGCCAGATGCACGGAATCTCAGGTAGCACTTAAGGCGTTTTTCAATTCGGCAGGGGGGCCTCTCCATGAATCGTGCCGTCCGTTCCCGCTTCCGGGCATTGGCGCTGTAGTACTTCAAAACTTTTTCAGCTAAGATCAACACATCATCAGTCAATCCCTCACCGATGATACCCCCAAAACGGGGACGCCCCCCATTGCCTCCAAAAACCACGGTCCATCCACGGTTCTTACCGAATATGCCAAGATCCCTGACAAATCCCTCACAACAGTTCACAGAACAGCCCGAGATCCCAACCTTGGTCTTGGCCGGCAACGGCAACCCAAGCAGGGCCTTTTCGATCTTTGCCTGGGGACAGCGAACTGGCGGGGAATCCCGCCTTACCAAACAATCTCGCCGCCCTGGAGGTGGAAGGTGGCACCAGTCATATCGTCTACGATTACGAGTTTCTTGTCGCCAAACTGGATCTCGGTGCCCTGACATATCCCTTGCATAATTTTGATGGAGCCGTTGCGCAAATCTTTGAGCATTTTAGTGTTGACGTCTTTGCGCAAGGATTCGATGTTCTGCTGGCGTTTGATCAGATTATTGAAGGTGGTCAACAACTTGACCACCGGCTCGCGGGTTTCCTCTGGCATCTGGGCCAAGGCCTTTTTAATCACGGCCGGTTCGAAATTCTCAAAGGGCAGACTTCGGGAAATTCGGGCGATGCTCTCTCGGCAGACCCGGCCCTCCTCATCCAGCCTTTTCATCTGGCCGGAGAATTCCGGATCGGGCAGGATCGCCAGTGTGGTTTCCGACTTGCCAAGGAGCCCGGCCCTGCTCACCACGATGCCATTGGAGGCGCAAGTCAGCCCGCCGATGATCCGCCCGCTCTTGTTGCCATGCTGTGGCGTATTCAGGACCGTGATGGTGCCGTTTGCCCGCACCACGGCATTATAAATATACCCTAGCACCGAGGCGTCTCCCTTGACGATCACCTCGGCCTCCTGCACAAAGACCACGGTAAGATTGCCCAAGACGACAACCCGAGTCTCGGTCCCGATGATGCCCTCCCCCACCGACACATCGTTGCCGGCCAGCACCTTCGCCCCGTTATAGACCGAGCCGGCAACAGCGACATTGCCCTGGGAGCGGACGGTAAACCCGGCCAGCACCGAGCCGTTGACCTGGATATCCTCCCGCCGGTCGATATCGCCGGTGTTGGCGTCCACGTTGCCATCGATGGTATACACATCGGCAATAGTCAATTTGCTCAACGAAAAGCGGATATTGCCGTCCTTCTGGGCATAGTAGAAGATCTTGCCGTCCCGCTCTTCGACCCGGACCACATCGTCAAAGGCCACCACCTGATCGGCTCCGTCCGCGGCCTCGAGCACCTCGCCAAAGAGGTCGTGGCCTTGAATACCCTTGGTTGCCAGGGTCTTCTTGGCGATCAGATCGCCGGTGGCAACTTTGACCACGGCGTTTCGCCCTTTCAGCACAAAGGTACCGTCGTCACGTATATCCGTGGCTCCCCCGCCCATATCCACGGCAAAATCGTAATGGGCATTGCGGCCAGATCGCGGCACAATGGCCTCGGCGACCTTGACCGTCTTCGCAGACAAGAACTGACCTTGGGCGAAGCGCTCAGTCAACTTGTCGATAATGCCCCGCCTGATCGTGCCCTCCAGGATTCCCATCTGGCAGAGGGTGGCCAAGAGGTCGATGCTGGCAGGATAGACCGGCACGCCGATCTGGACCAGATTGACGTAGTAGGCGCCCAGACTGTCTGGCGAGACCCAGATCGGCGGCAGCACCGCAATGCTGTCGCCATCGCAGGCCAAATAGCCGTACAAACCTGCCACATACTCTCCTGTCGCCTCGTTATGACGAATATTCTCCCCGACCTGGGGCAGAAAGTCTTCGGCCGGCTCGATAACCTCGCCCATGACATTCATCCCGGACTTGGCGGCGAGATTTTGATAGACAGAAAACAACAGCGTGCCTGGGCTCACTGCCTTGACGATCACCTGCGACTTATCGATCTGCTCGAGCTGTTCGGCGTGCAGTACGAACCTGACTGCCGGATCGATCTTCACGCCATCGGCCAGCCAGAAGGCAGTGCCGTCCACAGCCACCACCCTCTGGATGTCCGGGAAATCGACCCGCCGTTTCGGCTCGGCAGGCGTCCCGCAGGCCACCACCACCTCGGCCTGAACCCCTGACCGGCAATGCTGCTCCACTTCCGCCAGGGCCTGCCAAATGACACCATTGGTCACCCCCAGCTGCTCCAGGCCATGGTTCAGCTGATAGGCCGAGAGGGCCTTGCCCGTGCGGACCTTCACCGTCACCCGCATCTTGTCCGCGGAGATGGCCAGTTCCTTGCCATGCCAGGCCGGATCATGCTCCGCCAGGGAATGAAGGATCATCTGCCCGTAACTGCCATCGGCAGTGCCGTCGGCGCTATAGACGGTGCCACTCAAAAAATCCTCGGAGAGGCCCGTCTCGGGACGGTTCTCTAACGCTGGGGCCTTGATGGCCTCAAGATAGATATCGTCAAGCGCGTCCAGCAATCGTTTGTCTTTTGGATTAGACATCAAACAGACCTCGTAGTCGTGCGTAACGGCTCCTAGATTTCAGAAATACCACGTAAGACATCGTCCAGTGAGGCCTGAATGTCCCCGAACTGATCCTGAACCTGACAGTCGTTGATGCCGATTGCCGCCTGCAGGGCGAAACCAAGCACGGTGGCCATCTCCGCCTCGGCAAGGGGTTTGTCGTCACGTCGAAACACCGCCAAAACGCCGAAGAATTTACTTCCGGTCGACACTGGGGCCAACCCGCACTCGATGCCGCCATGCCGGAAGGTCTGCCCCTGACCCACGCCACCCTGTCCGGTGTCCATCAACCCGGCAAGCCGGCTCCGTATCTGGGCCTCGGCATCGTTAGCGCTTAGATCGACGCCATCCTCGCCCGCCCATGTGGCCAGTCTTTCAATGGAGTCTTCCGCCAGCGTATAGTACGAGGCGCGCTCCACAGCGCAGACATCCACCACCACGGCCAACAACGTGCTGAGCAATTCGTCCAAGGGGTGAACCCTGAGCAAGAGCTGCTGAATCGTATCGCGCCCTTCCAGTTCCCGCACCTTTTGCCGCAACTCAGCCGTGCGGAGCCTTACCATCTCCTCAAGCCGCTCATTGGCCTGAGAGAGCCTTAGGTTCTTTTCGCCAAGTTCTTCGCTCAGGGCCTTATTCTCGGCCAGCAAGTGGTAATAACGGACAGCCTCGCGCACTGTCTGCCGCAAGTCGTCATCGTTCCAAGGCTTGAGGATATAACGATAAATTCCGCCTTCATTGATAGCGGTCACCGCCGCGTTGATGTCGGCATAGCCGGTAAGCACCATCCGGATGCTTTCCGGCACCAAGACCTTGGCCTTGGCCAGAAATTCGGCGCCCCCCATCTCCGGCATCCGCTGATCAGAGATGATGATCGCAGGCTTCAAGCCGTCCTCAAGCACGGCCAACCCCTCCCGGCCGTTGCCTGCTGTGTGGATATCATAATCATCTTCCATGAACAGACGGCGCAGGGTCTTCAAGATGTTCGGCTCATCATCGACCAGCAGTACGATTGGAGTATCCATAAAATTTCCCTCTATGAGTTCGACCAGGCGACAAGGGTGAACCGTCCCCATCTGTCGTGCAATGAATGTTTAGGAGCCGTTAAGAAATTATTCCATGCCTGCTGCATCGAGATGGCAACGCGCTTCCCCGCAAGAGCGCACAGTTCAACGAGCGGCGATGCGACAGCACTGGTAGTGCGCGAGAAGCCGCACAGCGCAGCCAAGTCAGTTCAGTCCCCGCTTGTGACGGACTTCTGTGCAATCTCTCCTCGAGAGGGACAAAGTCAACGTTTTATCCCTGACCCATAGAACAGCATGGCCATTGGTTCGGCTCTCTTGTTCGGCTCCCAACGCTGTCCTGCTGCCAAAAACAGACATATCATTTTTCGACAACGGTTTACGCATCATGAGTTTCCGGCACCGCCACCATGATCATCCCTTCCTGCTGCCGGTCGGTGACCAATCTGGAGGCGAGACACTGGTAGCGAACCCCCGCCACCACCAAAGGCAGGGGTTGCCCCCCCTCCCCGAGACCGGCAAGCAAGGCATGAGTCTCCCCTGGCAGCGCACTGTTGGTGTCCTTGCCCAACAATGTGCTGCCTTCACCGACAAAAAGCCGATGGGCCATGCGGTTGGCCAGGACGATCAACCCCGAGGTGTCGCAACCGACAACCGCCACCGGCAAGGCGTCCATGACCTGGTGGGCGAACTGCATCAGCGTATTCTGGAAGGACAGAATCTCGGTGCGGCTCCTGACTTCTTCCTCCAGATTGGAGTTGATCGCCTCAAGCCTCAAATAGGCTTCCATCAGCTCGTCACTCAGACGCTCGTTCCGCTGCCGCAGGAAATAGACCTCCAGGGCCTTGGCTATCGTCCCCTTGAGTTCGTCGTCGTTCCAGGGCTTGGGGATGAACTTGTAGATCTGCCCCTCGTTGATGGCATCGACCACCGAGGCCGTGTCGGCGTATCCGGAGAGGACGATGCGGATGCTGGCAGGCCAGCGCTCGTTGACCTGCTTCAAAAACTCGACCCCGTCCATGCCGGGCATCCGGTAGTCCGAGATCACAAGCTGCACGCCTCCCTTCTGCTCTCCCAGCACCACCAAAGCCTCGGCGCCATTGGTGGCCGTGAGGATTTCATAGTCATCGTCCATGAATAGCCGTTCCAAAGCCCGCAAGACATTCTTCTCGTCATCGACGCAGAGAATTTTGACTGGATCATGGTCTATCATGCTTTCGCCCCCCTATTCTTCCATGTGCCAAGACTGGAGGATCCGCTGATAATCCTCCCTAGCCGCAGCGCTCAAACCGGCGAGATCCTGCCTGCCAACGCCAAGATACTCCCACAGCACCGAGGGGATCGCTTCCCGGTTTGGGTTGGTGCTAGCCCCGAAGGCCAGGACCTTCGCCAGTTGATTGGCCACGCAAACGGCCCGGACCGCATGGGCGGTGTCTGGGTCACAGCCCTTCAACTCCGGCGGCAGATTATGGTGCATCTTGACGCCGACGACAATGGATTCCGGAAACTTCCACTCCTTAAGTAGCAAGGCGGCGACAACCTGGTGAGTAAAGCCGAACACCTTGGACTCAGCCTCTTCCTGAGGGATACCATCCCTGACCATAGCGCAGACCTGCTCCATCTCGCTCAGGCACTGGCTGATCAGGACGACCTTGCCTAGATCATGGACAATACCGATCAAAAAGGCCTGTTCCGCCAGTTTCGGATTGGTACGGGCAACGAGGATCCTGGCGCAGACCCCAGCACCCAGGCTGTGGTTCCATAGCTTATTGACGTCGATAGCCAGGCTCAGGCCCTGCTTGAAGAAAGAAAAGACAGAAACGCTCAAGGCCAGATTCTTTACTGTGTCAAAACCCAGCACCATCACCGCCCGCTCGACAGTGCCAATCTGGCGCGGCATACCATAAAAGGCAGAGTTTGCCAGCCGCAAGAGCCGGGAGGCGAGGGACTGATCCTCGGCGATTATTGAGCCTAGACCCTTGGCGGTCAAAGCCTCGTTTTCGATCTCGGCGTTGATCCGGGCCGCCACCGTTGGCAACGATGGCAAGTCACCGATTTTGGCGATAATATCTTGCGTAGTGGTCATACGTTCTCCTCACTGGGGATAGAACATATAGGAACCAGGGACCATATACGTTCCCCATGTCCTCCTTTTCCTATCATACCAAAATTTCCCGCAACTTCTGGTCGTAGGGGATCCTCACCGTAAAGGTAGTCCCCTGCCCGACTTGGCTATCGACCACAATATCTCCGTGGTGGTTCTTGGTAACGATATCATAGACGATACTCAGCCCCAGGCCCGTTCCCTTGCCCACCTCCTTGGTGGTAAAGAAGGGCTCGAAAATCCGGCTGACGATCTCCGGCGGCATCCCGCAACCGTTATCGGTAACGGCAATCATCAGATAATCGCCATCCTGTCCGGTCTTGATGGTAATGAGCCCATCCTTCTCGATGGCGTGGGCGGCGTTGACCAGGAGATTCAGAAAGACCTGATTCAGCTGCTGGGGAAAGCAGGTGATGGGCGTGGTGGCCTGATAGTCCTTTTCGACCCTGGCCTTATACTTCAACTCGTTCCAGACGATATTGATCGTGCTGTCCAGGCACTCATGGATATCGACAGTCTGGCGGGTGGCTTGGTCTACTCGCGAGAACCCCTTCAGGTCCTGGACAATCTTCTTCACCCGCTCGCACCCCTCCAGGGATTCCTCGATCAGATCTCCGATATCGCTCAAAATGTAATCAATCTTGTATTTCTTTTTACCCTCCGCCTGCCGGGCGTCGAGCTCCGGGTTCTTTGCTTCGCCGATCAGTTCCGCCTCCAGAGCAATGTATTCGACAATCCGGCCGCTGTACTTCTGCAGGGAACTCAAATTACTGGCAATAAAGCCCACCGGGTTATTGATCTCGTGGGCCACGCCCGCGGCAAGCTGGCCGACAGAGGCCATCTTTTCCTGCTGCAGGAGCTGGCTCTGGGTCTGCTTGAGCTCGGAATAGGCTGACTGCAAGGCCTTGTTCTTGCTCTCCAGCACCCGCATCATATTGTTGAACTGCTCGCCGATCATATTGAGCGGGTCTGCCGTCACAGCCTTGAAATAGTCGCACTCGGCGCAGGACTTGTACTTCTTGGCAAATTTACCCTGCCGCTCACCCCTGCAGTAGGTGCCAGCCTCCTGCCAGCAGCGCATCGCCTTCTTGCCATGGCATGGGCAATCGGTCTTATCGCAGGACTTTGCCTCATAACAGGCCACAGGAAAATCGTTCTGAAAATAGGTGCCAAAATCTTCCTGCACCACCACCCGCTGGATCAGGCTCGATATTTCGTCCATGGCCCGCTGTAAGCCCTGACTGCTGGCCAGAATCTCCTGGTTCTTCCGCTCCAGTTCAGCCGTCATCTGCTTCATCGCGGTCTGATCATGGAGGGTGGCCACGAAGCCGTCAGTCCCGTCGCCGAGGGCGATACGATACACCGAGGCCAAAAAACTGCGGGCGCTTGCCTCATGGCGGTACTCAAACGACATGTCCGCGGTCAGGTCCGGATCAATGGCAAATCCAGGCAAGATATCGGCAAGGCCATGGTTGAGGATCTCGGGAAATGGCCGTCCGCAGAAGACCGCAACTGCCCTGTTACAGCGCCGCACCATCAAATTCACGTCGGCGAGGATGACCATATCCTCCACCCGGTCCATGGTGGCTTCCCATTGCTGCTTGGCGTTCTCCACCGAGACAAGCAGGTGTTGCTGCCTCTCCTGCTCGATCAATAGGGCTGTGTGCTGGCTCTTGATCTCCTGCTGGTCACGCCGCCACTGCTCGGTGCGGAGGTCTAGCCTCTTTAGGATATACCCCACCAAAACCACGAAGAGGATGATCATCGGTATCGGATAGAACAGGGAGGTGACATAGATCCGGTTCAACTCGGCCCGATGATGGGTGATGTCGTAATACAACTCAAACGCCCCGGCAAAGGCCCCATCCAGCATCAATGGCTGATAGGTCTCCACCACGTCCCGGTTGATGGTTTCCCCGTCCGAGGTCCTCTCTTCCTTCTCCACCACCCTGGTGAAGTCCTGGCCCTTGGCCACCACCCGCTGGAAATAGTCATGGCGGTTCACTGTGCCGATGTCCTTGGGATCAGAGGAATAAATCACCTCCCCCTGCTGGTCCAAGACCTTGATCTTTGACACCCCAAAGTCCTGGAGCAGAAATGGCTCCCCCTCCCGGCTGAGCTCGATACGCAGCGAGCTAGCCTCGACTTTGGCCATCCGCGACAGGTGGTGGGCTACCTTACGGGCCTCCTCCTTAATCCCACCCAATAAATGGGCCTGGTACCGAGGATAGATCAGGACAAGATTGAGGAGCGGAAACAGGCAGGCCAGCAGAGACGAATAGAGCAGTAGCCTGCCCAACCCTTTGTCATGAAAGAGTTTCATAGGCCTCCTTGCTGGCCGCGCCCCGTTCACGAACCGGCAACATAATCGTGAAGGTGCTCCCCTGGCCGAGGGCGCTTGCCACCTCGATCTCACCGCCGTGCTTCTTGATGATATCGTAGGAGATGGAGAGGCCGAGGCCGGTGCCCTGGCCCACCTCCTTGGTGGTAAAAAATGGCTCAAACAAGCGATGACGGATCGACTCGGAAATCCCTGGCCCGGTGTCGCTGATGGCAACCGAAATCATGCCGTCCTCCGCCCGGGTGCGGATGGTGATCTCGCCCTTCTCCACCATGGCCTGGGCCGCATTGACCAGGATATTGACAAAAACCTGGTTCAACTGCTGCGGATAACACAGGGTATCTGGCAGCTCGCCAAAGTCCTTGACCACGGTGGCCTTGTACTTCAGCTCATTCCAGACGATGCGCAAGGTCTCCTCGAGACAGGTGTTCAGGTTGGCCGATTGCTCCTCGGGATGCTCGACCCGGGAAAAGTTCTTGAGGTTGGTAACGATTTCTCTGACCCGGTCCGTCCCTTCCAGGCACTCACCCACCAAATCCTTGGCATCGGCGGCGATGCGGTCGATCTTCAAGGCCTTGGCCTTATCCTGCAAGGCCTGTCTTGCCTCTACCGGCAAGGCGGTGCAGGCCTCTTGCTGGGCGGCCATGTATTCGCCAAACCGCTCCAGATACTTGGCCAGGGTGGACAAATTGCTGCGGATGAAGCCTACCGGGTTGTTGATCTCGTGGGCGACACCTGCGGCCAATTGCCCGATTGAGGCCATCTTTTCCCGCTGCAGGAGCTGGGACTGGGTCTGCTTGATATCCCGGGAAGCGGCCTCAAGCTCGGTGTTGGCGGCAAGCAACCTCTCTTCGGCCTGGTGCTTCTCGTCAATGTCTTGCCGCAACGCCTCATTGATTTGCGCAAGCTCGGCAGTCCTCTCCTCGACCCTAATCTCCAGTTCCGCCAAGGTAGCAGACAACTGCAGGGAGGACGCCTCCCGCTCTCGCATCCACTGCCGCTGGCTGTTGAGCAAAAGCCCAACCCCCAGCAGCCCCAGCAGCCAGATCCCCACATGGGATGCCAGCACCGGTATCATGATTTTAGCCTTCATGTCA
>Ga0233425_10007441_pt1 | contig 15390 bp, 10 predicted proteins | sample Watercolumn_Towu_2_FD_181712 | JGI IMG/M metagenome (GOLD analysis project Ga0233425, IMG submission 181712) | Freshwater microbial communities from Lake Towuti, South Sulawesi, Indonesia - Watercolumn_Towuti2014_140_MG | ecosystem: Environmental > Aquatic > Freshwater > Lake | place...
CGCTGGCTTTCATTTGACCTTCAAGGTCCGATCGCACGGCGATCCAACGCCGGCGTGGTTACCCTACCACACCGGCACCGCGGAGCCCGCCCCCATGCCTCGTCGGTCTGAGGCGTAGCCTCGTTAGCCCTCGTTGCCATCGTCACCGCCGACCAGACCGCCCTGCGCGCCGCCCCGAGGGATTCCGCCGCCACCCAGGCCATGCTCTGGCAAGGCGACAGCCTGGAGATACGCGGCAAAAAAGGGGACTTCCTGCAGGTCTACGACCACCGCCACGAACGGGCCGGCTACATCAGTGCCAGCCAGGCGCGACGGCAGAAGCTGACGCCGGAAGCGGCCCCTGAGTTGCTGGCCGTGCTGCGCTTCCTCAAGGACACGCCGGGTTCGGAGTCCTTGGGGATCGCTTATGCCGCCGCCTATCTGCGGGCCGCGCCGGCGGAAGCCATCGACGGCGAGGTGTTCGACGCCCTGACGGCGCTGTCCGACCGGCTCGCCCGGCGCGCCGGCGCGGGGCGTCCAGGCAAGGCCGGTGAGGCCACCGCCGCCCATTTGGATGTGGCGGCCGCGTACGGCATCGTCATGACGGCGGTGGAGCGCGACGGCCAGATCCGGCTGTGCAGCGACGGCGAGGCGCCGCGCCGGGTGCTGGCTCTGCCGTCCACCGAGACCCAGAAGGCCAACGCGGCCCTGAGTCTGACCCGCCACGACTGCCTGTCGCCCCGTTTGACGCCGACGGAGCGCTACGCCCTGGACGAATGGCGCGCGGAGGTGCTGGATCGGGTGGTCCTGCAGGGTCTGCCGGAGGTGCTGAAGAACCGCCTGCATCTGCGCAAGGCGGGGGTGTGGGCGAGCCTGGCCTATCAGCGGGCGCGGCGGACCGGTTCGGGGGATGCCACGGTGCAGGATGCGGGGCGCCGGGCGCGCGACGAACTGGCGGCGGTCAACACCGGGGAACTGATGGAGAGCGACGTCGCCGCTTACAACGACGCTGCCGTCCGCGTCGGCGCCTCGCGCTGGGCGGAGCTGCCGGCCGCGGAGATGCGCAAGGGCACGCTGAACGTCCGCACCCGTTCCGGCCAACCCGGAGAAACCTGCGTCGAGCTCTACGACGGGGCCCATGAGGCCAGTCCTCCCCTGGCCAGCCGCTGCACCTACGGCATCGTGTGGACCGCATCGGCTTCCGCCCATCCTCAGGGCAAGGGCCTCACCCTGGCGGTTCAGCCCTTGGACACCTGGCGGGAGATGTGGGTGTTCCGGCAGGGCGGCGACGGCTGGCGGGTGGATGTGGTGCCGCCGAGCCTGGATACGGGGGAGGCCGGCTATATCGAATTCGCCGGCTGGGTGCCCGGAACCGGCGAGCTGCTGGCGGCGCGGGAAGCTAAGCGCGACGGGCGCCACCAGGTCGGTTTCGAGGTGTTGTCGCTGGCCTCGCTGGAAACCAAGAAGCAGGCCGACAAGCCCGGCAATCTCACCGCCTTCTACCGCTGGCAGGACCCGGCCTGGAAGACTGCCACGGTTGCGGTACGGTAACGGGCTTGACCCCGACCGGCGAATCCGGCTGCGGCTCGGAAGCCATGACGGGCCTTCGGTCAGGCGTCGTCAGCCAGGCCCTGCAGGGTGCCGAACACGCTTTCGCTGCGCATCGCGGCGGCCTGAAGGCCGACCTACGGCGGCACAAGGCGCTTCAGCGATTGGTTTGGATCGGGCCTGGGCGGCCGGTTCCTGCGACTGAACGAACCGATCGTGCCACACTACCGCAACGTTCGGACGGTAAGCTTGGGGATGATGAGATACTCGGCCAGTTTTCGCGGCAGCACCTTCGATTTCCGCGACCTTCGCAACCTCATGGCGAAGGCCTCGCCGTTGCGTTCGGCGGACGAGCTGGCGGGCTTGTCGGCGCAGACCGAGACCGAGCGGGCGCTGGCTCAGCAGGTGCTGGCGGACGTCCCGCTGCGCCGGTTCCTGGAGGAGCCTTTGATTCCGCCGGAACAGGACGAGGTGTCGCGGCTGATCCTGGAGCGCCACGATGCCGCCGCCTTCGCCCCGGTGGCCTCGCTCACGGTGGGCGAATTCCGCGACTGGCTGCTGGCGGGGCGGGGCGATCTCACTGCCTTGGCGCCCGGCTTGACCCCGGAAATGGCGGCGGCCGTCAGCAAGCTGATGCGCAACCAGGATCTGATCGCCGTGGCCCGGCGCTGCCGGGTGGTCACCCGGTTCCGCAACACCCTGGGCCTCGTAGGACGGCTCTCCACCCGGCTGCAGCCCAACCATCCCACCGACGACCTCAAGGGCATCGCCGCCAGCACCCTGGACGGTTTGATGTACGGCAGCGGCGATGCGGTGATCGGCATCAACCCGGCCACCGACAACCTGGACAACGTGCGGCGCCTGCTGCATCTGCTGGACGAGCTGATCCAGCTCCGGCAGATTCCCACCCAGTCCTGCGTGCTGTCCCATGTCACCACCACGATGCAGCTGATGGCGCAGGGCGTGCCGGTGGACCTGGTATTCCAGTCCATCGCCGGCACCGAAGCCGCCAACCGCAGCTTCGGCGTCGATCTGGCGATGCTGGCCGAGGCGCGGGCGATGGCCCTGGAACTGAAGCGCGGCACCCTGGGCGACAACGTCATGTATTTCGAGACCGGCCAGGGCAGCGCGCTGTCCGCCAATGCCCACCACGGGCTCGACGCCCAGACCTGCGAGGCGCGCGCCTATGCCGTGGCGCGGGAGTTTTCGCCGCTGCTGGTCAACACCGTGGTCGGCTTCATTGGCCCGGAATACCTGTACGACGGCAAGCAGATCATCCGCGCCGGCCTGGAGGACCACTGTTGCGGCAAGCTGCTGGGCCTGCCCATGGGCTGCGACGTGTGCTACACCAACCATGCCGAGGCCGACCAGAACGACATGGACAACCTGCTGACCCTGCTGGGCGTGGCCGGCTGCAGCTACATCATGGGCATCCCCGGAGCCGACGACATCATGCTGGCCTACCAGAGCACCTCCTTCCACGACGCCTTGTATCTGCGCGATGTACTGGGGCTTCGGCCGGCGCCGGAATTCGAGGAGTGGCTGCAGCGCATGGGCATCTTCGGCGCCGACAACGCCCTGGCGGAGGAGCGGCGGACCTTAGGCTTGCCGGATCACCTGGCCGACTGGGGCGGGAGCTGAGGCATGGAAGACGCCTGGTCAACGCTGCGCCGCTACACTCAAGCCCGCATCGGCCAGGGCCGCGCCGGCTGCGGCATCCGCACGCCTACCCTGCTGGATTTTCAGCTGGCCCATGCACTGGCGCGGGACGCCGTGCATCTGCCGTGGGATGTGGAGGGTTTCGCAGCGGGCGTGCGTTCCCAGGGTCTCGAACCGGTGCTGTTGTCGACCCCGGTGCAGGACCGCAGCCAATACCTCAAGCGGCCCGATCTCGGACGGGTGCTGGACAGTGCCTCCCGCGACCGGCTCGCCGCCCGTCGGGGAGCAGCGGTCGACGTCGCGCTGACCTTCACCAACGGCTTGTCGTCCACCGCGCTGGCAACCCACGGCCTGGAGCTGCTGCAGGCGATCGCTGCTGCCTTTGGCCGTGGCGACTTTGCGTCAGGGGCGAGCGGGGCAGCTGCGCCGGCTGCCGCATCGCCCCTGTCGCTGGGACCCGTTTGCCTGGTTCCCGATGGGCGGGTGGCCTTGTCCGACGAGATCGGCGTACTGCTCAAGGCGCGCCTGTCCGTCATCGTGGTGGGGGAGCGGCCGGGCCTGAGTGCGGCGGACAGCTTGGGGCTGTACCTGACCTACAATCCGGACCCGGCCAACACCGATGCCGAGCGCAACTGCATCTCCAACGTCCGCCCGCCGGAGGGTCTGAGCTACCGCGACGCCGCGGCCAAACTGGCGTATCTGGCGCGCCAGGCGCTGCGGCGCGGGCTGTCCGGCGTGGCGCTGAAGGACGACATGCCGGTGCTGGAGCGGCTGAAAACCGATCCGGTCCCGTCTATGCCGCTGAAGTAACGAATCCTCTCACTCCGGGAGAGGGCACAATGCTGTTGAAATAGGAAAACCTCTCCCTCTAGGCAGAGGTATCTACACAAGTTCACAAGCCGTTGAGCATCAACCCCTCTCCCCGCGGGAGAGGGGCAGGGGTGAGGGCCTGGAGAGGTCAATCCTGGCGACGAACTCATCGAAATATCAGCGCCTTGGCCCTCACCCTAAATCCCTCTCCCGCAGGGAGAGGGACTTGTGTAGATACCTTTGCCCTCTAGGAGAGGGCAGGGTGAAGGCTGAAGCGCCTGATGTTCTAAGGAGGCCGTTGCAAGCACGATGCGCCCAGGCCCTCACCCCAACCCCTCTCCCACAGGGAGAGGGGCCTAATTCAACACCATTGAGGGGGAGGGTCGTTGAATGACCAATCGGGCCTGAGCGCAATCCTCCTCGGTGCCCGCTTGCGGGCGATCTTCGACACCCGGGACGACGCCCCCGTGCTATTGCGGGCTAGACCGCTCCACATGGGATTCTCTATTTCGACAACAACGTTTGCTCCCAAAAGTTCACCCCACAACAACGACCTTCGACCATGCCCCGCGCCGTCGCCGCCATCGACCAAGGCACCACCAGTACCCGCTGTCTGCTGCTCGACCCGGACGGCAAGGTGCTGTCCTTCGCCCGCAGGGAACACCGCCAGATTTGCCCGCGGCCGGGCTGGGTGGAGCACGATGCTCTGGAAATCTGGGCGAATACCCAGGAAGCGATTGCCGAGGCCCTGGAAAAATCCGGACTCGCTGCGGCGGACATCGCGGCGGCCGGCGTGACCAACCAGCGCGAGACCGTGGTGGTGTGGGAGCGGGAGACGGGCAAGCCGGTCCATCCCGCCATCGTCTGGCAGGATACCCGTACCGCCGAGCTGTGCGGGCGGTTGTCCGTCGAGGCGGGGCAGGATCGCTTGCGGGCCAGGACCGGGCTGCCCATCGCCACCTACTTTTCCGGTCCCAAGCTGCAGTGGCTGCTGGATCGCCTGGAAGGCGCGCGGGCCAGGGCGGAGAAGGGCGAACTGTTGTGCGGAACCATCGACAGCTGGCTGATCTGGAACCTGACCGGCGGTGTCCACGTGACCGATCCGACCAACGCCTCCCGCACCCTGCTGATGAATCTGGGAACGCTGGACTGGGACGACGACCTGCTCGGGCTGATGGAGATACCGCGCGCCATGCTGCCGGAAATCCGTTCCTCGTCGGAAATCTACGGATTCGCCCGGGGTCTCCTGGCCGGCGTGCCGGTGGCGGGCGATCTGGGCGATCAGCAGGCGGCGCTGTTCGGCCAGACCTGCTTCGACGCCGGCGAGACCAAGAACACCTACGGCACCGGCTGCTTCATGCTGAGCAATACCGGCACGACGCCGGTGCAGTCCCGCCACGGCTTGCTGACCACGGTGGGGTATCGGCTGGGCGGAGATCGACCCGTCTATGCGCTGGAAGGGTCGGTCGCGGTCAGCGGCGCCCTGGTGCAGTGGCTGCGGGACAATCTGGGCATGATCCGGCACGCCGACGAGGTGGAGGCCTTGGCCAACACCGTCGGCGACAACGGCGGGGTCTACATCGTGCCGGCCTTCTCCGGCCTGTTCGCGCCCTACTGGCGCAGCGACGCCCGCGGGGTGGTGGCGGGGCTGACCCGCTACGCCCACAAGGGACACTTCGCCCGCGCCGCCCTGGAGGCGACGGCCTATCAGACCCGCGAGATCCTGGACGCCATGAACGAGGAGACCGGCCACGGTCTCGCGGCCTTGAAGGTGGACGGAGGCATGGTGGCGAACGCGACCTTGATGCAGTTCCAGGCCGACATCCTCGACGTGCCGGTGATCCGCCCCGCCATGACGGAAACCACCGCGCTGGGCGCCGCCTATGCCGCCGGGCTGGCGGTCGGATTTTGGCGGGACCTCGGGGAATTGCGGCGTTTGTGGAAACAGGACCGGACCTGGAACCCGGCCATGGACCGGGAAACCCGCCAGACCTTGTTCGCCGGATGGAAGAAGGCTGTCCAGCGAAGCTTCCATTGGGTCGATGGGGAGGGATCGTGAAAGCTGGCAGAGGAAAAGGCTGAGGCTTGCTCCGGCCCAGCCTTCGAGCCATCCCGGCTCGCCATGACGGTGCATCGAACGGCAGGCGCCGGTTCGTCTCATCGGCCGATCCTCATCGCGCCCGGTAGCGGCCGATCGGGTCAGAGCCCTGCGAAGAACTCCCGCAACTGCTGTCGCAGCTCGGCATCCTGGGCGGCCTTGCCGGGGTAGTCGTAGTGGCCTGCGGCGAGCACGAACAGCCGTTTCGGTCCACTCAGGGCGTTGTAGATGGCGAATTGGCCGGGCGGAGCCACCGCTGGGTCGAACAGCGCCGCGGCCACATGGACGGGAATGCGGATATGGCGGGCGGCACAGGCGGCATCGTAAAAGCGCAAGGTTTCCAGCAGCTCCGGATGGTGCCGGTGGTAAGCACTCAGCGAGGCGGCGCTGCCCACGGTGGGCAGGGTCAGCCGCAGTGGCTGGTGGCCGAAGGTCGGCACGTTCAGGTGGGCAATGCGGATGCGCTCGTCCCAGGGGATCGCCAGCGCGCCGATGCCGCCGCCGAAGCTGATGCCCATGTAGCCGATGTGTCCCCGTACTTGGGGGAACAGCTCCAGCAGGGCGGACACCGCCAACCATAAATCCTCCACGCAGCCCCGCAGCACATAGCGGTCGGGCTTGTCGACATCGTGCAGCACATGCCAGTACGGATTGTCGGAATAGGGCGGCTGGCGGCTTCGGCTCAGGCCGCGGAAACAGGGGAACAGCAGGGCCGCATCGCCGACCGGCAGGTCGTAGTCCGGCGCCTCGCGGCCGCCGTAGCCGTGGCCGATCACCAGGCCGCGGCGGATTTCTCCCTCGGCCGGAGTCAGCAGCCAGCCGCCCAGGGTCAGGCCGCCGGTGGTCTGGTAGCGCAGATCGAAACAGTCGTAGCCCTGTTGCCGCGACGGCGGCGACAGCACCGGCGCCGGGTCGATGGCCAGGGCCTGGGCGTAGCGGTTCCGCCAGATGTCGGCGCAGCCCTCCGGTTCCTGGGGAGGCTCGATCCGGAGCAGGCTCTCCAGGCTGTGGCCGTAGCCCGGATCGAAGGGAAACTCGTGGCGGAAGTCGGGCATGGTGGCTGGTTTCGGATCGGGTTTTTCAGCTTGTCATGGATGGGCAGGAAACGCACGAGCCGGTTTATTTCACCCGGGTCTTCTCCTGAAAGGTGTTTGCTTCGAGACCAATTAATGGACGGAAGTTGGCTTCTCGTAGTATGGCGTTAGAGTTCGCCGCATCTGCACGATGTGGCCCAGTGGACGCGGCGCCACCGGGACATCGGAGATCGGATAGGCTTTTTGTACGCTGAAATTATTTGGTGGCCATCCCGGTTGAAAATATCTGCTGTGATATATTTTCGGCCGATCATGATGATCGGATCACAAAGGAATGTCCTCGAACTTCAGCATCCTCGCAGGTCTGAGCCCGGCGCTGACGAAACACGGCCTCCGCGGGGAATGGTTTTGCCCAGACGATCCCACACCTACCCGTCAAGTTCTGCCATTTCGGTGAATTGCTGGGCCAGGAACTGCTAGCGCGCATCGGCCTGACCTGGAGAATATGAAGAAGTCCCCAATCAAAGCTAGGCCGTTGCGAAATCCAGGCCAATCACTGGACGAGCAACTTGACGATCTTGTCTACGTCAAGCTGCTGACTCCCATGTTGACTGCTGTTTTTACAGTTATCCTTGCCGGGCTGGAATGGTGGCGTTACTTCTACTCGACACCACCGAGCCCAATAATGTATTCGGTGATCGCTGGAATCGTCATGTTATATGCTGGATGGACAATCTGGAGTGTTGGCCCAGCGCTCAGGCAACTGCGGCTGGCAAGAGATGGCGAAAAGGTTGTCGGACAATATCTGGAACGTTTCCGCCAAGATGGCTACCAGGTTTTCCACGACGTCATCGGCCAAGGGTTCAATCTCGATCACGTCCTGATCGGCCCCGCCGGCATCTTTACGATTGAAACCAAGACGTTCAGCAAACCGGCGCGCGGTCAGCCAAAGATCGTCTTCGATGGTGAAAAGATCGTGGTTGCCGGGCACGAGCCGGACCGGAATCCTGTCATCCAAGCGAAATCGCAGGGGAAATGGTTGATGGAACTCCTGAGCGAAAGCACAGGACGAAAATTTCCGGTCCGACCTGTCGTGCTTTTCCCCGGATGGTTTATCGAGCAGAGCAGCGGATCTTCGCGTGAGGTATGGGTCTTGGCGCCCAAAGCAATGCCGAGTTTTCTAGCCAATGAACCGACTAGGTTGCCGCCGGAAGACGTAAGACTTGCTGCTTTTCACCTGTCTCGGTTTATTCGTGACCGGGAAGGGAAGGGGTGACGGATCATCGCACTCATGAGGTCGGCAGGTTGAGACGCAATCGGTCGACGACCGCGAAACTCACAGCCTCGCAGTCCTGGTGGCAGGCTTCGGCCCTAACGTGTGGCGCCAGTCTGATTGCCCCTGCGGCCGGCCGGATCGGTGGCGGACGCAGGGGCTGACGTTTCGTCGCGGAACGTGGGGACGATGGCCCGTTACGGTAACTGGACGATGCGGTCCCGGTCTCCCGGTGCGACCGGAGCATTGGCGGTCAGATAGGCTTCCAGTGCGTCGATGTCCTGGGCGCCGCCCAGACGGTCGGTGGCCAGCGGCAGCACGTAAAGTTTGTCGCCGCCGTCGGCCATGAAGTTGTTGACCGTGACCCGGTAGCTGGCGGCGGGGTCGACGGGGAGGCCATTGATCGTGATGCTGGCCGGATCGACCTTGTCGCATGCCGGGCCGGTGGCCGACCAGCTGTAGTGGAAGCCGGCCGATACCTGGAGGATGCGGTTGAAGGGCTGGCCGGTGTCGCCGGCCGGGTAGTTGAAGGAGGCCGGGGCGTTGGCGGCGCCGCAGCCGGTGAACTGCTGCTCCAGCAGGATCTCGATCTGGGCTCCGGTCAGGGTGAGGGTCACCAGGCTGTTGCCGAAGGGTTGCACGGTGAAGGCCTCGCCGTAGGTCACGTTGCCGTCGCCTTCGCCGGCGGCGCTGCCGGCATAGCTCAGGTCGGCGCGGATGCCGCCCGGATTCATGAAGGCGGCTATGGCGTCGCCGAAACCGGCGGACCGGGTGGCGGCCAGCTGGGCATCGGCGATGACGTCGCCCAGGGACGATTCGCCGGCGGCGGTGGTCGTGCGGGTGAGGTCGGCGGTGATGGAGCCGATCACCCGGTTGGCGATGGGCTGGGAGATGCGCTTGTAGTTGTCGACGATGGCCTTGATCGCCGGGTCGGGGGTGACGGTGGGATCGGCCTGGCTCACCACCCGATTGGTGGCGGCCACCGCCGATACGTCATGCTTCCTGCGGTCCACGGTCAGGTCGATGTCGGTCAGCACCCGGCCAATGGAGTTGGCACTGGTGACCGGGATCGTCCGGCCAGCGCCGTTGGGCAGCTGGCAGTTGTAAGCCTGGTGGGTGTGGCCGGAGATGACCAGGTCCACGTCATCGTCCAACTGGCCGACGATGGTCTTGATGGGCGAGCCGTCCAGATTGCCGACGCAGCTGTTGATGGTGGAGCCGTTTTGGGCGACCGGGATCGTCCCACCCTGGTGGATCAGCACCACGATGGCATCGGCGCCCTTGCGGCGCAGTTCCGGGATCAGGGCGTTGACGGTAGCGGCCTCGTCCTGGAAGGTCAGGCCGGCGACCCCGGTGGGGGTGACGATGGTCGGGGTTTCCTTGAGGGTCATGCCCACGAAAGCCACCTTGGCGTCGTCATATTCCTTGATCACATAGGGCCGGAACAGGGTTTTGCCGGATTTGCTGTCCACCACGTTGGCGGCCAGGAACTTGAATTGGGCGCCCTCGAAGGGCACCGGCGTGCCCACTTCGGCACCCTTGCAGCTGTTGGGGTCGGTGGGATGGCAACCGCCCCGCTGCATGCGCAGCAGCTCGGCGCGGCCTTCGTCGAACTCGTGGTTGCCCACCGCATTCACGTCCAGTCCGGCCCGGTTCATGGTCTCGATGGTGGGCTCGTCGTGGAACAGGGCGGACACCAGGGGGCTGGCGCCGATCAGGTCACCGGCGGAGACCACCGCGGTGTTGGGATTCTCGGCCTTGGCGCGGGCCACGTAGCCGGCGAACCAGTCGACCCCACCGGCCGGCACGGCACTGGTGGCGGTGGCATCCATCCGGAACGTGCCGGGGGATTCGATCTGGCCGTGGAAGTCGTTGATGGCGATCAGCTTGACGTTGACGGTGCGGCTGTCAGGGCTGGCCTGCACGGCGCAGGCGGAGGACAGGCCCAGCAGCACGGCTGCGGAAAGGGAACGGATATGCATGGATGATGCTCCAGGTGTTTTTTGGGTAACGGAAAGGCCGTAGGATGGGTTAGGCGTGCGACGCGAAGGCCTATCCGAAGGTCGACGGCCTGCGGGCGCGCCGTAACCCATCGCTGCTTACAACCCCTTGCAATTGGCGTAATAGGTCACGGTCGCCGGCCAGTCGGAGAAGATGCCCAGAATGCCGACGTCCTGCGCCAGCACGTCCAGCACCTTCATCGTGTCGCCTTCGCGGTGGATGGCGGTATCGATGCTCTGGTAGTAGAACCCGTTGTTGCCATCGGCCAGGATGCCGGAGCGCTCCAGGGTCCAGGTGATGATGTCGAGATCCGCCGCCTTGGCGTTCTTGGCGTAATCGGAAGCCACGATCTTGCCGTCGGCGTCCAGCGCCAGCAGGGCGAAGGTGGGCGGCGCCACGATGTTGATGCCGTGGGCCTTGTAGTCGGCCAGGGTGGCCGCATCGGGCAGGTCGGCGACGGTGTTGGCGTCGTCCAGGTAGACCGCCTGCTTGCCGAACTCCGGCTCGTGATCGACCCAGTACAGGATATCGCCGAGGTTGAAGGATTGGGCGAACACCTTGCGGGGCGAGACCCCGGCGGCCCGGTATTCGTCGATCATCTTCTGGGCGTAATCTTCCTGGCTGAAACCGCCAAAGGGCATGGCCACGCTGGGGGACTTCAGTTCCGGCGTCATCTTCACGCCCAATTTCTTGAACAGCTCGATGCTCTCCCTGTGGGTCATCAGGGTGCCGCTGGTGGGGCCGGCATAGAGGTCAGTGCGGAAGTTCGGCGTGCCGCCCAGGTACTCGGCGACGGTCTTGGCGTTGGGATTGAAGGCATCCATCTTGCCCCTGAGCTGCTTGAACTCGGCCAGGGTGAGGTCGCTGGTGCGGCATTCGGCACTGGCCGCGGTCAGGCGGTTGCCGTTGCCGTCGAAGGTGGCCGGGGTGAAGGGCTTGGTGCACTTGGCCGCCAGTTCCGGGATGGCCAGGATGTTGGTGGTGGTGTGGAGGTCGTTCTGGGCGTGGCGGCACACCAGTTCCTTGTCCTTGGTGAAGGTCACGTCGCACTCCACGATGCCGGCACCCATGCGGGCCGCGGCTTCGTAGGACTCTTTGGTGTGCTCGGGGAACTGCAGGGCGGCGCCGCGGTGGCCGATGGAAAAATCGCTCTTGCGGAACGGGCCGTTGGCGCATTTCTGCAGTTCCTTCTTGAGCTTGCCGTCTTCCATGTCGTTGACCAGGAAATAGGGGCGCGGTCCCAGCTGTATCGATGGATGGTCGGCGGCTGCGGCGGTTCCGGGCAGGATCGGAGCGATTCCGAGGATCGCGGTGCAGGCAAGCCGAAGGACGTGTGAACGCATGGGTAGTTCCTCACAGGGTAGGGTAGGGGGACGAAGGTCTCGCCGGCTACCCAGGCTAACCCCCGTTTATGCAAGGAACGTGAAGGTCCGGTTGAGGTTTCGTGACAGCGGTGCGGGATGCTGAGGGGGCGGTCGCGGCCGAGATCGGTGCCGAGCTAGGCAGGGGCTGCTCGGGCCGTGTTTCCGCTCATTCCGGCAGGGATTGCCGGAATCCAGGGGTCTGAAGGGCGGTGGTTTTCGTCTGGCGAGGCTAGCCGGCCACGCCGGCATGGCGGAACCTCGTGAGTCCATGACTACCCCGGGCCGCAACGGATTCAGGCTACAATCGCGCGTCCGACTCGCTATAGGTATCTCGCATGGCCGCCATCTCCGCTATGCCCATCAAGCAGCTGTTCTTGATCCTGGTGTTTTCCCTGGCTGGTTTGCGAAGCGCCGCCGCCATCGAGCTCAAGGAGGTGGCCGACGGGGTGTTCGTCCACCAGGGGGTGCACGAACTGCCCGATGGCCGCAATCGCGGCGAGATCGCCAACATCGGTTTCATCGTCGGTTCCCGTTGCGTCGCCGTGGTCGACACCGGCGGCAGCCCGCAGCAAGGGAGGGAGCTAAAGGCGGCAATCGAGCGCACCACACGGGTGCCGATCTGTTATGTCGTCAACACCCATGTCCATCCCGACCACATCTACGGCAACCGCGCCTTCCGCCAGCCGGGAGTGAGCTTTTTCGGCCACCACAAGCTGGCCCAGGCCATGGCGGTGCGGGCGCCGTTCTACCTGGAGAAGGCGCAGCGGGAACTGAACAACGGCTTGTCCAAGGACGACTTCATCCCGCCGGATCAAGTGGTGCAGGACCGGCTGGACCTGGACCTGGGGGGGCGTCGGCTCACCCTGACCGCCCATGGGCCGGCCCACACCGATACCGATCTCAGTATCTTCGACGACAAGACTCAGACCCTATGGCTGGCCGACCTGCTGTTCGAAGACCACCTCCCGGTGGTGGACGGTAGCCTGGCGGGCTGGCTCAAGGAACTGGAGAAACTGCGGTCCGTCCAAGCCAAGCGTGCCATTCCCGGCCATGGCCCGGCCGCCGCCGACTGGCCCGCCGCCGCCGAAGCGGAATTGAGCTATCTGACCCGGCTGCGGGAGGAAGTCCGCGGGTTCGTCCAGCGGGGCAGGACCCTGGAACAGGCCCTCGACCAGGCCGGCCGCAGCCTGCGGGGCAATTGGCGGCTATTCGACGAGTTCCACAAACGCAATGTCTCCAGCGGCTTCGCCGAGTTGGAATGGGAAGATCCGTGAGGATCACCTTGCGATCCGGATAACAAGTATCGACTATCAACCACCCCGAGGAACCAGCCATGAAAATCTTGCTGTCACCCCGCTTCATTCCCTTGCTGATGGCCGCCGCGCTGGCAGTGGCCGGTCCGGCGCAGGCCGCCGGCGAGGAGGAGGCCGCCTGGAACGGCGGCCTGAAACAAAAGTATTTTGGGGACAAGCCCATCGAGGAATCCACCGCCGTCATCGAGCTGACCGCGCCGTACCGTGCCGAAGATCCCGCACTGGTGCCGGTGTCCATCGCCGCCAAGATCCCTCAGACGGCGGAGCGCTACATCAAGACCATCACCCTGGTGATCGACAACAACCCCACCCCATTCGCCGCCGCCTTCCATTTCACCCCGGACAGCGGCAAGGCCGACGTGGCCATGCGGCTTCGGGTCAACTCCTACACCCATGTGCGGGCGATCGCCGAGACCAGCGACGGCAAGCTGACCATGAACAAGGCCTTCGTCAAGGCTTCCGGCGGCTGTTCGGCGCCGATCGGGGCCGACCTCGACGCCGCCATGGCCCGCCTCGGCAAGATGAAGTTCAAGCTGGACAGCGACAAGCTGGCGCTGCAGCAGCCCAACCTGACCCAGTTGCTGATCAGCCATCCCAACATCACGGGCATGCAGATGGATCAGATCAGCCGGCTCATCAAGCCCGCCCACTTCGTCCAGGACGTCAAGGTGAGCTTCAACGGCAAGCCCATCATGACCGCCCAGACCGACATTGCGGTGAGCGCCGATCCCAATTTCCGGTTCTATTTCGTTCCGCAGCAGCCCGGCGAACTGAAGGCCGAGATCAAGGACAACACCGGGCAGAGCTTTGCCTACGCCCAGGCGGTCGCACCCTGAGGTCCGGCGGCCGGCCGACGGTGCCGCGCCGGGCCGGCCCTCGCGAAGCCGCGGCAATGGCGGGAGGGCGCCCGCGGGGGCGGTTGACGGCGCATCCGACTGTCCCCATCATGCTGCAAGCGGGCGGCTGCGCCTGCTGCCTCTTGTGTCTGCACCGCAGGGCCGCCTGGCGGAATTGCTGATGCCGTGATCCGCCTGGCCGGTCTCCATGCTGTTCGACAACCCTTCCCTGATCTTCACGCTGATCCTGGTGTGCGCCTTGATGGCCGCCAGCCTGGCGACCGTTGCCCACGGCAGCGGGCACCGCGAACTGCGGCCCTGGGTGGCGGCCATGGTGCTGCAATCCTTGGCGTGGCTGGCGGTCTTCGGCCGCAACGTCATCCCGCAAACCCTCTCCATCGTCGCCGCCAACCTGCTGATGGCCTGTTCCCTGGCGGCGATGTTGGCGGCACTCTGCCGCTACCGGGGACGGCCGTGGCCGCGCGCCGCCTGTCTGATGCCGCCGGCCGCAGCCGCAGCCGCCAGCGCCCTGCTGGCCGATGACTTTGCCGGCCGGGTGTTCTGGACCAGCCTGGTGTTCATCGCTCAGTTGGGTGTGTTGGCGTGGTCGCTGGCGGTGCCGGCGGAAATGCGCTGGGGCCGCGCGCGCTGGCTGCTGCTGGGGGCGATCGGGATAGCCTTGCCGGTGCTGATGGCGCGGGCCGGTGCGGCGATTTGCGCCGCACCGTTCGCCACCTCGCTCGCTTCGGTGCCGCTGCATCCGGCCCAGCTGTTGGTGTTCGTGTCCGCCATGGCCACCAGCATCGTGGGGTCCCTCGGTTTCGTGCTCATGATCATGGAGCGGACCGACCGGGAAATGCGGACCCTGGCGATGACCGACTCGCTGACTCAGGTCTGCAACCGGCGCGCCTTCATCGACCGCGGGGAGAGTACCTATGCCGCTGCCTTGCGCAGCGGATCGCCGTTGGCTCTGCTGATGATCGACGTCGACCATTTCAAGCGCATCAATGACGATTACGGCCATCCGGCCGGAGACGAGGTGCTGGTCGAGATCGCCCGCGTGCTGGCGGGGCGGCTGAGGCTGCAGGACACCTTGGGGCGTTACGGCGGTGAAGAGTTCTGCGTGATCGCCCCCAATACCGATGCGGCCGGTGCCCGGATCCTGGCGGAATCCCTGCGCGGGGTCGTCGAGGCGACGCCCTTGACCAGCCGTGGCCTTCGGGTCACGGTCAGCATCGGCATCACGGCCTGCTCGGCCAGCTGTCCGAAGTGCCGGCCCAATCTCGCCGCCTTGCTGGCGCAAGCCGACGCCGCGCTGTACGAGGCCAAACGCAACGGCCGCAACCGGGATAGGGGTAGGGAAGGCTCACAACCTCCCCTCCCTCCGAACCGTGCAGGCGGTTTTCCCGCACACGGCTCTCCAGTCGGTGGTTTCCTCATCGGGGGTGTCTATCGGCTTGCCAGGCCGGGTATAG
>Ga0233425_10007442_pt1 | contig 15389 bp, 16 predicted proteins | sample Watercolumn_Towu_2_FD_181712 | JGI IMG/M metagenome (GOLD analysis project Ga0233425, IMG submission 181712) | Freshwater microbial communities from Lake Towuti, South Sulawesi, Indonesia - Watercolumn_Towuti2014_140_MG | ecosystem: Environmental > Aquatic > Freshwater > Lake | place...
TGGGACCGGGTGGAGCTCATCGACCCGTGAGTCCGGCCGCCGAGGGGGGCGCTACTTGTCCGCGCGCCGCGGGGTGAGGTCGATGACCGGGGTCGGGGTCGGATGACCCGGAACCATCCGAATGGTCTGGGTCACGTCAGCGCCGAGGGTCCGGTCCACCTGCTCTGCGCTGGCATCGGACCGCCGGCTCGGCTCCGGTTGCGCGTGCCGGACGGCGAAACGGCTGGTGTCCCCGCGTGCGGAGTCCGGGGAGCGGGCATGTAGATGCCTCTGGGCGAAGTCGTATTCCACGCCGTACTTGAACTCGTCGGAACCTACCCTGGCGAGATCCAGGGGCAGCACGTAGCCGTAGTGGGAATCCAGCAACTCCACCAGCCGGGCCGGTCCTCCCGGGCACACGGCCCGGAGCCACTTGACGCGTACGAGGGGAGCGGGCTTGGTGATTCGCTCGGACACGCGGCCGATGAGGCGGACGTCGCAGGGGCTGCCGTCCTGGCACATGGCTTCGATGACGACGAGAGAGCCTTCACGCGGGGCGCTCGGTGCGGAGAAGAGCCCCTCGAGGCTGTTGAGCTCGATGCAGACCGCGATGCTGCGGGCCGACTCGGAGAAGAACACGTAGTCGCGGCACGGCGGCGTCCGGAACGGGGGGATGGACTCCTTGCCCGTATCCACACCGGGGCGCTGACTGTCTCGTGCTGAGTTGGCCACAACCACTTCCGCCTGCCTGCGTCGAGAATCGCCCTCAAGGCAACATCTATGACCTTATCATGCAAACGGGGAAGTGTGCAACGGCAAAAGAGAATCTCAGAGACCCGCGAGAATCTTCCAGCTGTCCCCTTCAAGAGCGAGGTCCATGCGGTTCTTGTCCTTGGCCGTGGACCATCCTTCCAGGCCGCCTTCGATGTACTTGAAGGTCATCTCCCACTCGTAGTAGATGCTGGCCTGTCTGCCCTTGGCATCGATGCGGTCCACCTTGATCTTGTACTGCACTTCCACGACGTTGTCCTGGAGCACGGGAAGGACCTTCTGGATGAGCTCCACGAACCCGTAGTCGTCCTTTGCGTCCGAGGTGGACGAGGCGTTCTCGAAGTAGCGGGGGGACACGATGTCGGCCAGGGCTTGAGCGTCGCGGGCTTCCAGGGCCTGGCGGTAGCGGTCGAGCACATCCAGCAGCTCCCGGTTTTCCTGGGTGTCCGGGACGTTTGTGCCCTCGATGAGAGCCGGTCCGCAGGCGGCCAGGAGCCCAGCAAACGCAATCGCCAACAGGTCCTTCATGGAAGCCTCCTCGTGCCGCGGGTCGGACGTCGTCTGCCCGGAGACACGAACCAGACTATAGCCGCGATTATTCCGCGGTTCAACGCGAGATTGAATCGCGGTCAGAACGAGAACGCCGCGCCCACGCCCACTCCGTACGACTCGGTGGTGTCGTAGGAGACCATTCCGGGCTCGGACGATTCCTCTTCGAGCTCCCAGTAGAGGCTGTACATGGCGTAGAGGAACACGGGTCCGGACAGGTCGATGCGCGCCTCGTTGACGAGGTATGCCCGGTCGAGGGAGAACATGTCGTCGAGGCCGTCGAAGTTCCTCCGGGCGTAGTAGGATGTGAGCTTCACGCCTGCAATGGAAGGCAGGTCGGCCCGCAGCATGACACTGGCGTTCATGGGCCCCTGGTAGTCTTCGTAGGCTCCGCCCACGCCGAGGAGGCCGAGGACGTTGACGTAGACCTCGCCGTACATGCCGTGGCGGCTTTCCAGGCCCGTTGCATCTTCGAAGTAGCGGTACTTGGGTGCGGAAGCGACCGCGTCCTGCGTTTCGATGGGGAGGAACGAGAGGCGCTCGATGTCATAGAGCGTGTTGAAGTATCCGGGCGAGTACCGGGCGCCGCAGAAGCGGTACTCCAACTTGAGCGTCAGCGTGCTCTCGAGTGCGAGGAACTCGTTGAGCAGACCGAGGTGGAAACCGCCGGACCGTCCGGCAAACAGGTTGATGTCCATGTAGGGGATGACGAGCACCACCGGGGTCTTGAGCAGCTCGAGCTCTGCGTCGATGCCCCAGATCCAGGCGACCCGGGAGTCGAACAGGAGGTTGTTGGCGTCATCGGTCATCGGCACGGCCCCGCCTGCGGACTGCTCCATCCGGATCTCCCAGGGAGCGAGGAAGTCCGCGGCGAACGTGGTGCCGGTGACGATCCTTGCCAGGAACGGCGACGGGTTCTCCATGGCCAGCATGAAGGGCCTGACGTAGCCGCGCATCGCGACCATGTTCCACCGGAGGATGTCGTTGGTGAGCAGCTCTGCCCCGCCCTTCTCCAGGTTGACCTTGGTCGAGAGCCCGGTATGGTAGTGGTCGATTTCGAGGGTATTGTAGTAGCGGTTGACGATGGTGCCATGGCCGATGGAAGCGGCCGCCAGCTCCCCGAGGCGGGCGTAGAACGGATCCCGCTCCCTGCCATACTGGATGAAGCGGACGATGCGGGTCCAGTCGGAGGTCTCGTCCCAGTCTTGCTTGCGGTACCACTCGTCCTGCTCGGGGTTGGCGTCCACGACCCGGATCCTGAGGGGGGCCTGGACGCCGATGAGGAACTTGTCGAAGCCGATGACGGTCCCGAGGGAGAGGCTCAGGAACCAGTCTTCGCCGATGGTTCCGATGGTCGCCATGGCTTCTCCGGTCACCGCGGGCTGCTGCCCGGAGGGGACCGGTGGCGGAGGGGCTCCGGGACCGGTGGTCTGCGCCAATGCGGGGGGTGCGACGAGCACGGCTGCAAGCGCTGCGGCCCAGGCGATCCCGCAAGGTCCCCTTCCACGAGCAACGAACCCGGCTTTCATCATCGCAGTTGCCTCTCGCTCAAGCCCGGCTACACTGTAGCCGAGTCGAGGTGGAAAGTGAACCTGTACGTCAACGAGCTCTACCCGTGCATCCTCGGCGAGTCGCTCCAGGCGGGGCTGCCGGCCGCGCTGGTGCGTCTTGCGGGGTGCAACCTGGACTGCTGCTACTGTGACACGCGCCATGCGTCGCAGGAGCCGGGCCGGGAGATGGCAGCGGATGCGGTGTGCCGCGAGGTGCTCTCCATGGACCTGCCGCGCGTCCTGATCACGGGCGGGGAGCCGCTGCTCCAGAAGGAGGGTCTAGCCGCGCTCTGCCACGAGCTGGCTGCGGAAGGGATCGAGATCCTGGTGGAGACCAACGGGACGCTTCCCGTGTCGGATGCGCCCCCGGATGCGATGCTCGTGGTGGACGTCAAGACTCCCGGGGCCAAAGCCCGCGTTCCGTTTGCCGAGTCCAACCTGGCGCTGCTGTCTCCGGAAGACCAGCTCAAGTTCGTGCTGACCGGGGAGGCGGACTACCGGTGGGCGCTCCGGTTCCTTGCCGCGCACCGTGTCCCGGTGCCCCCGGGCAACGTGCTGCTGTCTCCGGCATGGGGATCTCTGGCGCCCCAGACCCTGGCGCAGTGGATCCTGCACGACCGGCTTCCGTACCGGTTCCACATGCAGATGCACAAGGTGGTCTGGGGCGAGCGCAGAGGAACGTGAATATTCCCTGTGGGGGTTCTGTCGAAGGGGCCCAGTTAACGTAGGGCCGCATGCCGGAGGCCTCCATGACACACAAGATGATCAAGGTATTCCTGGTGGTGGCGGTACTGCTTTCCACTGGGGAAGCGCTTGCCCAGTTCCATCCGCATCCGCGTCCCGGCTGGCACGCTCCCCGGGCGTGGCGGTACCGGGCAGGCCCCGGGTACCGGGTCTGGTACGTCGGGCACCGGCACGTGCGCGGCGGAGCCCGTCCGCTGGGGCATTCGTACGTGTCGGTCCACACGGGCGGCCCGTTCTGGATGGGGGTCCCCATCCTCGTGTACCGGCAGACCGTGTACGAGGGGGACTTCGACACCGCGCCGGCCACCAGCGGCGGCCGGATGGACTGGGAATCCGAGGAGACTGCCGAGAGCGACGGGGATGAATGGGGGACCTACGACTGTGAAGACGGGCAGTGTCCATCCCAGTGGGAGCGGAAAGCGATGCAGGGCGACGGGGCCGGGGCGCGTGAAAACGCTGATCGGGCCTTCGAGGACCTGGAGAACGAGGTGCGGCGGGACAACGCCGCTGCCCGCACCGGCCCGGAGGCAGCGCAGCCAGGCGGCAAGCTGGACAGGTTTCCCGAGGCTCCCAACGACGGCAACATGGGGACCATCGAACCGATGCCGGACATGGCCCCGGATACCCAGGTGCCCGCAATTGGGGACGGGGACTTCGACGCGGAAATGGAAGAGGCCATCCTGGAGCTGATCAACGTGGAGCGTGCGGCCGAGGGTCTCCCGCCGGTGCAGGCGGAGGGGAAGCTGCGGCAGGCGGCGCGGCAGCACTCACAGGAGATGGCCGCGCTGGGCTACTTCGCGCACGAGTCCCCGGTGGAGGAGTTCAAGACGCTGCCGATGCGGCTGGAGCACAGCGGCGTGAGCAACTACGGGTGGGCGGGCGAGAACATCGCGATGTCCACCGCGGCGACCGCGCAGCAGTTCGTCAAGATGTGGATGGACAGTCCGGGGCACCGGGCGAACATCCTTCGGCCGGAGTTCAAGTACACGGGCATCGGGGTGTTCGGGAGCGGGTCGGGCGCCTACGCCACGCAGGTCTTCTCCTCGGCACGCTAGGGCCTGGGGGACAATGCGCAGCGCAGCCCGAGGCCGACGCCGTCGGACTCTCCTTCATCGACGCTGACGACCCGGGAGCGCAGCAGCTCGGGGGTATCTGCGAACGAGCCGCCGCCGACGTAACGGAGCATCTCCTCGTCCTCTTCGCCGCCTGTGGCCGAGGCGGGATCGACGAAGGAGGAGGTCCACTGCATGATGTTCCCGGCCATGTCGACCATGCCGAATGCGGACATGGCGCCGGGCAGGGAGCCGACCGGCACGGTGTAGGCCTTGCCGCATCCACGGCCGGCTTCGTTGTGATAGTTGGCCCGTGAGCAGTCGGGGGGCTGGCTGCCCCAAGGGTAGGTCCGCCCGTCCGGGGCTCCGGCAGCGGAGAGCCACTCGCGCACGGTGGGCAGGCGCTTGCCGACCCACGTGCAGTACTCCTCCGCTCCCTCGATGTTGATGCAGTTTGCCGGATGGTCCCCACGGCCTGGTCCGGCGCAGTTGCAGAAGTCGGACTCGTCGAAGCGGTTCATGTGGCGCTCCTTGCAGACGCCTGCCGCGACGCAGGACTCGTATGCTGCGGCCGTTACGTGGGTGCGGTCGAGGAGGAACTCGCGGACCGTGGAGCGTTCGCACTGGTCCCGGACGGGTCCGAGGCACGTGTCGAGGGTGCGCGTCGGCACGAGGCACATGGGGACGTTGCCCACCGCGGCCGGGACGTTGGCCGCGGCAGCCGGGACATAGCACGCGGTGAAGGGCAGGGGGCCATCCGGGGCCGGGCTCGTCACGATCGGCAGGGAGGTTGGAAGCGGCAGGGGCGCGGCCAGGAACAGGGAGAGCACCCAGGCAGACAACGGGGAGAGGGAGAAGAGGACGGCCAGCGCTCCGGCAGGGCCCTTGGCCAGGACCAGCAGGACGTAGTACAGCATCGAGGACCTCCGTGCGTGGGCCCGGCGAGCCGGGGCCGGGGCGGAGTGTAGCAGGCCGCCGGGCCCGGTGCAATCCGGAGGTTGCCCGGATCGCCGGACGCGTGTAGCATCTGGGTGTTCCTACCCAAGGAGGGAGGATGCGCGAGCAGGGTCTTCGGGGATGTGCGGCGGCATTGGTGCTGGTGACGCTGGGTTGCCGGGGATGTGCGGCAGCGTTGGTGCTGGTGACGCTGGGTTGCCGGGGATGTGCGGCAGCGTTGGTGCTGGTGACGCTGGGTAGCTGGGGCTGTGCGGGTGCCTCGCACAGCCGTGGGGAGAATCCCGCTCCCGCGTGGGTCAGCAGGGGAGCCCACTCCGCGGGCGGCAAGCGTTACTACGTGGGCAGTTGCTCGTCCGCAGAGACGGCGGAGGATGCGCGGCGGCTGGCCGCGCAGGATGCGATGCGGCAGATGGCCAACGAAGTCGGCGTGACCGTGAGCCAGGAATCGTCTTTTTCGCAGCAGGAGCGCGACGGAGTGTACTCCTACGACGTACAGGTGCAGGTGAGCGCCCGGTCCCATCCGCTGACCGTGAAAGGCTTTGCAGTCGAAGCCGAGCACGTTGCGGACGCACAGCGGGGAGGGGGCGTGGACGCGTGGGCGTTGGCGAGCGTGCCCGAGGGAGCGCTGGCAGCGGCCGTCCGGTCCGCGCAGGGCCGCGTGGCGCTGGTCGTGCAGTGCGAGGCACGCGGGCTTCTCGATTGCCCGACGCAGGCCTTGGATGCGCTGACCCAGGCCCTGACCGAAGGGGGCGTGGAGATCATCGGCATGGAGGGGGAGTGGGGCAAGGACTCCAGGACTCTCGTGCGGACCGCTGCTACCCGGGGTGCGGCGTTTCTCGTGGAAGCCGTCGTCGAGGCGCGCTTCGAGGGGGAGATGGCGGGCGAGTTCTATGCGTACGGCAGGGGCAAGGCGCGGGTGTTCGACACCGAGGACGGCCAGGTGGTGGCTTCCCCGGACACTGGAGACAAGAAAAGCGGGCAGTATTCGAAGGAAGCCGCGGTCCGGGCTGCGCTCAAGAAGGCTGCGGCCGCACTGGGGGACGCACTGGCCGAGAGGCTGGCGCCATAATCGTCCTTGTACAGTGGCAGGAACCGGCGCTATACTCATGCCGGTCACTGGAGAGGGTGGACGATGACCGACAAGCAGAAGGACGACAACGGGTCCAAGGACGACGTCGAGTCTGCCGGCCCGACGATCGTTTCAATGCCCGTATGGATGATCGAGGAGCTTCAGAAGAAGGTGAAGGAGGTCAAGCAGGCCCAGTCGAAGCCGGAGCCTGCTTCCGGAGGCTCCCGCACCATGGCCTTCGACCCGACCGAGGCCGCCAAGTTCCGCGCGGCCCTGGCCCAGGCCGGAGCGCGTGCTCCCGGAGCGGCCGCGGGGGGGGCCGCGGCATCTGCGGCGGCAGCAGATGCGTCGGTGTCCGCGCAGCCGCAGGAGGAGCGGACGGACGAGGGCGAAGGGGGGCGGGGCACCCTGATGTTCTCGCCGGGCGACGCGGCGAGGATCAAGGACGAGATGCTGAAGGCACGGGGGGCGGCGGGAGCGCGGGCGAGTGCGCCGAAGCCGCCTGTGGCTCCGGAGCCGGAGGGAGACGGGCTGGCCGCGACCGCGGCGTATTCCCGGGAGGACGTGCAGCGGCTGCGGGACAAGCTGCTGCAGGAGGACGCGGAGGGCGGGGCGCACACCGTCGCGTACATGCCTGCGCAGGGGCAGGCGGCCCCCATTGGAATGGAGCCCGAACCGCCGGTGGCAGAGGAGGAGGGAGAGGCTTATGCGCCCACGCAGGTGTTCATGAAGGCCGCAACGGACGTGGACGTCCGGACCGTGGCATACACGCCGGAGGAGCGGCAGCGGGTGCTGGAGCAGGCCGCCCGGCGCGGGGCGAAGGTGGACCCCGAGGCGTCGGAGGTGGACGCGGGCGGGGCGACCGCGGTGTACTCTGCGGAGCAGTCGAAGCAGTTCCGAGAGGCCTACGACATGCTGCGGGGCTCCGGAAGCGGGGCAGCAGCGACCACGCCGGAAGCGATGCGCAAGGCTGCGGACAAGAGCGTTTCGGAGGCTCCCACGGTGCCGCCGACGCCGACGCAGAAGGCTCCGCCGGAAAGGAAGCCGGCGCCCGTGACCCCGGCCAGGGGAGCGGCTCCGGCGGCGACAGTGCCGAGCGAACCGGAGGCTGGCAAGGGGAGTGCGTCCAACGCGTTCGTGCTGGTGGCGCTGTTCCTGCTTGCTGCTGCGGCAGCCGCGGTGATCCTGCACCTCCTCGGGGTCATCGACCTTCCGTTCAACCTTCCCAAGCTGCAGTAACCGGACGCGGGTGCGACCATGGACATCGTGTGGGCGCCCTGGCGCATGGCGTTCATCCTGGGGGACAAGCCGATGGGATGCTTCCTGTGTGATGCGGCGGCCCGGGGAGTGGGCGAAGACACGCTGGTGCTCCACCTGACCGGGCATTCGATGGTGATTCTGAACCGGTATCCGTACATCAGCGGGCACCTCATGGTGACCCCGATAGCGCACGTAAAGGACCTGTCCGAGCTTTCCGACGAGCAGGAGCGCGACCTGCACCGGACCCTGGTGTGGGCAACCGCGCGGGTCCGGGACGTGCTCAAGCCGCACGGGGTGAATCTCGGCATGAACCTGGGCAAGGCAGCGGGAGCGGGGGTGGAGGACCACATCCACTACCACATCGTGCCCCGGTTTGCCGGCGACAACAATGCCATGAACGTGCTGGGGGACGTGCGGGTCATCCCCGAGTCGCTGGAAGCGACGTTTCGACGGTACCTGCCTGCGTTTAGCGAGTGAAGCAATGGCTGCGCACGGGGTCTTTGCCATTGCGGCCATGATGCTTGCCGGCTACCTGTCCGTCGAGGTGGCCCGCTGGCGCCAGGGGAGGGAGTCCGCCAGGCCGCGCGAGCGCCTGGCCTACCCGGCCACGCGGCTTGTGCTGCGCTCTGCCTCTGCGGGCCTGCTGCTGGTGCTGCTCTGGCTCGTGCTCTACTGGAAGGCGCTGGGCGCCAACATGTGGGTGCCCTGGTCGCTGCTGGCCCTGCTGCTGGTGCTGGTCATCATGGACCTGCGGCAGGTGTGGGGCCAGTACCAGCGGGAGCGGGAGCGTCGCGAGCAGGAGTTCTTCGCGGACCTCGTGGGGCTGAAATCACTGGAGCGCGATGACCCGGGCCGAGAGGGGTCCGACGTCGCCGGCCATCACCACGTTCCCGGAGACCACCACGGCCGCGGCCGCGGGCCAGGCCTCGGTCCCGGAGGACGCGGCTGACGAAGGCGGAAGCGTGACTCGGACATCGAGAGCGGACGCATCGGAGAAGGAGACGATCACCACGACGGAGGAGGGGCCGCGGGACCGGAGGAAGGCCCAGACCGCGGTCGTGGTCTTGGACGTGGCGGGCACGAGCTCGAAGCTCCCCCACTGCAGCGCGGGCGTGCTGGTGCGCAGCCGTGAAAGGCTGCGGTAGAGGTTGAGGAGCGAATCGGGATCCGCGTCCTGGGCCGCAACGTTGACCGTCGGGTACTCGGCGTTGACCTGGGTCCACGGCTTGCCGGACGTGAACCCCGCGGACGGCGTGGCGTCCCACTGCATGGGCGTGCGCTTGTGCTTGTCGTCCGTGGACGGGCCGTTGGCCATGCCGATCTCCTCGCCGTAGTAGATGAACGGCGTGCCCGGCAGGAGGAGCAGCAGCGTTGCGGCCAGGCGCGAGCGCGCGGCGTCTGCCTTGAGACGGGCGGAGAGTCGCAGGAGGTCGTGGTTTGCCAGGAAGGTCCCGAGGGCCGCGGACGGCGGGAACTGGGTGGCACGGGCGCACAGGACGTTGCGGATGTCCGTGACGTCCCGGGCCAGCAGGCCGGCGACAAGCGCTTCCATGAGGTCGAAGTCGAAGGTCATGTTGAGGCCCGCCGCGCCTGCGTGGTAGAGCGCCGCGACGTTGTTGGACGCCCAGGCTTCCCCGACCAGCAGCGCATCGCCGTGGGTCTTCAGCAGGTCCTTTGCGAGCTGCTTCCAGAACGCGATGGTGGCCGGGGTGTCCTGCATGCCGTCGCCCGGCCCCTCTTCCACGAGATAGCGGACCGCGTCGAGGCGGAAGCCGTCCAGGCCCGCGTCGAGCCAGAAGCCCGCGGTGTCGGTCATCTCCTGGGCGACGGCCGGCTCGAGGTAGTTGAGGTCCGGCATGCCGGACGAGAAGAGGCCGTAGTACCAGCCGGACTTCGAGGCGTGCCAGGTGTTGCCGCTGCCCCAGGGCTGGGGCCAGGTGAGGGGCACGTCGGACCACACGTACCAGGAGCGGTGTGGCGCGGACGGACCTTGGGCCGCGTCCACGAACCAGGGGTGGCTGGAAGAGGAGTGGTTGAGCACGAGGTCCGTGATGACACGTATGCCGCGGGCGTGGGCCTCGGCCAGCAGGCTCTGGAAGTCCGCCATGGTCCCGTAGTCGGGGTTCACCCCGCGATAGTCGGTCACGTCGTACCCGTGGTAGCTGGGGGACGGGGAGACGGGCATGAGCCAGAGCAGCGAGACGTTGAGGTCGTTGCCCGCGCCGGGCTTGCCGTCGCTCAAGTGGTCGAGCTTCTGGACGATGCCCTTGAAGTCGCCGATGCCGTCACCGTCGGAGTCGCTGAAGCTGCGGACGAAGATCTCGTAGGCCACGGGGCCGTCGAACCACCGCGGCTGCGAAACGGCGGGAAGCGGGTTGCATGCCGGCTCACCGGACGTGTCGGACGGGGAGTCCGAGGGGGCCGATGCTTCCGCCTGTTTCGGGATCTCCGTGTCTGCCGGAGCCTGGGCAGGCGAGCACGACCATGCGGCGGCGAGGATGCAGCACAGGAGGGGAGCGAGGTCGGAGGGGCTCTCCGGTCCGTGAGACAAGGGGTTATTCGCCCGACGAGGTGAAGCTCTTCTTGCCCGCGGTCGCGATGGTGACCGCGATCAGGCCGCCGACTGCGGCGGCCCCGAGGGTGATGAGGCCGACCGTCTTGAAGGTGGACAGGAGGTCCACCTCGGCCTTGGGCTCGAGCTGGCCCAACATGAAGATGTAGTCACGGTCGGATGCCACGAGCTGGGAGCCGGTGACCTTGAAGTTGAAGGGGGTGATGGGCCACTTCTTGCCCTCGACGTCCCGGACGAAGAGGCGGGAGCCGGAGTTGACCTCGACCTTCTGCCCCTCGTCGGTGTTCACGGTGGTGAACCCCTTTTCGTTGGCCTGCAGCTCTTTGAGCTGGTCCATGGTGATGTGGTACGTGTTGTAGCACGCGAACGAGCCGAACATCAGGCACACAAGGAGCGCTATGAGTTTCTTCATCTCACCTACCTCCACGAACGTTCAAGCCCGTGTCCGGACGACATTACTTCACCACTTAATGCAGTGCAACAGTTTTTTGGCTAGTGGGGCAAGCCCACCAGGCTGCGGACCTGGGCGAGGAGCGCGGCACGGTCCGTGTCCTCTCGCACGACGGCCAGGAAGGTGTCGTCTCCGGCCACGGTGCCGAGGATCTCGGGCATGCGCATGTTGTCCAACGCCAGGGCCGCTGCCTGGGCGTCTCCCGGGCCGGTCTTGAGGACCATGAGCTGCCCGCTCACGTCGACGGAAAGGACGAGCCTGCGGAAGGTTTCCTCGTACTGGCGCCGCGAGGGGGTTTCCGTGCCTGGCACCACGTACCTGCTCCCGGTGCTGCCCAGGGGGATCTTGATGATTCCGAGCTCCCGGAGGTCTCGGGACAGGGTGGCCTGGTTGACATCGAAGCCGAGGCTGGCGAGGCGCTTTCGCAGCTGGTTCTGGCTGGAGATTTCGTCGCGTGAGATGAGCTCGACCAGGAGCTTTCGGCGCCGGACCCTGCTTTCTGCCCTTTCGGTCATTTGCGGCACTCCTCCACCATGTCGAGGAGCCGGCTGGTGAGCCGGTCCTCGAACCACGTGGGTTTGACGGAATCGATGTACTCCTTCTCCTTGACGAATGCGTCGATGTTCTCGTAGCCCTGCTTCTGGGCCAGCTCTTCAAACGCCTTGCGCGTGGTGCTCATCTTGTCGTCTTTGATCTCCAGGAGCCATTCGAAGGGCTCGCGGAGCGTGAGGACCGATGCGTCGGGGTCGTAGTTGATGTTGGCCTTGCAGGCCATGACCGCGTAAGTGGCCTCGAAGGTCATGAGCCGCTTGTTGAAGGGGTCGTACGCGGGGAGAGGCTCGTCCCGCGACGGCTCTGCCACCGGTTCGTCCACCGGGGAAGTCTCCACGGGGGGCGGGGCCGCGGAGCAGGCAGCGACTACGAGAGAGAGAAGCAGGGGGGCGATGCGTTTCATGGTGCAACCTCCTACTTGTTGGTTTCCTCTTTTTCCAGGCGGGCCAGGAAGACCGCGACCTGGCTCCACACGGAGGACCTCCAGAACTGCTCGAGGGCCATGAGCTTGTCCTCGTAGCTCGGGCGTTCGCGAAGGACCATGGCGATCTGATAGGTCACGCGAGCGCTCTCGGGGATCTCGCCTGCGTGTTTGAGGGCCACGGCAGCGCTCTCGCGGGCCTTCTCCTCGGCCAGGGACAGGCTTGCGATGAGGGCCTTCTCCCGCTCGACACCGACGGTGGCGCCGGTGTCGTCGAGCCGGACACCGATGGAGTAGAACTTGGCCACGAGGGTGGAGGAAGCGAAGAACGAGGAGAGGGCGCCAGCGAGCTTGGCAAGGGAAGCGGGCTGGCCGGTCTGGGCGTATCCCATCTTGCCGCTCTCGGGCAGCTTGAGGTTGAACTGCGCGGCACGGTAGTTGGGCTCCTTGTCGAGGAGGACGGCGGAGACCTGGTCTTCGGGCTGGCCCGAGCGGGCAGCGACCTCGGCAACGAAGATGGCGTTGAAGTACTCGATGTTGGCGGAAGCGGCTCCCTGGAAGAGGTGCGCCACCTCGTCGACGCGGGACAGGCGTGCCGCGCGGCTGCCGGACTGGATCTCCATGAACTTGAGGTTGTCGAATGCGAGGTCCGCGTTGACCTCCATGAGTGCGACTTCGGCCAGGGGGCGGTGGAGCTGGGAGAAGTGGGAAGCGATCTCCTTGGGGTCTGCTCCCTTCTCCATGGCTTCCTTGATCTGCTTGATGATGTCCCCGTACTGGGCTCTTGCGACCTCCCGGCTGACCACCGCGGAGATGGCGGCCTCGTAGGAATCCAGGATTGCGATGGTGCGGCTGACGTTGTCCGGCGGGGACTGGGACAACCGGCCGAAGAGCTGGTCGAGCCCCTTGCTGGCCTGCTCTTCCACCGCGGGAAAGACCTTGAGGGACTCCACCGGGTCTCCGTTGGAGAGGGGATTCATCATGGCAGCGACCAGCACGATGGTGCGTGCGGACGCGTAGGCGCTCACCGCCCTCCAGTATGCGGCCGCGACCAGCCCCTGCTTGAGCAGTGCGGAAGCGTCGTCGTACTCTTTTCCCGCCTCGGTCCAGAGGCTTTCGAGCCAGTCGGCCTTCTTCAGCTTCTGTGCGTAGGCGTAGGCTTCCTGGCAGCGCTTGAGCCAGCTCTCGGCCCTCGAGTGGACCTTGTCGTACATGGGGCCGGACAGGGCCATCTCGCTGCGCCGCACGGGCTCGATGGGGCGCAGCGGCTCGCCGGTGAGGCAGAGGAACGCCTGCCGCAAGTCCTCGACCTCCACGGCTTCCATGCCGGCCTTGCGGGCCAGGTCTGCGATGTCCACAGCGTTGCCGGTAGCCTCGTCCTCCTCGTACTGCTGGCCCACTGGGTAGCAGAACCGGGTCTTGTCCTTGGTCCTGGCAGCCGTCAGCTTCTGGGAGATGCCGCCGACCGGGCCGATGGTTCCGTCGGGGTTGACAGTGCCGGTCATGGTCGCGCCCGGAGCGATTGAACGGCCGGTCAGCGCGGCCATGACGCCGACAGCGAAGAGGCCGCCAGCGGACGGCCCGTCGACGCGGCCCGACAGGGTCTCGGTTTCGACGGAGTACTTGTAGTCCAGGGGGTTCTTGCCCACGTTGAGGGTACCGGTCAGGGCTGCGATCCAGATGGCGGAGCGCCACATCTCGCCGGTGCCGCCGGGCTTGGATTCGAAGACGCCGACGGCCATGCCGGACCTGCTCTTCTCGACCCTGAGGGTGGCGTGGCTGATGCCGCCTTCGGGGGCCCTGCCCTCCGCATCGGTGCGCACCCAGAGGAAGTCCATGTCCGCGCTTCCGTGCATGGACGGGCTGCACGCACCCGCGGCCAGGAGAGCGGCCAGGGCGGCCTGCACGGCATATCTGGGCATTCGATCCTCCACCGCGGGGCAGTCCCGCGGAGTCTACAATATATGCATGGATATGCATTGTCCAGCGTGATGGCCGCCCCGTCCGGACGCGTCGCGGCAATCGTGCGGGCCGGAGAGGGGGCTACCCGGTGACCGTGGCGTGGAGCGTGCCCTCGCGGACGGTGATGGTGAGGGGGTCGCCCGCGGCGACGTCCGCGGGGGACGTGACCACGCGGCCGGCAGGGGTCCGGACCAGCGCATAGCCGCGGGCGAGGTGCTGCTGCGGGCCGAGGTCCCCGAGCAGCGCGGCGTTCCGGGCGAGGCGCTGCGACGCGGTCGCGAGGAGCGCATCCATGGCCGAGTCGAGGCCGGCCCTGGCCAGCGCCGCACGCTGTGACACTGCCTGGAGGTGCTGGGCCGGGTGGGATGCGGCCAGGGACGTTGCCAGGGACGCGGCACGGGACGTGCGCTCCAGCAGATCCTGGTCGCACGCGGAGCCGAGCAGGTCTGCGAGGTCCGCCAGGCGGATCGCGTGCTGGTCCAGCAGACGCCGGCCCAGCCGGTCCAGCGTCTCGCGGCTGCCGGCCAGCAGGCGGAGCAGCTCCTGTCGGTCCGGGACCACGAGCTGGGCCGCGGCCGTGGGCGTCGGGGCGCGCACGTCCGCGGCAAGGTCGCTGAGGGGGAAATCGACCTCGTGGCCGACCGCGGAGACCGTGGGCTTCACGCACGCGGCCAGGGTGCGCACGACCCTCTCGTCGCTGAATGGGAGGAGGTCTTCGAACGCGCCGCCCCCGCGTCCCACGATGATCACGTCCACGTCCGGGTCCGCGTCGAGGGTGTGGATGCCGGCCACGATGTCGTCCACCGCGGTCTGTCCCTGGACCTGTGCGGGGTAGAGCCGGATGTGGCAGGGGAACCGCTCCCCGAGGATCCGCAGCATGTCCTGGATGGCAGCGGACGTCGGGGACGTCACGATGCCGACGACGCGGGGAAGGAACGGCAGCGGCCGCTTCCTGCCGGGGTCGAAGAGCCCTTCGTCCGCGAGCTTGCGCTTGAGCTCCTCGATGCGCTGGAGCAGGGAGCCGAGGCCTTCGAGGCGGACCTGGTCCACCAGGAGCTTGTAGGCTCCGTGCGGGGGATAGACGTCGAGCCTGCCGTGGCACACGACCTGTGCGCCGTCCCGGAACTCGGCGTGGGGGATCTCCAGTGAGCGGACCTGGTTGCGGAACACGACTCCGTTGATACGCGCGGCGTCGTCCTTGAGGGTGAAATAGAGGTGCCCGGAGGAGTGCGCCTTGCAGCCCACGACCTCGCCGGAGACCCAGATGTCGATGAAGCGGTCTTCGAGAAGGGCCTTGATCTGCCGGGTGAGCTGGGAAACCGAGAGGACGTCCTCGTGCATCAGAAGTTGAACTCCGCGTGGGCGCCCTGGCCGCCGGAGGAGCCGAAGAGCCCCTTGGAGGAACCGCCGACGCCGCCCGCGCCGCCGGAGCCGACCAGGGAGACGGTGACCGCTGCCTTGACGGACTGGAGAACTGCCGGAGGCGCATGGGTGACGTCG
>Ga0233425_10007443_pt1 | contig 15387 bp, 15 predicted proteins | sample Watercolumn_Towu_2_FD_181712 | JGI IMG/M metagenome (GOLD analysis project Ga0233425, IMG submission 181712) | Freshwater microbial communities from Lake Towuti, South Sulawesi, Indonesia - Watercolumn_Towuti2014_140_MG | ecosystem: Environmental > Aquatic > Freshwater > Lake | place...
TGTCTTTTTCCTGGAAATTAATCTTTGGTTCGTCAAAAACATTACCCATGTGGTGATCGATAAAGCTTTGTTCGGTGACATCACTATAAAATTCCTTTGAGATCGCAAAGTTAATGTGGTAGGTATCGCCGAGAACTCCGTCGAAGTCAAAAATTATTGCTTTGATCATAATTTCCTGATTTTGAATTGCATATAACTAGTGTGTATGGGGAATGTATTTCCCATACACACTATAAATTGTATTTTATAGTGATAAAATCATATCATGTGGGTGGATCAACTACAACAATATATGCATGCGCGAGGTTATAGTCATAGAACAATTTCTAGCTACATCGAATGTCTATCTCGAATGTCTAAAATAATCCAGAAATCTCCAGAGTACATAAAAGAATCGGAACTCGAGAAATTTTTGAGTGATCTACATAAATCAAATCATTCTCCTTACACCATAAATCAATACCACATGGCTCTTAAAATGCTCAAATCTAAAATCTTATTATCGCCGTGGCAGAGTGATTTCCCATATGTCAAACGTCACAAGAAACTCCCCGTTGTATTCAGTAAATCAGAAATACAACAAATTCTAAACTCGATAGTAAATCTAAAACACAAACTAATGATCGGACTAGGTTATGGGTCTGGTCTCAGAGTGGGCGAAACACTTGCTTTAAAAGTAGAAGATATAGATTTAATAGAAAACACCATTATCGTGCGGGGTGGCAAGGGAGATAAAGATCGAATTACACTATTGCCAGAATCCTTGAAAGATTTGATAGTAAATCAAACTTATGGAAAACAAGGGAAAGATTTTCTATTTGTCAGTATACGTGGAGGCAAACTGAGTAGTCGTACTGCGCAAAAGATACTGACCAAAGCATTAGCGCATTGTGGGATCTCTAAACCCGCTAGTTATCATAGCTTACGACATAGCTTTGCTACGCATTTACTAGAAAGTGGAGTCGATATCCGCTATATCCAAAAATTGCTCGGACATAGCTCGTTATCCACCACAGCGTTGTATACTAAGGTTACAAATCCAGCGTTATTAAACATAAAGAGCCCATTATGAAAATACAGATCATTACATTGTTCCCAGAATTGTTTGATTGCGTGAAGACGCACAGTATCTTGGGTCGTGCCATCAAAAATCAAAAAGTGATCATAGAGACTGTAAATTTGCGAGAGTTTAGTCATGACAATTACGGGAGTGTAGATGATCATCCCTATGGTGGTGGGCCAGGAATGGTGTTAAAAGTCGATGTGGTCGAGCCAGCGATAAAAGAAGCTAAAAAAGTAAATCCAGATGCAAAGATAATCCTCATGACGCCTCAGGGACAGGTATATAAACAATCAATAGCAAAAGAATTAGCACATGAAACTGATTTGATCTTAGTATGTGGCCACTATGAGGGTTTTGATGAGCGTATCAGAGAATACTGTGACATGGAGCTCTCTATAGGGGATTATGTCCTGACTGGTGGTGAACTCGCTGCAATGGTCATCACAGATTCTATCGTACGCCTACTACCTGGAGTGCTAGGAGATGACGCATCTAGCCTAGATGAATCGCACAACCAGAGACTATTGGAATATCCCCATTACACACGTCCATCAGAGTACGAAGGTAAAAAAGTCCCTGAGATCCTCTTGGGAGGCAACCACAAAAAAATCGAAGAGTGGCGCAAAGAGCAATCCATACAGCGCACAAAAGAGCGAAGACCGGATTTAATTAGCGATAAAAATATTTGAGATACACAAGTAAAATAATGACCAATATCAAAAATATATAAAGCTGTTTTTTCATAATCCTTGTTGTTTTTTGATTGCGGCGATCCCTTCATCGATAGATGCAAAAGTAAGGCCAAGCTCTTTTTGCGCTTTAGTGCTAGCCATAGCCACGGTACGGGCAAATGGGCGACTAGCACTTTTTAAGTATTCAGTCAGAGAACCAGCTTTAACGATATTTTTGTCAAAACCATAAGCTACTGCGACTTTTTGAGCTAGTTCAAATGGGGAAAGTGAGGATGTACCAGTGACATGAAAAATACCAGTGGGTTGGAGCTCAATGATTTTGTCAAAAGCGGTCGCGATATCGTCGATGAAAGTAGGGGTGATAATTGTATCGGTAAATTGAGGATAGAGTTTGCCACTTTCGAGACCCGCTCTGATCTTTTTGATGAGATCTGGTTTGGCATCAAAATTGGCGCGGTAGGGATAAGCAATGCGCACAATAGTGTGGGCAACACCAGAATCGATCACGACTTGTTCGGCTATTGCTTTGGTTTCGCCGTACCACTCTAGGGGGGCAGTGGCATCTGATTCTATATATGGAGTAGTTTTGGTGCCATCAAAAACATAGTCAGTTGAGACATGGATCAAATGAATATGGTTGGCTTTGCAGACCTCGGTTAAATTTTTGGTTCCTATGACATTCACTTTGTAACACAAACCATCGGTGTTCCCCTTTTCTTCCCAGGCTTTGTTGGTATCGGTGAAGGCGGCCAGGTGGATGAGTGTATCGGATTCGTTTTGGGAGATGAACTTCTCGACACTAGATAAATCGGTGATGTCGACACCACTCACGATATCGATATTGGCAACTTCGTATTTATCTCTAAACATTTCGGTGAATCTAGAGCCTACGAGACCGACTGCACCAGTTGCCAATATTTTTTTCATTTTGTGATTCCTTTCTCTATCAACAATTTTTTGAATGATTCATAATTTTCGCAGTAATCGCTCCTGTTGGGGTTGTAGTTGGTACTAGTGATAGCTACAAGCACGGCATCATCGGAGAGATCTTTAAAGTGATGCCAGACCAGCTGTGGGACGTGGATCGCATGCATGGGCGCTTCGAGTTTGATCTCTTCTAGACCATGACCATCATCCACGACGGCAGTACAGGTACCTGCCATCATGACAAACAACTCATCTTCTTCGGCGATATGACAGTGGGCGCCAGTATTTTTTGGCCCTTGAGGTTGCGTAATAAAATAGACGCGTTTGACATCGAAGTTGATGTAATCCTTGAGCTCGAGCGGGGTCATGAGAAAGTGGGGAGCCTGGATGTTTTTTAGATTGAGTAACTGATACCTACGAGCGTCTGTCATATAGTCTCCAAAATTACTTGCCTGTTAATAAATACTTCATTCTAGTCCTGAGAGCATTTTTTTCTAGCGGCGTAACAATTGCATTGTCATCCAACTTTCCTAATGCAATTTCAACTCTATGTGCGATATATGGATGTTTTTCCTCTAATGGGATAAAGTCAGCGGGTATAACTGATAAAAAAGCTCGGATATTGGCTTCTGTTGCTTTATGCGATGGAAGTGTAGTCAACACTCCAATTGCAACAAAAATATCTTTTATGCTTGCCACTTAACCTCCTTACTTCTTTATATGTTGGTTGATCTCGGACATCCTAGCTTGGATCTTTTTGACCCATTCGGCATTGTCAAGGTACCACTGCACCGTTTCTTTCATGCCAGTTTCAAACTTATCCCGTGTATATTTTGGTTGCCAGCCGAGAGCCAAAATTTTCGTGGAATCTATTGCGTAGCGGCGATCGTGACCCGGACGGTCCTGGACATAAGTCATCAGTGACTCAGGTTTTCCCAAAATATTAAGTACCATCTTGGTGATTTCTAGATTGTTGCGTTCGTTGTCGACGCCGATGTTGTAAACCTCGCCTACGTTGCCCTTATGAAGCAATAGATCAAGCGCTGAGCTATGATCCATGGCATGGATCCAGTCGCGGACATTGAGACCATCCCCGTACACGGGGACAGACTCGTCTTTCATAGCTTTGAAAATGAAGAAAGGAATAAGCTTTTCGGGGAATTGGTAGGGGCCGTAGTTGTTGCTACAGTGAGTCACAATAACGGGAGTCTTGTGGGTGACCCAGTAAGCATGACACATGAGATCGCCCCCTGCTTTAGCGGCGGCGTAAGGCATATTGGGCATGATGGGAGTATCTTCTGTAAATTTGCGATCTTCATCAAGTCCGAGAGCGCCGTAAACCTCGTCGGTAGAGACATTGACCATACGTTCTAAATTGTTGAAGCGAGTGGCATCGAGCAACATTTGCACACCTAGGGAGTTGGTGAGGACGAAGTCTTTGATACCACCATGTATCGAGCGATCAACATGAGTCTCGGCCGCGAAGTTGATCAAATGGGTGACACCATACTTTTTGATGACCTCGTTGATCCGTTCTAAGTCAGTTATATCGCCTTGCTCAAAGTGATAATGATGATTGGTGGCGATGTCTTTGAGATTGTCTAGGTTGCCGGCGTAGGTGAGCTTGTCGTAGTTGATGATCTCGTAATCGGAGTGCGTTTGTAACATGTAGTGAATAAAGTTGGAACCGATAAAGCCTGCTCCCCCTGCAACCATGAGTTTCATATTTTCTCCTTTATTTTGCTATTACTTTTTTACCTGTTAGTTTTTGCGTAATTATTCTCATCAAATATGACCCCCCTATCATAACAAGATTCACCCCTGCAGTCACTAGGAGGACGAAAACGAGTGATTGCAAGGCGATGCTGACGGGCGCGTACAAAAATACGAAGGAGATAAGTGTTTGCCTCGAAAGAGCGAGAAATATAAGAGAGAAAAAGACGATGATAAATGGCCAAGCACGACGATCGCTTTTTGAGATCATCATACTATTGCCTACTACCATGATAGCGTAGATGATAAGAGCATTGACCCACCAGCGATTGCTAGACCACCCATCGGCAAGGAGAGTGCCCAAGACCATGAGAATAGCAAGCCCCGAGATAAAGGGGGCAATACCAATAAGGAAACTACGGATTGGACCAGATTTTTGCATTGCCACTGAACCTAATCGACGCGTATCGGAGACTGTATCTAAATCTGGCAATATTTCAATCCGACCTGTGGCCACACCTAGTATTTCTGCAACAATCCAGTGGGATAGTTCATGAATGATTGTCCCAGGTAACACCAAGAGACTATACAAGATAACCCCCGGTTTGGTACTACCAAAGAGGAGTAAACTCGTCGCGGACAATTCGTAGACCAGGCGCTCCCTGATAGAGGACAAGATGAGCACAAGCACGATAAAGTCGATGAGTGAGATAACTAACTGCATTGACTCCCCGATTTAATTAAAGACCAAAGTTTTTAACTTTGACATTTTTCTTGATTTCACCAAACCAGACGAAGAATTCATCCCGCAGTTTGGCTTGCTTGAGTTCTTCGGTGATGCCAGCTTGCACGTCGTCAAATTTTTTGTCTTTGTACATGGTGGTGACGCCCGCATCAAACTGCGCTTTGACTTCTTCTGCGCTAGGGGTGATTTTGTCTGCTAGTAGCTCTTCTATGGAGAGCTGAGTGAGGATCTGTTTTTCTAATTCTTTGCGGGACATGCCGCGTTGAGCGAGAGCTCCATCGAGTCCGCCAGTTGGCTCAAATTGAGTTTCGAGTGTTTTGATTTGCTCAGAAACTTTTGCTTGATCGATCTTGAGATTGGCAGAAGCGATTGCATTGTCTAAAATGCGCTCATTGATCATGTCATCAAGGGCTTGGGCACCGTAACTCTTCTCTAGTCTGTTCCAGAGTGTAAAACGAAAGATAGGAGAACCGTCGACTGTAGCAGGCACTACTTTGGGGCCGAGCTTGTAGGTTAGTAGTCCAAGAAGCACACAAACGAGAGCAACAGTGATAAATTTACTACTCATCACAGGTTTTGTGAGCTGAGAGTCGGTGGAAGGCATGACTGGAGACAATACCTGTGGTTGTGAGATATCTAAAACTACTTTTTTCACCTTACGTCTTTTAGTTTTTGTAGTGACTGGTTTGGCTTTTTTGGTTGCTTTTGGCATAAAAAATCTCCTAATAAATAATGACTTTAGACAAGTATAACACGCAACAAAAGTTTAGGGAAACCAGGTATATCTTATAACAAAGAGAATTGCCCCAACGACGGCGTGAGAGATCATCAGTGTATAGAGATTTTGATACTTTAGATAATTTTTGATAAAAACATATCCCATAAAACTAGTCAAAATAAGAAAGAGAATACTGTGGAACGGGAGATGCGCAAAGGTGAATGACATAACCGACAACAGTATGATTTCGGAGTGCTTGGAATAAACTTCTTTGATACGCCATGTGATATAGCCGCGAAAAATGAGCTCTTGGATTGGAGCAGACAATAACATATACATAAAAATCCGATTGGCTAGATTGAGAGGAGGTAGTGAATCGTAGCCAATCAATAGAGCTAGTAGTGGAAGAGGTGCAAAGATAAAGAGCGCATAGATGGCCACTATCATCGTGAGTGATGGATTGATCAGATCTTTGAGGGATGGCCAGAAGTTGTAACCTGAAAGACCGAGTTGTTTGAAGGTAGCTTGGTATTTGACAAGACGCCAAGTGGAGTAGAGGCCGGCGACAGCCATAAAGAGATGGCGAACCGCTAAAAATTCACTACTGACAGTCAGCAGAAGTACAGGAAGTACAAAAAGAAGGAAGACTTCGAGATAAAAGACCCAGTATTTGGACATAGTAGTAAATTGTATATCAGTAAGAAAAAGTGTCTAGAGCAATCAAATTATTTGATGTGATAAATAACCCCTCGTGTGGCACCGAGTTTGACGATAAAACCTCGATCACTCAAATACTTGAGATCGTACCTCAGCGTACGTTCTGGAATATTGAAAAATCTGCGATGAATGAAGTCAAAGCTAGCATGAGGATGATCAGAGAGGAGAGCGATTAACTCTTGGCGTCTAGGCATGAGGTACATTTAATGTTGCCAGATATTGCCAAATAAGAACTCTACCCTGGCGTAACAGTGCCTATCGGCAGAAATCAGGAGAAATACTTTTTATTTTTGAGTTTGGTAGGCAAGAAACTATTTTGATCTCTCATATTATACCCTTTGCCATATCCCAGATCTTTCATCAGTCTGGTGGGCGCATTGCGGATGTTTAGGGGAATCTCAAGGTTGCCGTATGTTTTGACGTCTGCGAGAGCAGTATCTAAAGCGTCATTGATTGCACGACTCTTCTTGCATGAAGCGAGGTAGACGGCACCGTGAGCGAGATTCAAGCGACATTCGGGATACCCGATTGTCTCGACTGCTTGAAAGACCGCGTTTGCGACTACGAGCGCGGTGGGGACGGCGGTACCGATATCTTCGGAGGCAAAGATCACCATACGGCGAGCTATAAAGAGCGGATCTTCCCCCGCGACGATCATGCGGGCAAGGTAGTACAATGAGGCGTCGACCTGACTGGCACGCATAGATTTGATAAAAGCTGAGATGGTGTCGTAGTGTTCGTCACCTGCCTGGTCATAACGTAAGTACGGGGATTGTAGTGTGGAGATCAGCATGTCTTTGGTCAGTACCTGCAAGGCCTGGCCTTGCAGGGCAGTTGCAGTTTCTAAGACATTGAGGGCTTTGCGACCATCACCATTGGCATAAACTGAGAGGAAGTTGAGTGCGTCAGCGTTGATTTTGACATGCAACAGTTTGACACCTCTACGAATTAAGACTGCTAGATCGTGCGGAGTCAGACTCTTTAAGACGTAGATATGACAACGCGACTGGAGTGGACCAATGACTTCGAAACTGGGATTTTCGGTGGTGGCACCAATCAAGGTGAGTGTGCCATCTTCGACATAAGGCAAGAGGAAGTCTTGCTGTGATTTGTTGAAGCGGTGGATCTCGTCAAGGAACAACACGACCTTTTTGGTATCAGTTAGCGCATTTTCAACAATTTTTTTGATGTCATCTTTTTTGGCGGAGACGGCGGAGAGATAGTGAAACTCACCGCCCTCAGCAGTGGCAAGCAGTTTGGCGAGCGTGGTCTTACCACAGCCAGGTGGCCCCCAGAGAATCATTGAGTGGAGCTTGCCGCTAGAGATGGCGCGTTGAAGTGGTGCACCCTCCCCCACCAAGTGAGTTTGACCGATATAGTCAGAAAAATTTGTGGGACGTAGAAGATCTGCGAGTGGTTGCATACCACTACTTTCGTATAAATTATGGGTAATGTCAAGGGTTACTAGAGACCTGGTACGTCGATACCAGTACAGACGTCCATGTACTTAGAACCGAGCTTTTTCTTGGCCCAGTATCTATTGCTTCTGTAGAGAGAGTGGAAAGTACCAGCGTCGGACCAAAATCCATCGAGTATACTCCAGGCCATTTTGTTTTGAGCTATATAGGCGTTGTTGACGTCGGTGATCTCTAGTTCACCACGACCGGAAGGCTTGAGGGTGTTGATTTTGTCAAAAACGGTGTTGTCGTAGAAATATAAACCAGTGACCGCGAATTTGTTGGCTGGAGACGTAGGCTTTTCGATGATTGTCTCGATGCGGTTTGGGTCATCTTTGGCAAATACTGGATTGCCAAAGCGCTCGGGATCGACTACTTCTTTGAGGAAGACCATGGCACCACTGGCGAAGTTTTTGACAGCGGGGGCAATATTTGCATCTGTCGTATTGTCACCCAAGATGACGGCAAGTGAGTCGCCATCGGCGAAGTCCTCGCTATATTTGAGGGCGTCAGCAATACCAGCACTCCCCCCTTCTTGATAAGCGTACTCGACGTGCGTGAGACCTAGATCGTGACCATTTTTGATGACATTGATAAAGTGACCTGCGTGCACATCACCAGTGACAATAAGCACTTCTGTGATACCGGCTGAGACGAGAGTCTGAATCGGGTAGTAAACCATGGGTTGGTCGTAGACGGGGAGTAAATGTTTGTTGGTTGCGTAAGTAAGAGGATATAATCTTGTGCCTTTACCACCAGCTAAAATAACTCCCTTCATATTTGACCTCCCTTTATACTAGTAACGTAGCCACTATTGCTACCCCAAGTAGGGCAACAAGGAAGTATTCTAGCACAATTTTCCCGTGCAATTTATGGGCTTTGTACTCATGATAAATACCCCAGAAGATATAAAGGGTAGAAAAGACAAGCGTCGAAAAGAGGACGACCATGGGAGAGCTTTTGTAGTAAAAAATCGCACTGACATAGGCGATGATGAAAAGAGAAAGTGGGAGATAGTCACTTTTGTTTGTAGTCATAAGTTACATGATCCTACCAGCGTTGACGATGGTGGTAGCTAGTAATATAAAGTTGATAAAGATAATATGGGCCCAGTTGTTGCCGACGCGACGAGAGAGCTTTTGCGACTCGGCGATAAAAAGATCGATGATTAGGACTAAAATGAAAAGAATAGTCGTGGCGAGGTTGAGCGATTTCGTCAGAGAGAATCGACTCATACTAGGCGTTGAGACCGGCAGAGGTGAAGCCAGTGGCACTAGGGGAGCGCTCGTTTCTTGGCCTTTAACCTCAGCGACCTGAGGTGTCACTTGGTTTGAGGAGGTATTTGACGTCTGAGGTACAGCACCACCTGCGCGAGTACCAAAGAGCTGGACGACTAGTACCGTATCTTGTCCGGAGATAGAGCCAGGTACGACAGCGAGACCAATTTCTGTGTATTTGGGGTTGACGATATTGTCTTTGTGGGTAGGTGAAGCCATCCAGGCTTGGATCATGCGATCGGTACTGCCAAAATCTTTAGCAAGATTTTCACCGGCATAAACATAGTGGTAGCCAGCTTCTTTAAACCAAACCCAAGGTGATTTGCCGGATGGGGAGTTGTGTGCCCAGTAGTTTTCACTAAACATATTGGCGGCTTTGCGGCGCGCGGCATCAGCCAATACTGGAGAATAGCTTAGTGGTTCAAGACCATGCGAGATACGTTCCCCGTTGGTGGATCGAACGACTTCGTCAATTGTGATCGAAGAAGTGAAACCCAAGATATGAAGCGAAGTACTGTCTAGAAGACGAAATACGACGTTAAAAGAGACAACGAGCGCGACGAGGGCAAAAAGTGAGGAGTTGTGCAAGAGCTTGGCCCGAAAGTTGTTGTCTGGATGAGGGATGAATAAACGATGAATTTTGGCAGTAATGGACATGTATTTATTATGGTCACAAATGGTGCAATGTAGCAAGTGTTCAAGAAGGTCAATTTATTGCTCGAAAGCGCCAATGTCTGGTATGCCAATGGCTTTGATGTCGCCTGGGTTGGCAAGATCACCTTTGTTGATGAGAGGCGAGCCTGCAACGAGGTGAAAATCGCCACCAGATGCATTGACGAAGTCTACGCTACCTGTATAAGAAGAAAGTGCTCCAGCATTGGGATTGTCTAACCCTGATTTGGCATAGAACTGAGCAAGCGTATAGACTGTCGAGCTCCACATGGGTCTACCCCAGAAATTGTTATGAGAGACTCCAGTATAGTCTGAGTTCATCGAGACATCGGAGCGAGTATTGTTTACCCCGATATTGTTGATAAAGGTACTTTTGCTAGTGATATTTGTAGTACGCCACGAGTCGGAGTAGCCATCTTTGCCATTGTTGTAGGCAACGTTATTAAAGTATTTGTTGCCACCACTCCCATTGCTTGTAAAACCACTGGTTACATTGGAGTAGGAAACGTTGCCTATGACCGTGTTGAAGCCGCCAGTTGGAGAACCGCCGAGTTTGATGCCATTGCCATCACCAGTACCACCGTTTTTGCTCACTGTATTATAAGAGACGGTGTTGTAGGTGCAGCTCCAAACGTCGATACCGTCATCGGAGTTACCATAAACAGTATTGTGATGGATAGATAGTTTGTTTGCACCCTGACAGTTGATGCCATCGCTATTGCCAGCGGAGAGCGTGTGGTTGTAGACAGTATTGTAGGCCACTTCGTTGCCGGTAGAGGGACTGCCATATGTACGGATACCTGAGGTAGTGTTGCTATATACAGTGTTGTTGATTATCTTGTTGTTTGGGGAGTTGAGGATCATGATCCCGTTGACGCCTGAGCCATAGTTGTCATGGACCCGGTTGTTTTGAATCGTGATGTTCCCACCCTGGTCTATTCTGATTCCTGAGGCAGTAGTGGCGCCTGAGATATCAAAGCCTTTGATCACAATATATGATAGTTGATAAGTTTTGACGGGATTGCCGCCGGTGATTTTGGGGTATTCATTGTTGTAACCAGCGATAGTGATAGGCATGGTGGCAGTGCCAGATTTTTTGGCGCTAAATCCGGGATAGTTGCCAGCGCGAACATAGAGGGTGTCACCTGCAACTAGTTTAGAGATACCATAAGAAATAGTTTTAAATGGAGCTGAAATGGTACCTACCGCAGTATCGCTTCCGGTATTGGAGACGTAGTATTCTTTAGCTTCAACCTTTAGGGCGAAAGCTAAACTGACAATTAGAACGATCAGGGTGCCAAAAATATGTTTTTTCATCTGCGTGTATTGTGCTACAACAAGTGAATTCAAGCTTGATGATATTTTTGACAATAAGTTGTCAATAATTGGCAAGTTTGGCGGAGACAACGAGGCGAGACAAGGTAGTACCAGGCGGCCAACAAGTCATGAGCGTCAAAGTCTCGTCTGTGGGGTGCTTGGTGAGAGGCGATGTATCTGAGGGTGAAATGTAGTTGATTGCACTGACTTTGTAAAGGTAGAGCTGGTTCTTGAAGTATATTTTGATTTCATCGTCCAGATCTAAGTGGTGGATGAGATAGAACGCAGAGTTGTAAATTTGCGCCGTGAAGAGATCGCTCGAACTATGCGCAAAGAGAAAAATGTTGCCACCTGTCCCTGGTAAATTTGTCCCTTTGGCGTGAGCAATGCCGCGAGTGAGAGCGAGCTGATAACGCTGACTATCACTCGCCTCGACATCCTGGATAATGGCCGAAGAAATGCCTAGTTTGTCGATGACCAGTGAAAAATCTTTGTTGACTGGGTCTAGAGCGTTGGCACGATTTGGGGTATGTAGTACGTACTGTACTTCGTGTTTGAGCGGACTCCATGTCAGACGCACCAGCAAGTAAACTGAAACAAAAAGGAGTATTGCTCCCAAAAGTACTAGACAGTTGCGAAAGATTTTACCTAGTAATGTTATTTTTGCGAGCGATGCCATAGATGATTGCAAGGACTCCTAGACCAGATAGTATCCATAGATACTTGCGCGTTTTACCTAAATCTTGTTCGACCCCGAGGACATCGCCGTCTGTTGAACTCTCATCTTGTGAGAGTGTGGCTACTTCTGTTTGAGGCTCTAACGAGTTGGGGGTACTGTCGATAGTCCCCAAGATATTGCCCGCGCGCGTGGTTAAAGCTATAGCACCAGTGGCATCTGAAGTACTGGTCGAGCTAGAAGAAGTGAGCTTGATTTCGTCTCCTCTGTGACTAGATTGATTACCTACATTATCAAAAGCACGAATGACGTAGTACCACTCTTTGTCGCAACCATCAGCGCGGTCATGAGTGAAGGTACCATCCATGTTGGAGCCGATATTGACTGTACCTACACGCGTACTGTCGTTTGTATCAAAATTTCTTGAATCAGAGCTATAAATCTCAACTTTGGAGGTAGCATCATTGTCGCTGGCGGTGTGGAACTTGATTATATATTTGCAAGATGAGGGATGTTCTTTCGCGTAATAATTTGGTTCTCCTGGGCCCGAGACATCATATTTGACGTTGACGATAGAAGAGTCTTGTGAGTCGGCTCCAGCGACTGCAGTGACATAAAATTGATACTCCCCTTCTTGGGACATGACACTACTGTTGACCTGGCAACTAGCATTGTCGCCTTGGGGTTTGGAGGAGACATGGACTATGTCAAAACTAGTAAAAAGTGCATTGCCTGGCTTTTTGACGTAGCAGGTGACTGAAGGGGTACGCATCTGCCTATCTAACACGGAGTATGACAACTTCCAATCTTGTACACGCATGGTACTGCTGGGGGACGAGAGACGGAGCGAGAGATTGTTTTGTGGATCGGCAGCTGATACATGTGGGACATAGGCAGAAAGACTGATAAAGAGGATGAGGGCAACTAAATGAAACTTGCGCATTTTTAAGCCTGTATACATAAGAGCAATCCCTGCAATAAATGATAATAATGCCAGATATAACCACTTGGTGTCGACACCAGTTTGTGGCAAAATCGCGGTAGAGACGCCTAACACCTCACCAGTTTGTTTGACGATGTCGACCGCGCCAGTAGCCTGGTAATTTTTGTGGACAGAGACATCGGTACCAACAAATGATTCATCAATGTAAGACGAGTCGACACCCTGGGCGAGCAAGTTGCTACCAAAGGCACGACTATCACCTGAGGCCCAAGCCATATCGGTATAGCTACCAGCGTCGATCCCTGAGTTTATCTTGGTGGTATAGGTGAGTTCGATGACATCACCAGCTACTAGATCACCTAGTGTCCAGGTGCCGGGTGAACCGTAATTTGGCTCAGTGATACTAAAGGGTAGACCATTGCGCAGTGCGCTAAATGATCCGGTGACGTACTCAAAGCCTTCGGGAGGCACATCGACGACTGACACATGGGTAAGGTGGCTATTTGAAAGGCGGACAATCAAGCGATACGTCACGAGATCACCACCATTTTTACTACCTGTGGCATTGTTGGATTTGGCTAGCGTAAGAACTGGTTTGGCTTGATTGCCAATCGTGCAGTAGGTCGTGTTGCCGGCAGAGATGTAGAGCGAGTCAGAATCTAATTCTTGGTCGCAAGAGATGCCAGTTTGGCGCCACTCACTATTTTCCCCCAAGTTTTCGCCGACTTGGTAGAACCCAGTGACAAGACGCTCAAAACGAGCAACACCATCTTTGCCAGTTGGGATAGATTCATTGTTTGAGAGGGTGATCTCGACACCTTCTATGGTAGGCTCATCTTCATCCCAAGTACCATCGCCATCTAGATCGTTGTACTTGGTAACTTCGAGGTTGCCTAGCGCCGTATTTTCAAAAGTACAGTGGATGACGTCGCCATGACCCGCATTAAAGACCACATTTGAGTCATCAACATCAATATCTGCCTCAGTGTCGCAGGAAATATCCGTATTTTCCCAACCGGCACTACTAGCTTCGCTCAATCTAAATTGACCAGCAGTCAAAGAGTGGACAGAGTAAGGCTCTGATTCGTCCTGGAGACTGAAGGAGACTGAATCAAAGAACTCAGATCCGTCATCATCGTCACGATACTCTGGTTCTGCTTCCACTTTAATTAGAGTAAATGTAAATGAGTCAGTACTACCTGAAGGATTGGTCACTTTGTCGACGATGATCTGTGGATTTTTGTCATTGATGAAGGTACAGACGATGTCTTCGTCACGGCCAAGTTCGAGAGAGAGTTTGTTGCCTTCGACCTGATAAACTTCTGTGCCAGTACAGGTAATGTCAGAGAGTGTCCAGCCTGACTTATATTCTTCGGTGAAGTCGTAGGAGCCAGTTTTGATATTTTTAAAGACTTTGCGGTTGTGAGCATCCTGAGAATCGTGATCCTCATCTTCGTCGTCCTCATCATCTTCGTCATCATCGCGTTTTTTGTTGTGTTTATCATCGTCGTCGTCGTTTTTGTTGTCGACGAGCTCAAACTCACCGAGTTCGTCTGACTCAAACTCAAACTCGGTATCTGAGTCGGGACGCGCATCTTTTACAATGGTGATTGTACCTGTGTCACGGACGTTACATAGAGTGACGGTGGTAGTGCTATCTTTTGTGATATTTGGGGTGATGGCAGAAGTATTGGGGTGGTTGCAGTTACCACTTAGTGACCAGCCCGCAAGATGATAACCCTCGACTACTTTTTCGTAAACTGTGTGGGTGACGACACCTGCTATAGAAGTAGGGATATTGTACAAAGTATTACCCATGTGCTTGTCAAAAGCATCTGAGTTGAGAGACCATCTAAACCCGAGCATATTGGCTCTAGTGTTGTTTTTTTCGTTTGAGTCATCGTAATCTCCGTCTCCATTGAGATCGACTTGTTTGTTGACTTTAAGCACACCAACATCTCTTGTGTTGGTGAAGGAGCAGGTATTGTATGCATCACCGGTGGTGAGCGCAACATTGAGCTGAGCCGAGCTCCCTACTCGACTACTACATACCCCACCGACTGCAGTGAGAGAGTAGCCAGGAATGTTGTTGGACTCAGTGATCGTGTAGGTACCGGTAGCTAGATCTAAAAGATCACCGGCTTTGAAGGTGCCAGTGATACCTGCAATCGTAAAGTCCCAAAGTGATGGCTTGTCATCTCCGCCACTCAAGATTTTATCGAGCAAAATCTTGCCGGATTTGCGGGTATTGATGATGGTACAAGTCTTGTTGTCACCAGCACTGAGCGTGACCTCGCCGTTTGCATCACAGTCGCCTGCGTATGCAACGGTGTATTTTGTGAGGTCTGTGGCGGTGCCGGCAGTCTCAGCGACAGTATGTTTGCCAAGAGAAAGGATACGAGCACCGGTGGTACCCCCATTTTGGATGTCGGATGCGTATTGTGTATTGTCGATCAAGAGATTGAATTTG
>Ga0233425_10007444_pt1 | contig 15386 bp, 13 predicted proteins | sample Watercolumn_Towu_2_FD_181712 | JGI IMG/M metagenome (GOLD analysis project Ga0233425, IMG submission 181712) | Freshwater microbial communities from Lake Towuti, South Sulawesi, Indonesia - Watercolumn_Towuti2014_140_MG | ecosystem: Environmental > Aquatic > Freshwater > Lake | place...
GGCCTCGGCCTCCTCGTGCAGCACGGACTGCAAGGCATTGCTCGGGGAATTGACGATCAGCATCCGGTAGTCGCGCTCCGGCAGCAGGCCGGCCTGGCGCAGCGTTTCCCGCCCCAGCTGGGACAGGCCGGTCATCGGTTCGATCTGGGCGATGCGCTTGCCGGCGAGGTCCTTCAGGCTGGCGTACGGCGCATCGCGCCGCGTCACGATGAGCGCCCTGATATTGCGTTTCGAGGCGGTCAGGGGCACATAGCCGGCTTCCGTCTGGATATGGCGCCCCAGGCCGGGGCCGAGCACGACCAGGTCGTACTCCTTATTCAGGCATCGATCGAGGAAAGTGGTGAAGCTGGGCGCGGTGGACAGGACTACGGGTCGCTTCAGGCTGGCTTCCAGGTAGTTGCGCAGCGGCTGGTAGGCGGTGACCACCCGGGTCGTCGGCAGGTAGGGCACGACACCCAGCTCGAACGGCCGGGCCTCGTCGGCCCGGGCGGCTAGGCTCAGCACGGCCAGGAACAGAACCACCGGAATCCGCGGCATGCTCATGGTCTGCGGCTCCTGAAACGATGCCCTCGCGGGCCGGACAATTATGCCAGTTGCTCCCGCTGGAGCAGAAAAACCGCGCCTTCCCCGCTCGCGGACTCGATCCAGGAGAAGGCGATCTCCGGGAAGGCGTTGTCCACGATGGCGCGGTTGCCTCCCACTTCTACGGCCAGTATGCCATCCGGCTTGAGGTGGCGGGGCGCCGCGGCGAGGATGCGGCGCACGATGTCGAGGCCGTCCTCGCCGGCCGCCAGGGCCATTTCCGGCTCATGGCGGTATTCCGCCGGTAGCGCGCGCATGGCTTCCGCGGTGACATAGGGCGGATTGGAGACGATGAGGTCATAGCGCCGGCCTTCCAGCCCGGCGAACAGGTCGGCGCAGACCAGACGGATGCGGTCTTCCAGGCCGTAGTCGGCCACGTTGCGCGCGGCGACGGCAAGGGCATCGGCCGACAGGTCGACGGCATCGACCCGGGCCTGGGGAAAAGTCAGTCCCAGCAGGACGGCGAGGCAGCCGGAACCGGTGCACAGGTCGAGGGCGTCGCCGACCGATTCGGCATCGCCGAGCCAGGGTTCGAACGTGCCGTCCGACAGCAGCTCGGCGATGTGCGAGCGCGGCACGATCACCCGCTCGTCCACGTAGAAACGGCAATCGCCCAGCCAGGCCTCGTGCGTGAGGTAGGCCGCGGGAATGCGCTCCTCGATGCGGCGCCCGAGGAGCGTGCCGATCGCCTCGCGCTCGGCCGCGGTGAGGCGCGCGTCGAGGAAGGGCTCGAGCCGGTCGAGCGGCAGGTGCAGGGCGTGCAGCAGGAGATAGGCGGCCTCGTCGTAGGCCGACTGCGAGCCGTGGCCGAAGAACAGGCCCGCCTCGTTGAAGCGGCTGACCGCCCAGCGCAGCACGTCGCGCAGCGTGAGGAGTTCCGCCGGGATCATGGCAGGAGCTGCTCGAGCGTGCGCTCGTAGATGCGCGAGAGCGGCTCGATGTCCGCCACGGCGATGCACTCGTCGATCTTGTGGATGGTGGCGTTCAACGGACCGAGCTCGATGACCTCCGGGCAGATGTCGGCGATGAAGCGGCCGTCGGAGGTGCCGCCGCTGGTGGACAGCTCGGTCTCGATGCCGGCGACCTCTCGGATGGCCGCGGAAATCACCTCGACCAGCCGGCCGCGCGGGGTCAGGTAGGGCTTGCCAGAGAGGGTCCACTGCAGATCGTAGTCGACGCCGTGACGGTCGAGGATGTCATGCACGCGTGCCTTCAGTCCCTCGGGCGTGCTGGCGGTGGAGAAGCGGAAGTTGAAGAGGATCTCCGCCGTGCCCGGCACGACGTTGTCGGCGCCGGTGCCGGCGTGGACGTTCGATACCTGCCAGGAGGTCGGCGGGAAGTACTCGTTGCCTTCGTCCCATACCGTGGCGGCGAGTTCGGCCAGGGCGGGCGCCACGCTGTGCACCGGATTCTTCACCAGATGCGGGTAGGCGATGTGGCCCTGGATGCCCTTGACGGTCAACCGTCCGGAGAGGGAGCCGCGGCGGCCGTTCTTGATGGTGTCGGCCAGCCGCTGCGCCGAGGTCGGCTCGCCGACAATGCAGTAGTCGATGGTCTCGCCGCGCGCCTTGAGTGCCTCGACCACGCGCACCGTGCCATTGACCGCCGGCCCTTCCTCATCGGAAGTGAGCAGCAGGGCGATGGCGCCGCCGTGTGCCGGCCGGCGCGCGACGAAACGCTCGACGGCGGTGACGAAGGCGGCGATGGAGGTCTTCATGTCGGCCGCGCCGCGGCCATGGAGATGGCCGTTGCGGATCTCGGGCACGAAGGGATCGGACTGCCACTGATCGAGCGGGCCGGGCGGCACCACGTCGGTATGGCCGGCGAAGCAGACGATGGGGCCGGCGCCACCGCGGCGCGTCCACAGGTTGGACACGCCGCCCCGGTCGATGCGCTCGAGGCCGAAGCCGAGCGGCGTCAGGCGCTGTGCGACCAGATCGAGGCAGCCGCCGTCCTCGGGCGTGACGGAGCGGCGCGCGATCAGCGCCTGGGCGAGCGTGAGGGTGTCAGACATCAGCCGGCGTCGTCGACGTTGAGCGTGAATTCCGTGAAGGAGGCGCCGGCATTGGCCTGGTCGAAATCCAGGGCGGCGGCCGGCGTGGCGGATTTCTTGTCGGCGGGCGAGGGTGCGCCGAGCTGGGAGTTGTTGATCAGCCAGGACAGGTTGGTCGGCGAATCCGAATTGGCGAGCGCCTCGTCGAGCGTGACGACGTTCTCCTTGTAGAGGCGGAACAGGTCCTGCTCGAAGGTCTGCGAGCCGGGGGCGAGACTCTGCTCCATGGCCTCCTTGATGCCGTTGAGCTCGCCCTTCTCGATCAGCTCCTGGATGTGGCGCGTGTTGAGCAGGATCTCCACCGCCGGGATGCGCTTGCCGTCGTGCTTCTTCACCAGGCGCTGCGAGATGATGCACTTCAGGCTGACCGAGAGGTCGAGGTAGAGGGCGGGTCGGTTCTCCAGCGCGTAGAAATTGATGATGCGGTTCAGCGCGTGGTAGCTGTTGTTGGCGTGCAGGGTGGCGAGGCAGAGGTGGCCGGTCTGGGCGTAGGCCAGCGCCGCCGCCATGGCCTCGCGGTCGCGGATCTCGCCGATCAGGATGCAGTCCGGCGCCTGGCGCATGGCGTTCTTCAGCGCGTTCTCCCAGACCTTGGTGTCGAGCCCGATCTCGCGCTGGTTCACCACCGATTTCTTGTGCTTGAAAAGGTATTCGATCGGATCCTCGACCGTCAGGATGTGGCCCGAGCGGTTGCTGTTGCGGTGGTCGATCATGGCCGCCAGCGTGGTCGACTTGCCCGAGCCGGTCGCGCCGACCACCAGCACCAGGCCGCGCTTTTCCATGATGACGTCGGCCAGCACGTTGGGCAGGCCGAGTTCGTCGAGCTTGGGAATCTCGCCCTGGATGAAGCGCACGACGACGGCGATGGTGCCGCGCTGCCAGAACATGTTCACGCGGAAGTTGCCGACGTCGCGGATGCCGAAGGAGAGGTTGATCTCCTTCTCCTCCTCGAAATGCCTGATCTGATCCGGCTTCAGCATCTCGTAGGCCATGCGCTGGATGGTCTCCGGATCCATGTTCTGCTGGTTGATCGGGACCGTCGAGCCCTGGATCTTGATGTGGATCGGCGCTCCGGCGGTGACGAAGATGTCGGAGGCCTTCTTCTCGGCCATCAGCTGGAACAGCTTGTCGAAGATCATGTCAGCCTCCCGGAAAAGTCAGTCGCGCTCAGACGCCGCGCAGCAGTTCGTTGATGCCGACCTTGGCGCGCGTCCTGGCATCCACGCGCTTGACGATGACGGCGCAGTACAGGCTGTACTTGCCGTCGGCCGAGGGCAGGCTGCCGGAAACGACGACCGAGCCGGCCGGCACGCGGCCGTAGCTGATCTCGCCCGTCTCGCGGTTGTAGATGCGCGTGCTCTGGCCGATGAAGACGCCCATCGAGATGACGCAGTCGTCCTCGAGGATGACGCCCTCGACGATTTCCGAGCGGGCGCCGACGAAGCAGTTGTCGCCGATAATGGTCGGATTGGCCTGCAGCGGCTCGAGCACGCCGCCGATGCCGACGCCGCCGGACAGATGCACGTTCTTGCCGATCTGGGCGCAGGAGCCCACCGTCGCCCAGCCGTCCACCATGGTGCCTTCGTCGACGTAGGCGCCGATGTTCACGAAGGAGGGCATCAGCACGACGTTGCGGCCTATGAAGGCGCCGCGGCGCACCACGGCGCCGGGCACGACGCGGAAGCCGCCGCGCTCGAACTGCTCCGCGTCGTACTTGCCGAACTTGGTCGGCACCTTGTCCCAGTAGCGCAGGACGCCGCCGTCCATGACGCGGTTGTCCTCGAGGCGGAAGGACAGGAGCACGGCCTTCTTGACCCACTGGTGGGTGATCCACTGGCCGTCGATCTTCTCCGCCACGCGCAGCTTGCCCTGGTCGAGCTGGGCGAGCACGTGCTCCACGGCCTCGCCCACCTTGGCCGGCGCCTTGCCGGGCTGGATGCCGGCGCGGTCTTCCCAGGCCTGTTCGATGATCTGCTGATAGTCCTGCATTGAATTTCCCTTCAAAGTTTCCCGCAAAATTCGTTTATTCTCCGCGCCGCCTCGATGCATTCGTCGAGCGACGCGACCAGCGCGATGCGCACGAAGTTCGCGCCCGGATTGATGCCCCCTGCCGTGCGCCCGAGATAGCTGCCCGGCAGCACGGTGACATTATATTCACGCTGCAGGCCGAGGGCGAACTCGGTGTCGGCTATCGGCGTGCGCGCCCACAGGTAGAAGCCGGCCTCCGGCCGCGCCGTGTCCAGGTGCCGGGCGACGAGGGGCGTCACCGCATCGAACTTCTCGCGGTAGAGGCGCCGGTTCTCGCGCACGTGCGCCTCGTCCGCCCAGGCCGCGGCACTGGCGTGCTGCACCGGCGGGCTCATGGCGCAGCCCTGGTAGGTGCGGTAGAGCCAGAATTTTTTCAGGATGGCGGCGTCGCCGGCGACGAAACCGGAGCGCAGCCCCGGCACGTTGCTGCGCTTGGACAGGCTGGAGAACATGATGATGTTGCGATAGTCGTCGCGGCCGAGGGCGCGCGCCGCGGCGAGCACGCCCAGCGGCGGGGCGGCCTCGTCGAAATAGATCTCCGAATAGCACTCGTCGCTGGCGATGACGAAGCCGTGGCGGTCGGCCAGATCGAACAGCCTCTTCCATTCCTGCAGCGTCAGCACCTTGCCGGTCGGATTGCCGGGCGAGCAGACGTAGGCGAGCCGGATGCGGCGCCAGGTCGCTTCGGGTATGGCGTCGAAGTCAGATTGAAAATTGTTGTCCGGCAGGTGGTTGAGGAAGACCGGCTGCGCGCCGGCAAGCAGCGCCGCGCCCTCGTAGATCTGGTAGAACGGGTTCGGGCTCAGCACCAGGGCATCGCCGCGCGAGGCGTCGACGACGCATTGCGCGATGGCGAACAGCGCCTCGCGCGAGCCGTTCACCGGCAGCACCTGGTTGGCCGCGTCGGGCGTCGGGATGCCGTAGCGGCGCGCGAGCCAGGCGGCGATGGCCTCGCGCAAGGCGTCGCTGCCCGAGGTCGTGGGATAATTCGCCAGCCCCTTGAGGCCGGCGGCGAGCGCGTCCTGGATGAATGCCGGGGTGGCGTGCTGCGGTTCGCCGATGGAGAGGCGGATTTCGCGCAGGCCCTGCGGCGGGACAACGCCCTCGAACAGCAGGCGCAACTTCTCGAAGGGGTAGGGGTGGAGCTTGTCGAGGTTGGGATTCACGGTGTCTCTGCGGCTTCGGCTGCTGCGGCGCCGCTTGTCTGAGAAATGTCGATTATAAGTGTGCCGGCGAAGAAAAACACCGTAGCCATCGTCGCGCTGCTCGCCGGCGCCACCGTCTGGGGCCTCATCTGGCATCCCTACCGCGTGCTTGAGGGCATGGCCGTCTCGGCCGCGCTCGGCGCCACACTGACCTATCTCGTCGCCTTCGTTCTGGGGTTTCCGTTGCTGCGTGCCCGCCGGATCGCCGTCCGGCCGGATGGCATGCTGGTCCTGATCGGGCTCGTCGCCGGCGGCTGCAACCTCGGCTATGTGCTTGCCACGGTGCATGGCGAGGTGATGCGCGTGCTGCTGCTGTTCTACCTGGCGCCGTTGTGGACCGTGCTGCTCGCCCGTTTGCTGCTCGGGGAAAAAGTCAGTCTCCCCGGCACGGCGGTGATCGCCCTGTCGCTGGCCGGCGCCGTGGTCATGCTCTGGCAGCCAAAGCTGGGCCAGCCGCTGCCGCAGAACGGGGCGGAATGGCTCGGCCTGGCGGCGGGCCTCCTCTTCGCGCTGGCCAACGTGCTCATCCGCAAGGCGCATGCGCTGCCGATCGAACTGAAATCGATGGCCGTCTTCGCCGGCGTCGTCGTCGTCGGCGGGCTGGTCCTGCCTTTCCAGCCGGCGCCCATCGTATTGCCGCCGGCGGAGGGCTGGCTGCTGGTCGGCCTGATCGGCCTGGTGCTGCTGGCGACGAATCTCTTCGTGCAGTACGGCCTGACCCACACGCCGGCCAACCGCGCCATCGTCATCTTCCTCTTCGAGCTGGTGGTGGCCGCGCTCTCGGCCTGGCTGCTGGCCGGGGAAACGATGACCCTGCAGGAGTGGGTCGGCGGGGCGATGATCGTCGCCGCCAGCCTGTTCTCCGGCCGGCTGGAGGAGCGTCCGGCGGGCGCCGCTTGATAGAATCCCGATTCAGCACCGCGATTTCTCCGACGTGTCCATCACCTTTCCCGACAGCCCCTTCGTCCTGCACCAGCCCTTCGAGCCGGCCGGCGACCAACCCGAGGCCATCGCCCAGCTGGCGGAGGGCATCCGCGACGGCCTGATGTACCAGACGCTGCTCGGCGTCACCGGCTCGGGCAAGACCTACACCATGGCCAACGTCATCGCCCGGCTGGGCCGGCCGGCGATGGTGCTGGCGCCGAACAAGACGCTGGCGGCGCAGCTGTATTCGGAGTTCCGCGAGTTCTTCCCGGAGAACGCCGTCGAGTACTTCGTCTCCTACTACGACTACTACCAGCCCGAGGCCTACGTGCCCTCGCGCGATCTGTATATCGAGAAGGACTCCTCGATCAACGAGCACATCGAGCAGATGCGCCTGTCGGCCACCAAGTCGCTGCTCGAGCGGCGCGACGTGGTCATCGTCGGCACCGTCTCGGCCATCTACGGCATCGGCGACCCGGTCGACTATCACGGCATGATCCTGCACCTGCGCGAGGGCGAGCGCATCGGCCAACGCGACGTCATCAAGCGCCTGGCCGAGATGCAGTACGAGCGCAACGAGGTGGACTTCCGTCGCGGCACCTTCCGCGTGCGCGGCGACGTCATCGACATCTTCCCGGCGGAACACGCCGAGCACGCCCTGCGCCTGTCGCTCTTCGACGACGTGATCGAGTCGCTGCAGCTGTTCGACCCGCTCACCGGCCACCTGCGCCAGAAGCTGGGCCGCTTCACGGTGTACCCCTCGAGCCACTACGTCACGCCGCGCGAAACGGTGCTGCGCGCCATCGAGGCGATCAAGCTCGAGTTGCGCGAACGCCTCGAGGTCTTCCAGAAAGGGCAGAAGCTGGTCGAGGCCCAGCGCATCGAGCAGCGCACCCGCTTCGACCTGGAGATGCTGACCGAGCTCGGTTTCTGCAAGGGCATCGAGAACTACTCGCGCCACCTGTCCGGGCGCAAGCCGGGCGAGCCGCCGCCGACCCTGATCGACTACCTGCCGCCGGATGCACTCATGTTCATCGACGAGTCGCATGTCACCGTGCCGCAGCTCGGCGGCATGTACAAGGGCGACCGCTCGCGCAAGGAGAACCTCGTCGAGTACGGCTTCCGCCTGCCCTCGGCGCTCGACAACCGGCCGCTGCGCTTCGACGAGTTCGAGAAACTGATGCCGCAGACCGTCTTCGTCTCGGCCACCCCGGCCGACTACGAGCAGACGCACCAGTCGCAGGTGGTGGAGCAGGTGGTGCGGCCGACCGGCCTGATCGATCCGCAGGTGATCGTGCGGCCGGCCGTAACCCAGGTGGACGACCTGCTCGGCGAGATCCGGCTGCGCACGGCGCAGGGGGAGCGCGTGCTGGTGACGACGCTCACCAAGCGCCTGGCCGAGGACCTGACCGACTACCTCGGCGAGAACGGCATCAAGGTGCGCTACCTGCATTCCGACGTCGAGACGGTGGAGCGGGTGGAGATCATCCGCGACCTGCGCCTGGGCGTGTTCGACGTGCTGGTCGGCATCAACCTGCTGCGCGAGGGACTCGACATTCCGGAGGTGTCGCTGGTGGCCATCCTCGACGCCGACAAGGAGGGCTTCCTGCGCTCGGAACGCTCACTCATCCAGACCATCGGCCGCGCCGCGCGCCACCTGCACGGGACGGCCATCCTCTACGCCGACGCCATGACCGACTCGATGCGCCGCGCCATCGCCGAGACGGAACGGCGCCGCGCCAAGCAGATGGGCTTCAACGAGGCCAACGGCATCACGCCGAAGAGCGTGATCAAGCGCATCAAGGACATCATCGACGGCATCTACGATCACGAGATCGCCGCCGAGGCCCTCGAGGTGGCGGAGGAGCGCGCCCGCTACGAGGCCATGGACGAGAAGGCCCTGGCGCGGGAGATCCGGCGCCTCGAGAAACAGATGCAGGAGCACGCCCGGAACCTCGAGTTCGAGGAGGCCGCCGCCGCCCGCGACCAGTTGTTCAGGCTGCGGGAAAGGGCCTTCGGCGCATCCGGTCCGGATGCCCACGAGGCAGGAAAGAGGGCGTCATGAAGCGCATCCTGTTCGTCTGCATGGGGAATATCTGCCGCTCCCCCACGGCCGAAGGCGTTGCAAGAAATATAATTAATAACAGTAGATTGGAATTGATACTTAAAGTTGATTCTGCTGGAACGCACGACTATCACATCGGCGAGCCACCCGACCCGCGAACCTGCCAGGCGGCCTTGCGGCGGGGGATCGACCTTTCCGGTCTGCGCGCCCGTCAGGTCTGCCCGGAGGATTTCGAGCGTTTCGACCTGGTGCTGGCCATGGATCGGGCCAATCTGGCCCATCTGAAGCGCGGTTCGCGCCCCGAATACCACGCCAAGCTCGGCCTGTTCATGGCTTACGCCGAGGCGTTTGAAGAGGACGAGGTGCCGGACCCCTACTACGGCGGCGAGAAAGGCTTCGAAAGGGTGCTCGACATGGCCGAGGATGCCGCCCGCGGCTTGATTGCCACCCTCGTGCAGGCAAAAAAATAGCCGGGCACGGTCTCCTGTGCCCGGCTACCTCCTTGTTTTACTTGTGTGTTTCCACCTGGACCATCGGCTCCTGCGGAATCACGGCGGCCGGCCTGGGTTTGCGTCCGAGGCGGAGTTCGCTTTCGGGTGCCGGCTGCTGGGCAACCGCCTTGTCGCGGCTCGTCTCGACCAGGATCAGGCCAGTCGCTTCGAGCGCGACCTTGATGTCCACCTTGGCTGGCGCTTCGACCACGGGGGCGGCTTCGGCAGGGGTTGCCTCGATCTCGACAGGTGCCGGGATGGCTGCGGCTTCTTCCTGTTCGGCGGGCAGTTCCGCCCGGCTGACGGGAACCGGCGCGGGCGCGGGTTCGCCGGCAGGAATCGGTTCGGCGGCCGGCGCAATGAATTCGGCCGGCAGGGGAACCGGCGCCGGGGCGATCTCCGCAACGGGGGCGGACACCGAAATGGCCTCTGCGACAGGCAGCGCTTGTTCTTCGACAGGCGCCGGAGCGGCGACGGGCAGGCCTTGTTCGGCAGTTGCACCGCCAGTTTGCGCCTCGTCCCGACGTTCACCGCGATCCCGGCCGCGTCCGCGACGACCGCGCCGTCCGCGACGCTGCTCCTCCTGGCCCTCGCTGCTGCCGGGCGGCGGCGTTTCCAGTGCGCCATGCAAGGGGGCTTCCGGGGCCGGGCGTTGCTCTTGCTGCGGACGCGGCTGCTTCGGCGGGCGTTGCTCCTGCTGCGCCGACCGCTCGCTCCGCTCAGGGCGTTCGGCGCGCGGGCGGCGTTCGCCGCGCGCCTCCTGCTCCGGCCGCGGCTGCTGGCCGCGCTGGCGTTGTTCCTGGCGCTCACGCGGCTCCCGCCCGCGTTCGCCACGCCCACGTCCGCGCTCGCCACGCCCTTCGCGGGACGGCTCGCGTTCGCGCCGTGCCGGGGCGGCTGACTTTTCCGCCGGCGCCGGCTCGGCCTTGCGGTTGCCACGGAACCAGCCGAAGATTTTCGAGATGATGCCCGTTTCGGCGGTGGCCGGCTGCGCCGCCGACTGCGCCGGCGCGGCAGCCTTGGGCTCCACCACGGGTGCCGGCTGGGACGGCGTGATGCCCTTGACGGCTGCCTCGGGGCGCGACGGCCGGGTCTCGGTCTGCGCCGACGGCGGCTGGTAGGCCTCGGTCGGCGGCGTCTCGGCCATGCGGTAGCTCGGCGGCGCCGGCTCCTCCTGGTTCAACTGGTCGTGGCGCAAGCGCACGATCTCGTGCGCCGGCGTCTCCAGGTGCGTGTTCGGGATGAGCACGATGTTGACCTTGTGGCGCAGCTCGATGGTGCGGATGTCGTCGCGTTTCTCGTTGAGCAGGAAAGTGGCGACGTCGACCGGAATCTGCACATGCACGGCGCCGGTGTTCTCCTTCATCGCCTCCTCCTCGAGGATGCGCAGGATGTGCAGGGCTGCTGATTCGGTGCTGCGGATGTGGCCCGTGCCGGTGCAGCGCGGGCAGGGGATGTAGGTCATCTCGGCCAAGGCCGGACGCAGGCGCTGGCGCGACAGCTCGAGCAGGCCGAAGCGGGAGATCTTGCCGGTCTGGACGCGGGCGCGGTCGTAGTGCAGGGCGTCGCGCAGCCGGTTTTCCACTTCGCGCTGGGCACGCGGGCTTTCCATGTCGATGAAGTCGATGACGATGAGGCCGCCCAGGTCGCGCAGGCGCAATTGGCGCGCGATCTCGTCGGCCGCCTCGAGGTTGGTGCGTAGCGCCGTCTCCTCGATGTCGGCGCCGCGCGTGGCGCGGCCGGAGTTGACGTCGACCGCCACCAGCGCCTCGGTGTGGTCCACCACGATGGCACCGCCGGAGGGCAGCGTCACCTGGCGGCCGAAGGCGGTCTCGATCTGGTGCTCGATCTGGAAGCGCGAGAAGAGCGGCACGTCGTCCCGGTAGCGCTTCACGCGCGCCACGTTGCCCGGCATGACATGGCTCATGAACTGCTGGGCCTGCTCGAAGATGTCGTCCGTGTCGATGAGGATCTCGCCGATGTCCGGCTGGAAGTAGTCACGGATGGCGCGGATGACGAGGCTGCCTTCCTGGTAGATGAGGAAGGCGCCCTTCTGGCTGCCGGCGGCGCCATCGATGGCGCGCCACAGTTGCATCAGGTAGTTGAGGTCCCACTGCAGTTCTTCGGCCGTGCGGCCGATGCCGGCGGTGCGCGCGATCAGGCTCATGCCCTGCGGCACATCGAGCTGATCCATCGCCTCGCGCAGCTCGTTGCGGTCCTCGCCCTCGATGCGGCGCGAAACGCCGCCGCCGCGCGGGTTGTTCGGCATCAGCACGAGGTAGCGTCCTGCCAGGGAAATGAAGGTGGTCAGCGCGGCGCCCTTGTTGCCGCGCTCGTCCTTGTCCACCTGGACGATGAGCTCCTGGCCTTCCTTGAGCGCTTCCTTGATGGTGGCGCGGTTCGGCTCGACGCCTTCCCTGAAATAGGCGCGCGAGACCTCCTTGAAGGGGAGGAAACCGTGGCGTTCGGCGCCGTAATCGACGAATGCCGCTTCGAGGCTGGGCTCGATGCGGGTGATGACGGCCTTGTAGATGTTGCTCTTGCGTTGTTCCTTGGCGGCCGATTCGATGTCGAGGTCAATGAGCTTTTGGCCATCGACGATCGCGACGCGGAGTTCCTCGGCCTGCGTCGCATTGAACAGCATGCGTTTCATTGTTTTGCTCTCCCGCGCGCAAACACGGGAAGACAAACCGCATCCGGTTCAGGCGGATTTATTAGTTTGGCTGGTTTGAAGTCATCAAGAGAGTCAAGGGCAAACTAATTTCGGGTTTGTCTTTTCGTCCTGAAGTAATGTCAGGACCGGATGTTCCGCGTATGCTAAGTGCGCGCAATTCAAGTAGTATCGCTGCTTTTGGTGAGCGAATTAACCTTTCGCGGTTCGCGGGTGTCGATGGATCGACAGCATTCCGGCGCGCCGACCGATGCCGCTTCGGGTCATGGGGCGCGCATCCGGAACCCGCCTGAATTATTCTTCGTGGCCGGTCCCCCGGAATGGGCAAACCAGCCAGCAGTATATTCAAAATGAAGGAGTTAAGCAAAGCTTCCGTCAGCCGCCGCCAAATCGGCGAGGAGGCGGAGGGGCAGCGCATCGACAATTACCTCCTTGCCGTCTGCAAGGGGGTGCCGAAAAGCCACGTCTATCGCATCCTCAGAAGCGGCGAAGTGCGCGTGAACAGCCGGCGCGTCGGCCCCGATTACCGCCTGCAGGCAGGCGACGAGGTGCGCATCCCGCCCGTGTCGGTTCGCGCCGCCACGGAAAAGGCCGTCCCCGCCGGGCGCGCCCATCGCATCCTCCACGAGGACGACTGGCTGCTGGCACTCGACAAGCCGGCCGGCATGGCCGTGCATGGCGGCAGCGGCGTCAGTTTCGGCATCATCGAGCAGTTGCGGCGGCAGCGGCCGCAAGCGCGATTTCTCGAACTCGCCCACCGCCTCGACCGGGAAACCTCCGGCATCTTGCTGGTGGCGAAGAAGCGCGCCGCATTGACCGCCCTGCACGACCTGTTCCGCGAAGGCCGCATCGAGAAGCGCTACCTGGCCCTGGTCAGGGGACGCTGGATGGAACCGCTGCGGCATGTCCGCCTGGCCCTGCACAAATACCTGACGGAAGAGGGCGAGCGCCGGGTCAGCGTGTCGCGCGAGGGCAAGGAGGCGCACAGCATCGTCCGTCTGGTCGCCCGCTGGCAGAACTTCAGCCTGGTCGAAGTCGAGCTCAAGACCGGCCGCACGCACCAGATCCGCGTGCATCTCGCCCATCTCGGCCATCCCCTCTGCGGCGACGACAAGTACGGCGATTTTTCCCTCAACAAGCTCTTGCAAAAGCAGGGGCTGGGACGCATGTTCCTGCATGCCGCACGCCTGAGCCTGACGCATCCGCAAACGGAAACGAGGCTGGAACTTGAATCGCCGCTGCCGCCGGAGCTGGCGCAGTTCCTGAAGCGGCTCGATCAGAACGAACAGAGAGACTATGGAACGGAACTACAGGCTGGTGGTGTTTGACTGGGATGGCACGCTGATGGATTCGGCGGGCGCCATCGTCGCCTGCATGCAGGCTGCCGCCCGGGACCTTGGTCTCCAGCCCCCGGACGATGCCATGGCACGCCAGGTGATCGGGCTCGGTCTGCACGACGCCCTGTCGCGCGTGCTGCCCGATGCGCCCATCAGCGAGCACGGGCGCATTGCGGAACGCTACCGCCATCACTACCTGTCGCAGGATCATGAGCTGTCCCTGTTCACCGGTGCCTACGAGATGGTGGCCGAGTTGCGGACGGCCGGCTGCCTGCTCGGCGTGGCCACGGGCAAGAGTCGCCTCGGCTTGAACCGGGCGCTTGCATTGACCAGCCTGGGTGATTTGTTTCATGCCACGCGCTGCGCCGACGAGTGCACGTCCAAGCCGGCCCCCGACATGCTGCTCGAACTCATGGAGGAGCTGGAGGCGGAGCCGGAAAGCACCCTGATGATCGGCGACACGACGCACGACCTGCAGATGGCGAGAAACGCCGGCGTCCGGTCGCTCGGCGTCGGCTTCGGCGCCCACTCGCGCGAAGAGCTTGCCCGCGAAAATCCGCTGGCCCTGTTCGACCAGCTGTCGGATCTGAGGGAATGGCTGAGACTGAACGGCTGATCTGCGCCAGCGATGCGCTGGCCGAAAAGGGCAGGGGCGTGCGCTTCGAGCTGCCCGTCGAGGGCGGCGTCCTGGCGAATGCCTTCGCCGTCCGCTACGGCGGCAAGGTCTATGCGTACCTGAACCGCTGTGCCCACGTCGGCATCGAGCTCGACTGGAACGCCGGGGAGTTCTTCGATGAATCCGGGCTATACTTGATCTGCACCACGCATGGCGCGCAATATCGGCCCGACAGCGGCGAATGCATGGGCGGACCCTGCCGCGGCCGCCGCCTCCAACAACTGGATATCGAAGAGCGCGACGGCAGCGTCTATCTCAAATAGCGAAGGAAATATGGCAGAAAACGCGAACAACGATCCCGCCTGGGAGCGCAAGGTCCTCGAGAAGCTGGCGCTGGAATCGCTCGCCGAACAGAAACGCCGTCGCCGCTGGGGCATCTTCTTCAAGCTGCTCGGCTTCGTCTATCTGACCTTCCTCATCCTGGCGCTGGGCGACTGGGGCGATACGGCGGAGAAACTCGGTGATGGCAAGAAGCACACGGCGCTGATCCAGCTGAACGGCGTCATCAAGCCGACCGGGGAAGCCAGCGCGGAGAAGGTCACCGCCGCCCTGCAGGCCGCCTTCAAGGACCGCGGCACGCAAGGTGTGATCCTGCGCATCAACAGCCCGGGCGGTAGTCCTGTTCAATCCGGCATCATCAACGACGAGATCCGGCGGCTGCGCACGAAGCACCCCGACATTCCGCTTTATGCCGTGGTCGAGGACGTCTGTGCCTCGGGCGGCTATTACGTCGCCGCCGCGGCGGACAAGATCTATGTGGACAAGGCGAGCGTCGTCGGCTCGATCGGCGTGCTGATGGATGGCTTCGGCTTCACCGGCACGATGGACAAGCTCGGCGTCGAACGCAGACTTCTGACGGCCGGCGAGAACAAGGGATTCCTGGATCCGTTTTCCCCGCAGGATGCGCAGCACAAGCTGCATGCGCAGGTGCTGCTCGACGACATCCACAAGCAGTTCATCGAGGTCGTGCGCAAGGGGCGCGGCAAGCGCCTCAAGGACTCGCCGGAATTGTTCAGCGGCCTGATGTGGACGGGTGCCAAGAGCGTCGAGCTGGGGCTTGCAGATGGCCTCGGCAGCATCGAGTCGGTTGCGCGCGACGTCATCAAGGCCGAGGACATCCGCGATTTCACCATGCGCGCCAGCCTGGGCGAGCGGTTCGCCCGCCAGTTCGGCGCGGACATGGCCGAAGGCATCATGAATACCCTCGGCCGGATCGGCTTGCGCTAGTCCCGAGCTACTCCGCCAGCAGCAGGAATACGGCCGGCCGTTTCTCCAGATCGGGCCCACCTGCAGCGCGCCAGTCGGCAACGCTGCGCGTCGCGATGCTTTCATGCGCAGACGTCAGGTCCACGGC
>Ga0233425_10007445_pt1 | contig 15380 bp, 18 predicted proteins | sample Watercolumn_Towu_2_FD_181712 | JGI IMG/M metagenome (GOLD analysis project Ga0233425, IMG submission 181712) | Freshwater microbial communities from Lake Towuti, South Sulawesi, Indonesia - Watercolumn_Towuti2014_140_MG | ecosystem: Environmental > Aquatic > Freshwater > Lake | place...
GACAAAGGCATTCCGTGGCATGTGTCGCGGTTTCATCCGGCGTGGAAAATGATGTCGATTCCGCCTACTCCGGTGGAAACATTGATGCGCGCCCGCGCCATCGGTTACCGGACAGGGCTGGCATATGTATATATCGGAAATGTGCCGGGCATCGAGGGCGAAGACACGCTATGTCCGTCGTGCGGTTCGGTTGCGATTAAGCGCAGGGGATATTCCGTCCGGAGCAATCTTGCATCCGGCGGTAAATGTCCGTCTTGCAAAACTCGGATTCAGGGTGTATGGTAGTTTTCACCAATAGAAGTAAATTGTCTTGACAAGGCATATATCTCTTTGTATTATAGGCAAAAAACATGACTAAAGCAGACTTGGTAAACCATATTTACGAGCAGGTCGGACTCTCCAAGAAAGAGGCGTCCGACATGGTGGAAGTGCTTTTCGAAACCATCAAGGAATCGCTGGCCCAGGGCGGTTCGATAAAGCTTTCGGGATTTGGCACGTTTTCGGTGCGCAACAAGGGGTCGCGGCGTGGCCGCAACCCTAAAACAGGCGTTGAAATCGAAATCGAGCCAAGGAGGGTAGTAACTTTCAAACCAAGCGTTCAGTTCAAGACGCAGGTTGAGAACGGCGGTGATAGTTGAATGCCCTTGCCGACAATAGAGCAGTTCCCGACAAACTTTTCTATAAAATCGGCGAAGTAAGCCGAATCGCCGAGGTCGAGCCATACGTTCTGCGCTACTGGGAAACCGAATTCCCGTTCCTGAAACCGCGCAAGAACCGTTCCGGGCAGCGTGTTTACCTGCGTAAGGACGTCGAGACCATACTGCTTGTAAAGAGGTTGCTTTATCAGGAAAAGTACACCATCGCCGGAGTACGCAGGCGTCTCGGAGATCAACCAACATCTGTCCGGAAAGAAGCGCCTGTAACCGCGCCTGTAACCGCACCTGTAACCGCACCTGTAACAGCAATGGAGCGCATCGAGCGGGTGAGGGAAGGACTCCGGGCCATCATCCGGAGGCTGGGCAAATGATCCTCATTTTCCGGCGCGGATAATCGCGGGAAAATTCGATTCAAACACGCTATAATAGCTGACCCCAAAAACAGTCGGGACGTAGCGCAGCCTGGTAGCGCACTCGCTTGGGGTGCGAGAGGCCGCTGGTTCAAATCCAGTCGTCCCGACCATTTTTTATCTCACGCATCACCTGTCGGATACTATAATGCCAGATCTCAACAAATCGGGACTTCAGCAGCATTCGACCTTCACGACAACCATCCCTGAGCTTGTCGCCCAATCATTCGGCACCCAATCATTCGGCACCCAATCATTCGGCACCCAATCATTCGGCAATAGTCCCGAAGCGTCCGGCAGGGCAGTTCTCCGGTTATGGGAGAACGGGAAGCCGGCATTGAGCCTGACTGGGCGCGAGGTGCTTGAACGCGCTTCCGCCGTCTCCGCCATGTTGTGCAAGCAGGGGATTCCGGCCGGCGGACGCGTGGCGCTCATCGGCCCGAACCATCCGGACTGGTGCGTATCGTATCTTGGAATCGTGTCCGCCGGAGCGGTTGCCGTTCCGCTCGATGTCCAGATGCCGCCTGCAGACATGGCAGCAATATTCGCCGATTGCGAGCCGTTTGCCGTCGTATACGCCGCCGGACTTGACGCCGTTGTCGATGCCGCTGATCCGAAAAGGCTCGTTCCCCGCTTCCTAATGGATTCAATCGGCGGCGCACCGGTTTCCAAATTAAATTTACCCGCTGTCAAACCCGGCGATCCGGCGTCCATCATTTACACCTCCGGCACAACCGGCAGGCCCAAGGGCGTGATTCTCTCCCATGCCAACTTCTGCTCGAACGCCGCCGCGCTCGTTGAAACACGCATCATGCGCCGTCAGGACAGCATTCTTGGAATCCTTCCGCTTCATCACGTATATCCGTTCATGGTCACTTTTCTGGCCCCTCTTGCCGCCGGGGCAACCGTGACGTACTTGCAGTCGCTGAAAGGCCCGGAGATAACCGGGGCCATCCGGGACGCCGGAATAACAATCCTTCCCGGCGTGCCGCGCCTGTTCACGCTCATGCGAAAGGCTATGCAGGATGCCATCGACGCAAAGCCCGCGGCCATTCGCCGGCTGTTGAACGGGCTCGCGTCGCTCTCGCTTCGCGCGCGCGACAGCGTCGGCGTCAACCCGGCGCGCATTATTTTCGCGCAGGCGCACAGGAAATTCGGGCGGCAGTTCCGGTTCTTCGTGTCCGGCGGAGCACGTCTCGATCCGGAGGTGTCGGCAGGGCTGGAATCGCTCGGTTTCACGATTCTGGAAGGATACGGGCTGTCTGAAACGTCGCCTGTCGCGGCCTTCAACAGGCCGGGCGCGTCAAAGCGCGGTTCGGTGGGCCAGGCGCTTCCCGGCGTTTCGATACGGATTGCCGATGCCGCCGCGGGCGCCGACGGCGAGGTACTGATAAGCGGACCTAACGTGATGATGGGCTATTACCGGATGCCGGAGGAAACAGCCGACGCGCTCAGGGACGGATGGCTTCATACCGGCGATCTGGGTTTTATGGACGCCGGCGGATTCCTGCATGTAACCGGACGTAACAAGGAAGTGATAGTGCTCTCTTCCGGCAAGAACGTGTATCCGGAGGATGTGGAGAAACATTTCCTGTCCGAGCCGGTTGTCGGCGAGATATGCATATGCCCGTCGGCAGGCGGGGCCGATGCCGTGGAGGCTGTCATCGTTCCAGGCGATGCCGCCGCCGCAAGGCTTGGCAACGATCCGGCGCGCATTCAGGCGGCTGTGCGCGAGGCCGTGAGCCGCGTTTCGGACAGGCTTCCGCCGTATCAGCGCCCGCGCGGCTTTCGCATACTGCGAGAGCCGCTTCCTCGCACGCCGCTTGGCAAGATGCGCCGCTTCAAGGTTCGCGAGCTGCTTCAGCGGTCGCGGCAGGAATCGGCGGCGCATAATCTGTCAGCCCAGGAGATGGCGGTGTTGGTTTCACCTACCGGAAGACGGGTTGCCAACGTTCTCCGTTGGCATCTTGCCAATCCGGAATCCACGCCAATCCGCCCGGAATCGGATCTTGAGATGGACTTGGGAATCGACTCGCTTGGCCGGATAGAGATATTCACCGCGCTCAATATTGGAGCCGATGTTGACGGCGCTTCCATCCGGACGGTGAAAGACCTTGTTGCCGCGTCGGAGGGCGGCGTTTCGGCGGATATGGAGAAGACCGGATGGGATGTCATCCTGCGCGGCGCTCCCAACGATGAGGACGCGATCAGGATGAGGGAGCGCTCAAGCGGCGGAATTTCATTCTTTCTGGGCAGATGCATGGTTAACAGCGTGTTCGCCATGTTTTTCGGCCTGCGGGCAACAGGCCGCCGGAACCTGCCGGACGGCCCGTTCATCATCGCGGCCAACCACGAAAGCTATCTGGACGGCTTTGCCGTGAGCGCCGCCGCGCCGCGCAACGTTGCGGGCAGGCTGTTCATGGTGGGGCTGGAGCAGTTCTTCCGGGGGCCGCTTTCGTCGCTGCTCACCGCTGCCGCGTGGGTGATCCCGATAGACACGGAAAGGCATCTCGAACGCGCCATGAGGATGTCGGCGGAGGTTCTCCGCTGCGGTGGAGCTCTCTGTATATTCCCTGAAGGCGCACGGTCGTTCGACGGCGAACCGGCCGAATTCAGGAATGGAGCCGGAATATTGGCTGTGGAGTTGAACGTGCCTATAGTTCCATGTTTCATCGAGGGCGCGTTCGAGGCGTATTCAAGACATATGCGCTTCCCCGCGCCGTTCAGACGAATTACGGTTGCGTTTGGCAGGCCGGTTTATCCTCCAGCGGTTACGGCGGGAACCGATAGAGCCGAGGTTTATGCCGACACAATCAGGCGCGTGCGCGACGAGATTGTGCTCATGAAGAAATCGGCTATTTCTTCGGGTTGACCCACCAGTCGCTCTTGTCGGAAAACCACCAGAGCGACGAATCCGTGGTCAAAATGGTTTCGGCAAGCTTTTTCGCCTCATCGCTCACAAGCCGCTTAATCGCGAAATCCAGCCATTCCTGAGCGTAAACGTTGCCAAGATCCTTGTATTCCTTCAAGGCAAGTATCATCTCGATCTGATCGGCGTCGCGCGCAAGCCGTGCCTCGGCCGATCGGCCTTCGTTGAATTCCTCGATCAACGACTTGATTTCGCCGCCGAACGGAAGCGTGGCGGCCAGATCGTCAATAGCTTTATTCTCGTCGGGCGTGACGTATTTTTTGTTCACATAGTTAAGGTCTCCCGTGCGCGCCTCCGGCAGATCGTGAAACAGGCACATCTTGATGATTCTGTCGGCATCGGCATTCTCAACCATCCGCCCCAGCACGAAACCGATATAGGCGGTGCGGAATATATGTTCCGCCACAGATTCGGCTCCGGAACCAAGGAACTGGAATCCGGAACGCGGAGTGCGCTTGAGCATTCCGGCCTCGAAGAGGAAATTGGCGAGATTTATCACTGAAACCACCGGCCTTCATTATGGTATCGGGCGGGGTTTACGCCGTCCGGGAGGTGGAATTATACTTGATTATGAACGACGAGAAAAAGACCTTGCCGCTGATGGTGAAACCGAAGTGTCCGGACTGCGAATTCTGTCAGGTATGCAACGAACGCAGATGCGCCATGTGCCGCCCGTCTCCGAAGTCAAAAAAGAAGAAAAAGACAGATAACGGGGAGCCTATCCCGCGATAAGCTGCTCATGTATCTGCTTGGCCCTGAACTTGACAAGGATTTCGTAATGCGTCAGAAACGATTTTTGTAAACTGCCCAGAAGCTGCGCCACTCCCGGGCCGGCCTCGGTTATATGCTCGAAGCCGAAATAATCGGTGCCGTTCCGCTCGATCTCAACCGCAAGGTTCAGGATATCCGCCAGCGCGGGTTCCCCCGCCGATGTCATAAGCCGCGTCATTTTGGCGGTTGAAGCCTGAATGCCGTCCATGTCGAGATCAACCTCGCCGAACAGAAGCGGATTCTGCCTTGCGATCCGGCGGATATACTGCACCAGATTAATATGCGACTCCTCCTCCACCTTCATGCAGTAGAAGAAGCTCGATGTTTCGTAGTCATCGGCAAAAGACCTGCCGCACCACTCGTAAAAGAGTGCCAGCTTTCGTTCAAACTCTTCAATCGGCCTCAACGCTTTCAGAATTTCCATGGATCCGCCTTAATTGGTCCGCCTAACGGGTTTGATCATGCACGGTTAATGTATCGGAAACTCAACCGCAAATATTTAACCGGTATTTCTGTGCGAGGGCAGACGCACCGAAAGAACCGGGCAGCCCGCGCGCCTGACAACCTGTTCGGCCGTGCTTCCAAACAGCACACGGTCTATTCCGGTGCGTCCATGCGTGCCGATCACTATCAGATCAACGGAGTTCTCCTCGGCATACCGCACGATTTCCCTGAAAGGCGTGCCTCTCAGAACCTTCCGATCCACTTCCGCGCCGCCGCAGTCGAGCTTGTCGCAGAACGCGTTAAGCTGGCGTTCGGCGCTTTCCGCCATGTCCTTGTCGAGGTTCTCAAGCGGAAGATCCGGAACATACCATTCGGTTGTGCGGATGATGTCGTAGAACACATGAACCACAAACAGCCTTGCACCATATTTTCGGGCCATGTCCGCCGCGTATGCAAAGGCGTGCTCGGAACCCGTAGAGAAATCCGTCGGGAAAAGTATCTTCTCAATCTTCATTATCTTGCCTCCCTCAGATAACGCGCGGCATCCTCCGGCGTTGTTGCAAGCACATGCAAGCCCGAACCCCATTCGAATCCGGCGTGTGTCAGCAGATTCGGCAGCAGTTCGATGTGCCAGTGATAATCGTCATCCAGCGTCAGCCAGTGGCCCGGCCTCGGAATTTTGTTGGGCGATGTGTGAAGCACCATGTTATAGGGCGGATCTTCCAGAACCGCGCCAAGCTTTCTTGCGCAGAGCGAAATGATCGATGCCAGATTCGGCGTCTGCTCGTCCACGAGGCTGACGTAACTATGCTGATGCTCGTTGGGCAGTATCCATATTTCAAACGGAAATCTGGGAGCGTACGGCACGAACGCAATGAAATCCCTGTTCTCGGCGATAATGCGCGAACCTGCCCGCCGCTCTTCCCGAAGTATGTCGCAAAAGACGCAGCGCTCCTTGAGACCGAAATGCGTCCGCGCTCCGTAGAGTTCGTCCTTCACCGCGCGCGGGGTGATTGGCGTGGCTACAATCTGGGAATGCGGGTGGTCGTACACAGCGCCTGCAGCGCGCCCGTAATTCTTGAATGCAAGCACATAGCGCAGACGCATGTCTTTCTGCAGGTCTTCTATTCTTCGTCTGTAGGTTTCCAGCACCAGCGACAGGTTTTCAATCCGGCGTTCGTCAGGCTCGACGTCGTGGAACGGCGATTCGATCACGATCTCGCTTGCTCCTATGCCGTTCATGGCGTCGTACATCCCAATGCCCCTGCGTCCAAGCGTTCCTTCGATCTGAAGAATAGGATGATTGTTGGCTACTACCCGGACTCTCGGCGGTTTTGAAGCATCGGCGTCGGGGATGCGGAAAATCTCCACCGTATCGCCGCTGATTTCGCAAAGAGGACATGGCGCTCGCGGAGGAATGCCGCGCCTTCTGTCGGCGCAGTAAAACGACGGCGGCTTCGAGTCGTCGGAAAGCACCACAACCCAGCGTTGAAGTATGGGGTCTTTTCTCAGTTCATGCATGACATAACACGATGTTTTACGCTTGGCTTGCGGTTACCGGAAATGACGATGTTTCCATAGGTTCGAACATATCATTGGCGCGAAACGCTGTCAATCGAATCCCCGGCAACAGGAATATTCACCCCCCGATCCCCGACATCGTGCTAATGGCGGCTTCGGGGTCGGTATCCGAAAACATCCCTTCAGGCTTCAAATCTATTGCCATCCGGAACAACCTTGCAAGTTCATCGTCATCCGCGCCGCTTTTTAACGGAGTTCCCATGTCGATGCCGGAATTCGAAAACAGGCACGGCTTGATAAAGCCGGAGGCGCTTACGCGAAGGCGGTTGCACCGGTAGCAGAACCCGTGCGTCAGCGGGCTTATCAGGCCGATTATGCCCGGCGCGCCGTCGATGCGGTAATTTCGCGACGGCCCCTTGCCGCGAAAGGGCAATCGCGCGGCTCTTCCCACTTCGCGCTCTACACGCGAAAGCACCTCGTCGGCTGGAACGCATCTGCCGCGATTCCATATCGGATTGCCGCTTACCGGCATGAATTCGATGAACCTCACATGATACGGCTCATCGCGCTGTTCAAGAGTGAGGCGCGCGAACGCAGGAATTTCGTAATCGTTTATTCCGCGTATCGGAACCATGTTGATCTTGATCGGAGCCAGCCCCGCGATGCAGGCAGCCTCGATTCCGTCCAGCGCGCGCGCCAGCACCCCGCCGGTCATTTCCCTGTAACGATCGGGATAGAGACTGTCGAGGCTAACATTCACGCGGTCGAGTCCGGCTTGCTTCAGCGCGCCGGCAAGCCCGGCAAGAAGCTGGCCGTTCGTGGTCAGACTCAATTCGCGAACGCCGACATGCTTGATAACCGATATTATTTCAGGCAGATCATCACGCAGAAGCGGCTCGCCACCTGTTAGCCGCACCTTGCGCACGCCAAGGGCAACAGCCGCACGCGCGATTCTGGCAATTTCTCCGGCGGTCAGAATTTTTTCAGACGGCAGGGACCCTGATTTATTGCCGCCTCCGCCTGATAAGCAGTAGACACAGCGCAGACCGCACTTGTCTGTAATCGAGATGCGGAGATAGTCTATTTCCCTGCCGAAAGAATCGTGTGCCATGCTCGATGTCCAGTGATCGGATGCCGCCAGGTCAACCCGCCGGGCGCACTAAAAAAACTCCGTTCGACGGCAAGCCGAACGGAGTTCCCGAAATCCGGGCAGCGTTTACTGATACGCAGCGCATTGGAGGGTGCGGCGTATCGGACAAATAACAAATAATTCAAACCTGATGGAGAAACTCGCATTTCGCGAGAGAAATCAGCTTAAGCCTAAGGAAAAGTCCGGCGGACGATCCATTTCGAAAGGAGTCAACAGGCTGTAAGATGTATCGGTTGTCATGAACGCCATTTCGCCTGCAACCGGAGTAGAAACCGAAATGGAGACGGGGATGATGAACGGTGCATCGCTGTCCGCCGACAACCCTGTCCCTTGCGAATGACATACTTCGATTGTGGCAAGAAAAACGCCGGCATTGTTTCCGGACGCCGAAACGGTAATGGCCACCGGCGACAGGACGGAGACAAGAAGGCAGATGATTACCAGTATCGTTCCGGTTTTCATTGACATATATTTCACATCAGACCCGAATTCATGTCAACTTGAAACTTGAGTTATAAAGCCGTTTGCAAGGGTTGGAGCTGAAAAGCCGCGGCGTCTTGTGCCATTATAGGCGACTATTTCATACGGGAGATGCAAATGAGCGATTCGGACAGCGCAAGTAAGACGGAACTTACCGGAAAGCAGAAGGTTTTCCTGAGAGGGCTTGGCCATCAGCTCAAACCGGTTGTGATGGCGGGCAAGGATGGAGTTACGGACGCTCTTGCCGCGTCGCTCGATCAGGCCATTACATCTAGCGAGCTTGTGAAGCTTAAAGTGCAGGAAAGCTGTCCGCTTGGAGCCAGGGAAGTTGCGGATGAACTGGCGGCCATAACCGGCGCGCATGTGGCGCAGATCATCGGCAGGACGGTTCTGCTTTTCCGTGAAAACAGAAACCTGAAGCCCGACAAGAGGATCAGGATTCCGAGAGGTTAGCGGCGATGACACCCAACATTTTCAGACAGTACGATATACGAGGCACAATCGACGTTGATCTTGACGCCGAAACCGCCCGCGCCATTGGCCGCGCGATAGGCACGAAGATATTCAGAAACGGAGGCGCTTCCGCCGCCGTGGGGCGCGACTGCCGCGTGTCGTCGCCCGATCTTTCGCGCGCGCTGGCCGAGGGGATACTTTCAACCGGAGTGAACGTGCTCGATATCGGGCTTTCCACCACGCCGCTTCTCTATTTCGCGGTATTCACCGAAAGCGTTGACGGCGGCGTGATGATAACCGGAAGCCACAATCCGCCGGACATGAACGGTTTCAAGATGCTGGTTGGAAAGGACACGATTCACGGCGACGATATTCAGCACCTTTTGCGACTGATAGAGGCCGGCGATTTCGAAACCGGCAACGGCAAACTTGTCGGGAAAGACGTGAAACCGGCCTATATCAATCATCTGGCGGCATCGTTGAAAATCCGCGGCGGCCTTCGCGTCGGCCTCGATTTCGGAAACGGAACCGGCTCGATAACAACCATTCCGGTTCTGGAGCGCATGGGATGCGAAATGCACACGCTTTTCAGCCGGCCGGACGGCGCGTTCCCGAATCATCACCCCGACCCCACCGTGGTTGAAAACCTGCGCGAGCTTTCCGCTCTCGTGCGGGAGAAAAAACTCGACGCCGGAATAGCCTACGACGGCGACGCGGACAGAATCGGCGTGGTTGACGAAAAGGGAGACGTGATCTTCGGCGACATGCTGATGGTGCTCTTCGCGCGCCGCCTGCTTGCCGAGAATCCGGGCGCGGCGGTAATCGGCGAAGTGAAATGCTCGCAGCGCATGTACGACGACATCGCGGCGCGCGGCGGGCGACCGATCATGTGGAAGACCGGCCATTCGCTCATCAAGGACAAACTCAGACAGGAAAACGCCCTGCTTGCGGGCGAAATGAGCGGACACATCTTTTTCCGCGACCGGTATTTCGGCTTCGACGACGCATGTTACGCAACGCTGCGCCTGCTTGAGATTCTTTCGGAGGAGCCGCAAACGGCGCTTTCGGCCAAACTGGCAGACATTCCGCCCGCCGTAAGCACTCCGGAAATCCGCATCGACTGCCCGGACGACATCAAGTTCGGCGTTGTGGATCGCGCTGTTTCGTATTTCAGCGGCAGGTATCGGACGATTACGGTTGACGGCGCGCGGATTCTCTTCGAAAATGGATGGGGACTGATACGGGTGTCGAATACCCAGCCTGTTATCGTGCTTCGGTTCGAGGCCGGCTCGGAGGCTGAGCTGTCGAAATACAGCGGCGAAGTTTACGATTTTCTGCGCGGCGAGGGAGTAACGGCATCAGCGCATTAAGGAGAAGCGAATGGGCAGGGTTAACATAGGCGAGCTTCTGCTTCAGTACGGAATTATCGACAACGAGACTCTGTCTGAGGGTTTGAGACTTCAGAGGGAAACCGGCCGGCGTCTTGGCGAGACGCTGGTAAAGCTGGGCAGTGTCAAGCAGAACGACATCGACTGGATATTGAGCAAGCAGATCGATATCCCGTTTGTGATTGTCGATGAAGCCCCGGTAGATCCGGATTTGATAGGCCGCTTCCCGCTTGATTTCCTGCGCGAGAACCGAATACTGCCGCTTTTCGAGACAGACGATGAGTTTATGATCGTAACCGATGATCCTTTCAACCAGGCGGCAATAGACAAAATCGGCGGCATTTGCGGCAAGCCGGTGAACGTGTCGTCCGGAAGCGGCGAGGAGATTGCACGGAAGCTTCGCAAACCGGAAACTCCCGGGGCGGGCTGGCCGCAGGAGGCTATACGCGCGATATTCGATTCGCTCGGAGGCACGCGGTTCTGCCGTCTGGATTTCCTGATTCGCGACGGAGTCTGCGCCCTGAAGTCCTTCGGGCGCGGCGAGTTTATGGATCACGGCCAGTTGCCGTCGCTCACAACCGAAGGCAAGGTGAAGGAATGTTTCGACGCGCTCGGAATCCCGTTTCTTTATCACAGGTTTGAAAGCGGCGCTTATCGCCTGTTGACGGTATTTCCGCTGGCAAACCGGCGTGAGCCTCCGGTCATGCCCGCGTTCGTGGATGATTTCGGGCTATACCTCCCAACAGATGTCACCTTCACCGACGCCCTTGTGCATGGCGATGCGCCCGTTTTCACCGCGCCTGAGCCTGTTGCCGGGTATCCGTACATCGCAACACGGGCAAGGCGTCATGAACACCATCAAATTGTCAGGATTGCGGAAACAGCGCCGTCCGCCGCGGTCTCGGAGAGGTAAACAATGGCGAAACTCGATTCATTCTTTCAACAGATGCTTACCGGCGGCGCGAGCGACCTGCATCTGAGCGTCGGATCGAAGCCACAGATCAGAAAGCACGGCGAGCTTGCCGAACTGGATTTCCAGGTTCTTTCCAACAACATCCTGAAAGATCTTCTGTTCGAGCTTCTGTCTGAGCCGCAGAAGAATAAATTCATGGAAAAGCGCGACCTCGATTTCGCTTACGAAATACCCGGACTGGCGCGGTTCCGGGCAAACTATTTCGTCCAGAAGCGGGGACTGGCGGCTGTGTTCCGCGTGATTCCCGGCGAAATACTCTCAGCCGAGGCGCTTGGCCTCCCGCCGCAGGTGCTGAAATTCGCCGAACTGAATCGCGGTCTGGTGGTTGTGACCGGAGCCACAGGAAGCGGCAAATCAACCACGCTTGCGGCAATTATCGATTTTATCAACAAAAACCGGCGGGATCATATCCTTACAGTTGAAGACCCCATAGAATTCGTACACCAGAACAAGGGATGCCTCATAAACCAGCGAGAAGTTGGCGGCCATACCGAATCGTTCGCTTCGGCGCTGAAAGGCGCCCTGCGGCAGGACCCGGACGTTATCCTGCTTGGCGAAATGCGCGATCTGGAAACGATCGAGCTTGCCATCACCGCCGCCGAGACAGGCCATCTTGTCTTCGGCACGCTGCATACCAATTCGGCCCCGAAGACCGTTGACAGGATAATCGACGTGTTTCCGGAAGGACGTCAGTCGCAGATTCGCACGATGCTTTCGGAGTCGCTGAAGGGCGTGGTCGCGCAGCAGTTGCTGAAGCGCTCCGACAAGCCGGGCCGCGTGGCAGCGCTCGAAATCCTGATCGTGAATTCCGCGATAAGCAACCTGATTCGCGAGGGCAAGACGTTCCAGATCCCGTCGATCATGCAGGTGGGCAAAAGCCAGGGAATGCAGATGATGGATCAGTCCATCATGGATCTGGTGATGCAGAAGATCGTCTCGCCCGAGGAGGCTCATTCAAAGGCGGCGGACAAGAAGGCGTTCGAGCGTTTTCTGCCGCCAACAGCGAAATCACCGTAGGGGCGGGTTCAAACCCGCCCTGATTTTCGGGTAATGTCAGCGTAGGGGCAGGCCCCCGTGCCTGCCCTGAAACAAAGGACAACAACAGGGGGTTGTCCCTACTTCTTGCCCATCTTCTTCGCCAGTTCGTCGATTTTCTTCTGCAATTCCGCAGCGGGCAGATAGCCTTTCACCGGCGCTCCGCTCTCGATAACCATGTGCGGCGTTCCGGTTATGCCATACTTCGACGCCAAATCCTTGTTCTTGTCAACAGCATCGGTTTCGCATACCGCCAGGTCGGTAAGCTCGTCGCCCGCCATCGCCTTGTCGAGCGAACCGATTCTGTCCTTTGAACAGTAAATCTTTTTAGACTTGTCGTATGCCTTGGGATGCATCGGCAGATTGAAGACGTAGTAGTAAATCTGGACGTTCTTCAGTTCCTTAAGCTCCTTGTGCAGCTTGCGGCAATAAGGACAATCGGGATCGCTGAAGACAGCCAGCTTCACTCCGCCGTTGCCCATCACGATGGCGTCCTTTAGCGGAAGAGCGGAAAAATCGATTGTGGATATTTCGTCCATGCGAAGCTGGGTCAGATCGACGCGCTTTTCCATGTCGAGCAGCTTGCCGGCGAACAGGTAACGTCCGCTGTCGTCCATGTAAAGAACCTTGTTGTCCTGGGTGATGACTTCATGGATTCCATGAACCGGGGTTGGCGCGATGGATTTCACGGCTGTGCCAATGCGCTTCTGTGCCTCATTTTTTTCGAGGGCGAACGCAGCCACAGGCATGATGGCAATGCTGACAAGCAAAACAAGCAGTTTTTTCATGTAATCTCCTTTGTATAAATTAATCGATGTCATCATGCGGGCAATATTCTCACTGCCAGGCGTCTGGTGCGCGGCCCGTCGAACTCGCAGAAATATACGGATTGCCATGTTCCGAGCGCCAGTTTGCCGTCTACGACGTGAATAATCTCCGAAGATCCGAACAGCGATGCCTTGATATGCGCGTCGGAATTGCCCTCAGCATGCTTGAATCCGTTACGCTGCGGCACAAGCTTTTCCATATACGCCAGAATATCGCGCGCCACATCCGGGTCTGCACCCTCGTTTATCGTCACCGCAGCCGTGGTGTGCGGCACGAAAAGAAAGCATATACCGTTCTTGACTCCGTTTTTGAGAATGACGTTGCGTACTTCTCCCGTTATGTCTATGAGCTGGTTTCGTACCGAACTTGTTACCGTAAGATATTCCATCTCGATTATCCCCTCCGGCAGATTGAAAAAACACGATCCATCATGTCCTTTTCGAATGCAACGCGTATCGCTAACGCCCAAAATCCCGGCTCCGGCATTTTCACCAAATCCTTTTCGGTAGTCACGACCATTTCCGCTCCAAGCCTGTCGGCCTGATTCCGTATAGCGCGGACATTGTCAGCGCTGTAACGGTAATGATCCCGAAACGGGATGAATTTTAGCACATCCGCGCCAAGCTCCACCAACGACCGGCGGAAGTGTTCCGGATTGGCTATTCCGCTGAATGCAAGAATGCGCCCGCCGTCTATCGCGGACAATGGCATTGTCTTGCCGCTGCATGACAAAAGATCCACGGGCCGGTAATCGAGCGCGGATATCGGGGCTGATATGCCTTGCCGCCGCAGGAACGCAGTCGTATTCTCGCGGGCCGCGATGTCGGCCTTGGCAATCACGATCTCGCTTGCCCGGCGCAATGACGACACCGGCTCGCGCAGCCGTCCGGCAGGCAGAAGGCATTCGTCGGCAAGCGGACTTGAACCGTCGATCAGTACAATATCAACATCCCGCGCAAGCGCCCTGTGCTGGAAGCCGTCATCCAGAATAATCATGCCGGGATTGAACCGCTCGACCGCCAGCATTCCTCCATCAAACCGCTTCGGGCTTTTCACCACAGGAACGCCCGGCAGGCGCGAGGCCATCAGGAACGCCTCTTCACCGGCCTGAATCGCGTCAAGAAAAACCTTTTTGCCGTCCGAGACGATAACCGCACCTTTAGCCCTGCCGCCGTAGCCGCGCGTGAGTATAACCGGACGAAGCCCGCGCGCCGACGCCTCCAACGCAAGCGCCATGGCTGCCGGCGTCTTTCCGGTTCCGCCGGTGCTGATATTGCCGATACTGATAACCGGAACCGGCAGCTTGCGGGAACGGAACATGCCGGCATCATATGCCTTGTTGCGGGCAAATATCGCGGCGCGATATAGCCATGAAAGCGGTTTAAGCGGTTCGACAATACCGCGCGGGATAAAGCCATTGTCCGGTTCAATCATGCCGTGCGAGTGCGAGTGCGAGATAAAACCATTGTCCGGTTCAATCACGCCGCGTTCAATCCCGCCGCGCGAAATAAAGCCATTGTTTGGTTCAATCACGCCGTGCGAGATAAAACCGCACGGGATAAATCCCTGGCTCAGTTCATGAAAGCCGGCTAAAGCCGGCTCACCGTCAGCCCGAAGGGCTTTCATGTCCTGAGGGAGGGCTTTAGCCCGCCTCATCTTTCCGATGAAATAACCGATGGATTCACCCCGATGTTTCATCATCCGTTATTTCATAAGCGCCGATTATAGTTTTGTCCGCATGATGTTCCTTTTGCCTTGCGGCATACGCCACGACGGTTTCAAGAGACCTCCCGCCAACGCTTAAAGCGCCGTAGCCGCCTTGCCATCTGAATTGATCGACACTGCCTGGCATGTGATTGATGGCATAGGCACTTGCGCCTTTCAGATGGCGCACGCAATCCGCCACGGACATTTTGGGCGGAATCGATACGACCACATGAACATGGTCTTCCACGTTCCCCGCCGCATGGATTTTCAGCCCAAATTCTTCGGCTTTGTTGTAAAGCACGCCATAAAACATCTTCTCACGCTCCGCCGTCAGAGTGGGCTGGCGGTCTTGCGTCGACCAGATGAGATGATAATGGAGCCTCCAATATGTCATTGCGTCACATGTCCCATTCCGCGCGGGATAAATGCGCCCGTGCCGCGCCGGGAGATCAGCGCGGGATAAATCCCTCGCTCAGTTCATGAAAGCCGGGGCTGAAGCCGGCTTGCCGTCAGCCCGGATGTCAGCCCGAAGGGCTTTCATGCCCTGAGGAAGGGCTTTAGCCCGTTTTCTTGGCCTTAGCCCCCGTTTTCAACGCCATCTCCAGCAAATCCGCGCATCTTGCCGCCGCGCCCCT
>Ga0233425_10007446_pt1 | contig 15380 bp, 16 predicted proteins | sample Watercolumn_Towu_2_FD_181712 | JGI IMG/M metagenome (GOLD analysis project Ga0233425, IMG submission 181712) | Freshwater microbial communities from Lake Towuti, South Sulawesi, Indonesia - Watercolumn_Towuti2014_140_MG | ecosystem: Environmental > Aquatic > Freshwater > Lake | place...
ACCTCTATGACTACCCCGTAAGCACTGAGAAACTTCATCACCATTTCAAAAGACGGGACACTTCTGCCGTCTTCTATATCTCGTATGTGTGTATGGGAAACACCGGATAACTTCGAGGCCTCCCTGAGAGATAGTCCTAATCCCTCTCTTTTTTCTTTCATAAACGCGCCCATGTTCTTCATGGGTGTAAATTATATCTTACTTTCTCCTTGACGACAAGGATATTTTGTTGTCAGATATACCATACAGCACGGCGGATATTGTTATTGGTGCAACATGTAGCCATAAAAAGAGACAGACGAGAAACCGCCAGTGATTACCTGCCTGGGTGCTTGCAATTATGCCTGCATATTTAGCATACAGTAAGGTTCTGAAATATTCTCAGTTCAGCAATGTATTTGTTGTTACAGGATATTTTTTTGCGATTAATGGAAGATATATCTAACATGCAATCAGTATATCATCCCCGAAAACCCGACGACTCCCCATTATGGAGGTTGCTTGATAACCATTATGAGAATTTCGAACGCTGCTACGAAGAACGGCTTGAGCAGAAGTACGGTTTCTTTCGTCCTGTCATAGGAGAGGTTGTCCGGAATTATTTGAACGGCAAGGATAATTAATACAAAAATACAAGTATTTAATAATTTTGCTTGACAAATTAGTTGTAATATTTTATATTTGTTTAACATTTATATAACAATAGTTATCTATTAAATATGGCAAAAAAAGAAGAATTCGTAGGAATAAGAATTAGCAAAGAACTTAGGACTTCCTTGGAAAAGAAGGCAAAAGAAAAAGGTATTTCTCTATCCAAACTTATTGATGAAAGACTTATTGATAGTTTTAAGGAAGACAAAGAATTTATATTAAACACTATCAACAAAAGAAAGCAAGAAAGACCCGTTTTCTGGAAAGAGTTAGACAAATCACCAATAATAAGAGAATTTGAGCATTATATTGCATCTCTCTACACTGAATTTCTAAATCCTCTAAACAAGAGCAAAACAGACTTTCAACCTGTTATGCTTTTAGGATGGATTAATCATATTTTAAGTGCAACGATCAAGCATTTTGATTCGATTCCCGAAGAGTACAAAAGGATAGCAGCCGATGACTTTATCGAATTATTAGGTGAAGCCCTTATAGAAGGACTTGCATATATAAAATCTAATGACAAGGAAACCCAGGGACACATAATAGATATGAAAAAAGATTTCGCTGAAAAGGCAAGCTATCATTTTACAGCCTTGGCCTTTGCAAAAGATTCTTATATAAAAATAAAGACAGAACTTAAAAAAGTACATGATGAGTTAATCAAAGAGTTAAAAGAAATATAGTAAAACAGGAGCATAGCAAGATGAAATACGATCTTCTTCGAAGTGGTAAATGTCCAATATGTAAAAAAACACTAAAAGTCGAAACAGATGAATATATAGGTTATAAATCAAAACCTGTAATTATATATAAATTAGAGAGAAAGGTAGAAACGAAGTGTCCTACATGTAAAGAATTAATTGTGGATAAAAGATAATAAATTTTATTATCTTTGTAATCGGTAAAGAAGTCTCTAGAAGACAAAGAAGCCGAGTCTGTGGTTGATATACTCAACCGTAGTCTCGGCTTTTTTTATTGCGTTTCCAATTAACAAACACAGCCTTCTTTTATTTTCTGTCTGGTAGAAATTGAAAGAAGGCTGTGCCTGGCAGGAAATAAAAGGCTGCCTAAGAAATTGGCTCAAAACCTTCTCTCTTTGCGTAGTGTCTTGTACGAAGCGAAGAGGGAAGGGAATCAATTGGGGTAATGAGGGGTTTTTTTACGGCAGATAGGTGTAGGGCGTGAAATATCTGAGCGTTTCATCTGGATATTAGCAGTAAAAGATAACGAAGGATTCTCGTGAGGATGCAATGGGTTAAAAGCTGCTGGTACGCGTGCTGAGTGGAGCGAAGCGTGAGCGAGAGCACAACGAAGCACGCACGCGTACGTACCGGAAGAAAAGCAGATGTACGGCAATATTTTAAAAAGTGTGTGAATATCCATATCCTGGTAAAACACTTTGCTTGCGCCATTCCTTAGGCGTACTGCCCCAGGAATAGCAAGTACGCAGGTATCACGAATATGCAGGCGCAAGGAAACCTGTATTGGGTTAGCAGAACAACAATAAAGATTATTTCCATGGCTTTAATTATAGAGAAAAATGAAAAAGCTTCTGAGGTGCGAAGGCTAGTAACCACAGCACCTCTGAATTACATTTAGGGAATGGTTAAGCATGGAGTTTAAAGAACTATTTAAAGGTATAGATAGTCTGTATGTTTCATACAAGGGTACACTTAAACAGGGTTTAAGGGAACTCCTTGAGGGAAAAAAGACACTTGCCCAGTCTGACAGTGAAAAGGAACGGGCGTTGGCAACTGTGGACATTGAAGATCACCACTTTGAGGTAAAGGATAGAGGGGCTAGGTATTATTCTTATATTTTAGAAGATAATTGGTATCGTATCCAGATAACAGCAAGTAAGAAAAATACTGTCCCTGCAATGTATGTTCAGATAGCAAGTGAACTCTTAAACTGCCTTGGGCATGAATATGCAATCTACAAATTAAGGGAAATAGTAAATAAAATGCTTATCGTGATAGAAGCGGAAATAATCAGCAGGGCAGATATCTTTGTCGATTTTGCTACAAATATGGACTTTGAAAAGGTTGAAAAGCAATCATGGATAACCAGGGCAGAGGATACTGTAAAACGTTGGAAAAGAGAAACATTTACTGGTTGGTCGATAGGTTATGGCGGACATATTTCAGCAAGGTTATATGACAAGACTGTCGAAACAAAAAAGAGCGGCAAAGAATATCTTCATGGAATATGGGTTAATCAGGGTTGGGATAAAGAACAGGGGGTATGGAGACTCGAATTCCAGCTTAGAAGGGAATTTCTGGGCCAGATGTCCATAAAAACGTTTTCAGACCTTTTGGGTAAGGTTAATGATGTTTGGAGATACTGCACCTGCGATTGGTTAAGGCTCGCCATAGATGACGACACACAAAACCGGACACGGTGGAAAACAGACCCACTATGGGAAATAATTCAGCAGATTAGTTTCTTAGATGGCACTTACACAGGAGTAACAAGAGAGGTAAATAAGGCACGGATTCCCAGTGATAAGACATTATATCAAAACGGCATAATCGGTTATATGACTTCCTTTGCAGCAAGAGAGGGCTTAGATGTTGTTGATGAAGAAGCCGTAATGAAGTGTTGGAATGAAGCGCAAGACCATCTGAAAAGGGAAACACGGGGTAAAGATAAAGAGTATTTAAACACAAAGATAAACCTCAAAAAGGTGAAATACAATAAGATATTAAGCAAAACAGTAGGCCATATAACTCATTTGAGCGAAAACACTCAGCAATGAAAAAGCGATACGCAAATATTAAAGAGGTTTCTGAATATACCTCTTTACCTGTAAAGACATTGTATGATTGGGCAAGTCAGGGGAAAATTCCATCAATCAAATATGGGAGTCGCGTACTCTTTGATTTACATGATATAGACCAGATTATGACCTCCTTAAAGCGTAACACCGTCAATATCGAAAAAACGGCTAATAAAATCATTGGAGATGTTTTCTGTGAAAATGTATAATTCCCCCTGCAATCGTACAGACACAATTAGCCACGCGAAAGGAGGTGTGTATGTTTAGACGTGGTGGTGTCTATTGGACTTCTATCAATTACAAAGGGAAAAGAATCCGAAAGAGCTTAGAGACGGCTGATAAAAAACTTGCTCAATCAATTGAGGCCAAGATTAAAACTGAGATTGTAGAGGGAAAATACTTTGAAAAGCCTGTTGGTGACAACAAGACATTCACAGATATGATGGAAAAGTTTATGAAGGAACATGCGCCAAAGGTTTCTGGAAATACACGGCTCAGTTATTCGGCATCGCTAAAACATCTTTCGACGTGTTTTGGTGATTTAAAGCTATCGGAAATAACACCAAAAAAGATTTCTGATTATAAGGTTCTCAGATACGGTGAAGAGGTAAAACCAGCGACCATTAACAGGGAACTGGCCATGCTGTCAAAGGCTTTTAATCTGGCATTCAAGGAATGGGAATGGATAAAGGAAAATCCAGTTTCTAGAGTACCAAAAGAGAAGGAAAACAACGAGAGAGATCGTTGGTTGTCGGAAGATGAAGAAAAGAGACTCCTTAAAAATTCTCCACAATGGCTTAGGGACATAATTGTTTTCGACTTACATACTGGTTTAAGAAAAGGTGAATTGCTATCACTTCAATGGAATAGGTTCGATTTATTCCGTAAGACCATTATAATTCAAGAGTCCAAAAACGGAAAACCGAGAACAATTCCATTGAATCAAATAGCACTTGATATTTTGATGGAGAAGTCAAGGACAAGGAATATCAAGCATGATCTGGTGTTTACCAGTAGCGTTGGTACCAAGATTGACAGTGATAATCTCGGAAGGGCGCTTGAGAGTGTCTTAGAAAAGGTTGCTATTCATGATTTCCATTTTCACGATTTGAGACATACCTTTGCGACACGATTAGCGCAAAGGGGTATTGATATTTACAAAATATCAAAACTATTAGGCCACAAAGACATTCGGATGACGCAACGATATTCACATCATTCCCCGGAAAGTTTGCGTGATGGCGTTCAAATTTTAGAGGTCGGTCACAATTTGGTCACAGTAGGGGAAAATAGAAATGTATCGAATGCTTAAAACCCTTGATTTTATTGGTGGAGCTGAGGGGATTCGAACCCCTGACCTTTTGAATGCCATTCAAACGCGCTCCCAACTGCGCCACAGCCCCACCTTAAATTTCGTTACAGGCCTAACTACAGAAGGTTTGGGAAGTGCAGATTTTCCCCTCTGAAGTTATGGATAATTTTCAAGGTCAAAAATAACATGATACATAATCATTGTCAAGGTTTTTCAGACAGCTTCTTCGTCACGACGTTGTTTCTTGCGGCAGCGATTCTTACAACAACTTCTCGGCAATCTGAATGGCGTTGAGAGCCGCGCCCTTCCGAATATTGTCGCTTACAATCCACATATTGATTCCATTCGCAACCGACTCATCTTCACGGATGCGTCCCACAAATACCTCGTCTCTTCCTGCAGCTTCCGTTGCCAGCGGATACAATTGGTTGGCAAGGTCATCAACCAATTTAACTCCCGGTGCCGTTGAAAGGAGTTTTTTTACTTCTGCTGCCGTGATTTTTTTCTCCGTTTCAACATTAACTGACTCGCTATGACTGCGGATAACCGGTATGCGCACGGTTGTTGCAGTTACCCGAATGCTATGATCACCCATGATTTTCTTGGTTTCATTCACCATTTTCATCTCTTCAGAAGTATATCCGTTGGGGAGAAACGCATTGCTTTGAGGTATCTGGGGCAAGGCATTAAATGCTATCTGATGAGGAAACAGTTTTCTTTGAAAATCCTTTTTACCGTCCAGAATACTGGCAGTCTCTTTTAAAAGTTCATCAATGGCTTTAAGTCCTGCGCCTGATACTGCCTGGTAGGTAGAAACGACTATCCTCTGGATCCGTGCAACATCATGGATTGGTTTTAAAGCCACAACCATTTGAATGGTAGAACAATTAGGATTGGCAATCACACCGTGATGCCTGGCAATGTCTTTTGGATTTACTTCAGGCACCACCAGCGGCACGTCGTCATCCATTCTGAATGCACTGGAATTATCCACACAAACAGCGCCACTTTCAATGGCATAGGGTACGAATTCCTTGCTTATGCTCGCCCCTGCACTAAAAAGGGCTATTTTTATACCCTGAAATGAATTTTTTGTTAATTCCTGTACAGTATAGTCAGTACCGCAAAACCGGATTTTCCTTCCGGCAGATTTTTTTGAGGCAAGCAACCGAAGTTCTTTTATGGGAAATTTTCTGCTTTCCAATATTTTGAGGAATTCCTCTCCTACAGCACCGGTTGCGCCAACTACAGCGACGTTCACACCCATTTCTCTGATAAACCCCTTTCGTTTTACACTGCTAAATTACAACTGAATTAAATGGTAAAAATATTCCGAATTTTATTTAAGTGCCCCGCAATCAGCATCGTTTATTTAATACGTATCAGCAAGTCGTCGTGAATTGCCCTCTTTCCCCTGATAAGAGCTGTTTGCGATAAGAATCGTTGGGCATCTTCGTAATATCCGGCTGTTGGTTTTAATTCCGGCATAATTTGAAGCCAGTATTGATTCTCCAGGAGCATGAACAATTCTCTGATGTATTTGCTGAATATCGATGCAAGGGCAGCTGCCATAGACTTATCCTCGCCTTTTTCGGCAAAAGACAATTCCATAGTTTTGTTCGCATCCAGTACCCTATACGTTGAAATCTTGCCGCTTTCATTTAAAATCTTTATTTCTTTCGAAGGAAAATGTTTTTGTAACAGATGGGAATAATTGCTCCTGCCGCCCTGTTTGTCGATAGTCAGGTGGATATTTCCTCCACAGACATTCCAAAGCCCTGAGATAAGTTTTGAACAGCTATTAAACAAAACGGTTGATTTATTTCCAAACAGCCGTATCTGTTCGTTAAATTCCAGGACAGTCAGGACGCTGCTGTTAACGTAGGAAAACTGAACGTTATTCCCCTTGAGAACACATCGTATCAAATCTGTATAATTAATGATAGAAGGAATATTTGAGGTCACGGGCAGCGCATAGTCTTTTCCTGCATACCATGGATAACGAGTGAGGATTTCGGTGGGAGTACAAGCCAGGGTGTCCAGCAGTTGTCGAAACGAAAATATTTGCAAACTCTTTGACCACAAAAACGAAAGGACAGCTTCCTCTAATAGTTTTAAACCGATTCGGGCGTTATATAATTTTTTGCTATCGCGAATACAGAGACGATGTTTCCTGTTTTTAAGATCACCCGAAACGCCATCTTTCAACAGATCCCACAAAGAACAATGAGCTTTTTCATCCGGAACGTCAAATGCAACAACGGTGACTATCATAGGACCAAGCACAGGTCCGTATCCTGCCTCGTCCATACCAGCAATTATAGCCATTTCGGAATAGTTTGTAACAATTTATTCTCAATCCGGAAGAAAGTATTTCGTTACACTTGAACTATGCGTAATATTTTTTAATTGGCGTTATTATATCGCTTTATGGGTGAAAGTCAAACGAAACTGATATACACCTTGCCGTGAAGAAATATCGTGTTCCGGTGTGGTGTATGGTTTGTTGAAACAAAATTGATTACAAAATTTCCCTGTGTATCTTTGCCTAATTGTGTTGGTATCAGGTCAAGCCGTAGACGGATGGATGCCGTTGAAACGGAGGGCACAAAAATTACCCTTTCATGTCGGGTTGTTTCACCATTATAATTACGGGAAATACAACGAAAAAAGTTTTTCATTAAGATACAGGAGATATAGCTATGAAAAAATTACATTGGAAAACCGTTTTGTGTATAGCGCTTATCCTTTCTTCTTTTTTTTGTTATACCGTACATTACTTTATTTTCCGGGACCTCCACCATATATTTATCTTCCTCCTGAGTGACGTTGCCTTTGTGTTTGTAGAGGTGCTGATGGTAACTATGGTGCTGCATAGATTATTGGAGAACAGGGAAAAGCGGTTAAAAATCAGAAAACTGAGCGTAATTGTCGGGGCATTTTTCAACAAGTTTGGAACCAAATTACTGCAAGAACTCCTTATTTTCGATTCCGAGAAGGATAAAACCATGCTAAACCTTCACGTGTCCTCAGACTGGCATGAAGAAAAATTTTTTGAGATCAGAAACCAGGTAGAAGAAAGTACCTTTTTAATCGATCCGCTGAGAGGCAATCTGACAATACTTCAAAAATATCTTACCCAGAACAGGGATATCATTACCCGCATTCTTGAGAATCCGCATATCATGGAACACGAATATTTTACCGACATGTTATGGGCGGTTTGCCACGTTTGTGATGAATTGGAATACCGCAAACACCTTGGAGAACTTTCCAGCGAGGATATTAACCATCTTGCAATAGATATTAACAGGGCATATTCAAGACTCATTGCTGAATGGTTGACGTACATGAAAAACTTACAAAAAGAATATCCTTTCCTTTTCTCATTGGCGTGTCGCATAAATCCATTTGATCCCAATGCTAAAGTAGAATTATAGCAGAAGATAAAAATAAGTATACAGAATCCTCCCCCGCATCTTCTTTTCGTAAATTAGTTGGCGACTTTTCAATGGAGAGCGAAGAGGCTCCTCGCTCTACAAACACGACATTGAATTCCTGAATATTAAAGCATCCCAAAGGGTAGGCTGTATCGTTAGTTGCAAAATAAGAATCCGCTTCCGAAAATTATGCAGGGGATCGGGGTGATGCATAGAGGGTCACAACGAGGTGTGTTAAATTGTCTGCCGGCTTTTTTATTGCGAAGTTTTTCGTAGTAGCGCATCCCGCAGCACCTGTATCGTGTGGATGCACTTAACCGGAGATTTTCGTGCTGCCAGCAAGTCTTCGATTTGGAGGCGGCATCCGGGACAGCCCGTTGCTACAACCTCTGCACCGCTTTTGTCGATTGCTTTCGCCTTGTATTCTCCTATTTTCATGGAAATATCGTAATGTAACAGATTAAATACCCCGCCGCCTCCGCAGCACCGTTCCGGTGTTTCCATTTCCTGAAAAGTTGCGGAACGCCTCAAAATGTCTCTGGGTTGTTGTGAGATATTTTGCCCCCAATAGAGATGGCAGGGGTCGTGGTAGGTAATTGTTGTTTTCAGCGGTTTTGTTTCATAACGGAAATGTTTTTCTATAAATTCCGAGATATCGTAGATTTTATCGGTAAAAACTGGGAATTGACCGTTAAGGATACGTTTGTAGTCCTTTCTTAAAGTCCTGCCGCAGGTGGCGCAGGCAGTAATAATAAAATCAACGCCGGCCTTCTCAAAGACAGCCGCATTTGTTTCCGCTAATTTCCTTGCCGTCTTAATATCGCCTAGCGACAATGCTGGAATACCGCAGCACAACTGCTGCTGCGGAACAACCACTTCCACGCCAAGATGATGCAATACCCCGATTACCGCATCGGCAATGTCGGTATAGACATAGTTGATGAGGCAGCCGACATAAAACCCCACTTTCATTTTAGGGTTTTTAATTTTTTCCATATTTCTATAGTTATTCAGTACCGTTTTTTTCGCCAGGGGTGGAATCCATCTGCCACCCATTAAGAGAAACGGCAGGTGTCGCATGGTGCCGTGCCGTTTCAATGGTATGAAATGTTGAAAGACGCCGGCGGTTTTTATCAGGATATTAAAGAGTCGCCTTCTTGTTAAAAATACCCTGAATATCATGCGAGGTATGAACCAGATACCGACATGCTTTGCCAGGTCGTTAAGCATAGACTGAATAATTAAGTCGTAATCGACACCGGAAGGGCAGATGCTGGAGCACCTGAGACATTTTTTGCAGGAAAGAAGATACTCTCTTAACAGCTCGGTATAAAATATTTCACCGTTTCGCAATGCCTCTGCAAGGCTTATGCGGCCGCGGGCTACCATTGATTCTTTGCCGGTTTCTATAAAGACAGGGCAAATAGAGCGACATTTCCCGCACTTGGCGCACTTACTGATTTCTGTTTCCCACGTGTGTGTGCTCATTTGTTTTTATATTTTTTCTTTAGCGCTATGGTGCTATTCCGGAAAAACTTCTTTTCTGCAAGAGCTTATTTTCTTGAAACTGTTCATACAATGCAAGCAAAAGCGATATTTTATTTTGTCAGTTAAAATCTGCCAACCAAAAGGAGACGGTAATTCGCTTGCTTGTTAGCTTCTGACAGGTTTCATGCAACAATGCCTTACGTTTTCTCCCACTTCAACCTGGGTTCGCGGGCGGCCTTAACCTCGTCGGGGCGGCCAATGGGGGTGCTCTGCGGTGTGTTACGTACCGACTCCGCTTGCTGCTCAATCTCTGTTGCTATCCGGACCATTGCGTCAGCAAAGGCATCGAGCGTTTCGCGTGATTCCGTTTCTGTGGGTTCTATCATCATTGCCTCTTCAACAATCAAAGGGAAGTAAATCGTAGGTGCGTGAAAGCCGTAATCCAGCAGCCTTTTTGCAATATCCAGGGCTGATGCCCCTTTTTCCTTTTGTTTTTTTGCAGAGATGACAAACTCGTGCATACATGTCTTTCCGTACGGAATGTCATAGTATTTTTTGAGTTTGTGACGTAGATAGTTCGCATTTAAAACGGCGTATTCACCTGTCTTGCATATACCCTCTTTTCCCAGAGACAAGAGACACGTATAAGCCCTGATCATCATTCCGACATGCCCATAAAACGCCCGAACCCTCCCTATGGAATCAGGGTAGTCAAAATTCAAAACGTATGTATTTGTATTGTCTTTCCCTGCGCCCTCTGTGGTTAATCTATTTTTTGTTTCTATTCGCGGGAGGGGCAAGAATGGTTTCAGTTTTTCAGTAACACCGATAGGACCGGCGCCAGGACCTCCCCCGCCGTGCGGTGTAGAAAAGGTCTTGTGGAGGTTCAGGTGTAAAATATCCACTCCCATATCGCCCGGACGAGCTATACCCATAAGGGCATTCATATTCGCACCGTCACAGTAGACGAGTCCGCCGGCATTGTGGGCAATTTTGCATATCTCCAGAATGTCCTTCTCAAACAGACCGAGGGTGTTAGGATTGGTAATCATGAGCGCCGCCGTATCGCGGGTAAAGGACTCTTTGAGCTTCTGTATATCTACAAGCCCTTCGGCAGTGGATGGAATTGACTCAACTTCATAGCCGCACACGGCGGCAGTGGCCGGATTGGTGCCATGCGCAGAGTCAGGGACGATAATCTTGCGTCTCGTTTCCCCCATTTTTTGGAAGTAAGCGCGGATTATCAACATGCCCGTAAGTTCACCATGAGCGCCCGCCGCGGGTTGCAGCGTAAATGCGGACATTCCAGAAATCTCTTTGAGCATTTGTTCAAGGTCGTAAAGGAGTTTCAGGCTGCCCTGACACTGCTCGATGGGCTGATAGGGATGTAATTTCGTAAAACCCTCTAACCGTGCAGCATCTTCATTTATCTTGGGGTTGTATTTCATGGTGCATGACCCTAAGGGATAAAAATTGGTATCCACGCAGAAGTTCAATTGCGATATCCGGGTAAAATGCCGTACGACGTCAATCTCTGAAACCTCCGGTAATTTTGCCTCCTGTTTCCTCAACATGGTTTGAGGGAGCAGGTTCGTTACAGGTTTTTCAGGAACGTCGCAGGCAGGGAGGGTAAAACCCCGTCTGCCCGGAGACGATTTTTCAAATATGAGTGGTTCAGTTGGGTTCATACTATCACCTTGTCAAAAACTCATGGTAAAAAATAACCGTATGTTGAGTTCGACACATACCGCTATTCTAAGAGTTTATTGGTCATTTGTTCAGTGATTTGGATTGACTCAATCTCGTTAATAGATATAATAAAACCAATCTTATATAACATCCCGCAAAAATCAAGAATATTGTGATATACAGAAATATTTCTGTATAATTATATTTCGCACCGCCGCAGGCGATGTGAACAAACTTCGGATTACTCAACTTGCATACTGTATAGCAAGGTCCGCTTGAGAAGCATGAAAGATATCACTAAAACAATCCCCCAAAATGAAATCGCCGAGTTCTGCCATCGCTGGAAAATCAGAGAGTTGGCGCTGTTTGGTTCTGCTTTGCGCTATGACTTCACCCTTAATAGCGATTTGGACTTCTTGGTTACCTTTGCTACCGATGCTGAGTGGGGATTATTCGACCATGTGGCCATGCAACAGGAACTACAAGCATTGTTGCATCGGAGTATAGACCTTATCAGCAAACGCGCAGTTGAAAGAAGTCAGAATTGGTTACGTCGTCAGGAAATTTTAAACACTGCACGCATCCTTTTCTCCGAACCAGAGGCAGCGCATGCTACGCGATGACGTCACGCTCCTGGATATTGCCAAGTCAGCCCGTCTCATCTTGGTTTTCATCCAGGGTATGGGCAAAGAGGCTTTTCTTGAGGATAATAAGACCCAATCATCAGTGATGTACCAATTGATGGTCATGGGGGAAGCAGTTAAACGGCTATCGACTGAGTTTCGTGCGGCACACGCAGATATCCCATGGTCGTTGATAGCGGGGATGCGAGACCATTTGATTCATGCGTATGACACGGTTGATTGGGAAGAGGTATGGAAGACGGCGAGTCGGGACTTGCCTGATTTATTGATAAAGTTAGAGCCGTTACTTCCTCAACAGCATCCCGGTGAAACAGTGTAGAGTGTCAGAATTATATCAAAAGCGAATCATATACAACATCCCGCAAAAATCGAGAATATTGTGATATACAGAATATTTCTGTATAAATGAAGAAGATTTCCAGACAATCAAGGTGCAGCTCCGAGCGTTAGGATTAATCACCAAAAGTGAACGTACTCGGAGTGTGAAGGATGTTGCTACCTACTGGACACTCACACCGTATGGCGATAACACAATGACTCGACTGAGGGCGATCAAGCGTAGCGTTGTTCCAGAGGAAGAGCCAGAGGTATCCAAGGAAGAGAAGAAGGAAGCGACCATATCTTAAGAAGGAATGGTGTATTCAAATAATCAAGAATCCACTCAAGGTCGAGCCTCAGGAACATAACCGTTATCGCTTCTGGGGTGTTATTGATGAGCTTGAAGGTCGAGTGTTAAGAGTCGTTACTTTGGAGGATAAAATAACAATTCACAATGCATTTCCTGATAGGGGGTTTAAGCCATGAAACTTAATTATTACCCGGAGACCGATTCTCTTTATATCGATCTTTCAGAAAAAACAAGCATAGAGAGCAAAGAAATCTCTGAAGGCATTGTGCTTGATTACGATACCGAAGGCAATTTAGTGGGTATTGATATAGACAATGCCAGCAAGAAAGTTCAGCTCAAAGAACTGATTCTTAGCAGGCTTCCTGCTGACGTCCATACGGTGTGACAACCTAACAATTCACTGTAGCGGATGGCGTTGAAGCTGAGATGATCACCATCGTTTCTGATCTCGTTCCCAATCTCCAGTTTGGGAATGTAACTGGTACGTAAAGCTCCTGCTTTTATCAATGCAAAGCACAGCTTTTACCCCAGTGTCTGTTCCCAGGCAGGAACCTGGGAACAAGATAAAGGAGGTGCGTAATGCCTAAACGACCAAAGAAATCTCCTAAGATGTGGCTATACACAACTCCGAAACCGCTTAAGTCGAAAGTACCCGAAGATCTGAAAACCAAAGTCACGGAGAAAGCCGAAGAACTGCTTGAACGGTGGCGACCAAAGCACATTAAGCAACCACCGGAGGGTTACCAGTATAATTACATTGTCGAACTTTACACCAATTGGATTCGCAGTTACTTTTATTTTTGCGCTAAATATGCCTGCCTTGGCGCTACTGCCATATCACCATTCTTTGAATCGCGTTTTGCGCGTTTGGAGTACGTGGATAATGGGCGGTTCAATTTAGCATTTATGCGGCACACTGGCCAATGGATAGAGACGGAAAGTGGCTTGACAATTGATCAATGTTTGAAGGCAATCAGGGACGACGGCCTCTATTGTCCATGAGAATATTGGGATAATTCACTAACCAGGCGGTCAATCGATTCCTTGGTTTTGGTTTCGGTTACGCACAGGAGCATGCAGTTATCCAATTCAGGATAAAATGCGGATATGTCTAATCCGCCAATAATCCCTTTTGTCAGAAGATATTCATTAATTTTGTTTATGCGTTGAGTGCCCCAGGCTTTTAATACAAATTCATTGAAAAATGGCTTTTTAAATGACGGCTCAAAGATATCCAGTGCAGAAAGTCTTTCGCAGGCATAATGGCTCTTCTGCAGGTTAAGATTCCCCAGTTCTGTTATACCCTTTTTTCCTAGTGCGCAGAGGTAGATACATGTCCTCAATGCGAGAAGCGCCTGATTGGTGCAGATGTTGGAAGTTGCCTTTTGCCGCCGGATGTGTTGTTCCCTGGCCTGCAGGGTGAGGACAAAACACCGCCTCCCTTTGCCATCCATCGTCTCTCCTGCAATCCTTCCCGGCATTTTTCTGAGCAGCTCTTTTTTAACGGCGAAAAAGCCGAGATACGGACCGCCGTAATTCAAATAATTCCCCAGCACCTGCCCTTCGCCGACTGCGATATCGGCATTATATTCTCCAGGAGGTTTCAGTATACCCAGAGAAATGGGGTTTACACAGGCTACAAAAAGTGCATCGTGTTTGTGAGTAATGCCGGAAATGGCATCCATGTCTTCGATACAACCGAAGAAGTTCGGATTTTGTATGAGCACGGCAGCGGTCTTGTCGTCCACAGCCTTTTCTAATTGGTTGATGTTTGTTATTCCTTCAAGCGTGCCTATTTCAATAATTTCTGTCCCAAAACCTTTTAGATAGGTTTTGAGTACTTGCCGGTATTCGGGATGGACTGCCCGTGAGCAAACGATCTTATTCTTTTCTTTCAAACGTATTGCCAGGAGCGCTGCTTCGGTCAGGGCGGTAGAGCCGTCGTACATGGATGCATTGGCTACATCCATTCCAGTGAGTTCGCATAGTAACGTCTGGAATTCGTAAATTACCCGAAGCGTCCCCTGGCTTACTTCTGGCTGGTAAGGTGTGTAGCAGGTGTAAAACTCACTCCTCGATGCCAGGTGGTCAACAATCGTCGGGATATAATGTTCATAAGCGCCGGCACCCAGAAATGAAATATATCTATCCGTATGACTGTTTTTCTCACTGAGTCCCCTTAAAACCTTTGATACTTCCGGCTCGGAAAGACCTTTTGGCAATGCAAGGGAGAATTTCCGCAATGATTTCGGAATATCCTCAAGGGTCGCTTCAAAAGAGGGTATACCCATCTCCTTCAGCATTATTTCCTTGTCGCGGTCTGTGTTTGGGATGTAATCCATGATAATTTTAGTTAGCAACCCTACTAACCCCACGAAATTCACGAAAAGGTCGCTAAAATCTGTCCTGATAATTTGTGAAGATATTCCCTTTCGTGTTTTTTCGCATATTTCGTGGGCATGAGTAACTTTGAAATTCCTCATCGTTAAAAAACCAATTACTGATGTGATAGAAATTGAAACAAAAAAGGCAGGGACAATCAATGGAAAAACATTTTAAAGACGGTGACTTATTAGCTTTTGTGTAACAGTTCACTTCGTCCCAGCGGGGACAGTGGAAAAGCGTTTGAAGCTGTCTAAAAAGTCCATAAACCATACAAAGGTAGGGGCTGAACGACCTCAATCAGCGGCAGAGGTTAGCCGTCCGCTGGATTGAATTGATAGGCATCTAAAATTTCTTTTAC
>Ga0233425_10007447_pt1 | contig 15369 bp, 9 predicted proteins | sample Watercolumn_Towu_2_FD_181712 | JGI IMG/M metagenome (GOLD analysis project Ga0233425, IMG submission 181712) | Freshwater microbial communities from Lake Towuti, South Sulawesi, Indonesia - Watercolumn_Towuti2014_140_MG | ecosystem: Environmental > Aquatic > Freshwater > Lake | place: Indonesia...
GTCATGGCCACGACCGCACGGCCATCACCTACAAGGCCGGCGACTACCCCTTCTTCGTCGCCGAGACGCGCACCACCTGGCCGCTGATCGTCGTCGACTCCAACGGCCGTGCCTATTCGCTGCGCGTCTCCGACCTGCCCGGCGGGCGTGGCGACGGCGCGCCGATTGCCACCATGGTCGACCTGCAGGCCGGCGGTCGCGTCGCCGCGGCAGTGTCCGACGAGCCGGAAGCGCAATTCCTGTTTTCCAATTCCGGCGGCTACGGCTTCATCGCCAAGGTGGGCGACCTCGTCTCGCGGCAGAAGGCCGGCAAGGCCTTCATGAGCCTCGAATCCGGCGAGCGCGTGCTGCATCCGGCCAAGGTGACGGGCGACACCATCGCCGCCGTTTCGGAGAACGGCCGCCTGCTGCTTTTCGCCGTTTCGGAAATGAAAAGTCAGTCCGCCGGACGCGGCGTGCTCGTCATGGGCCTCGACGACAAGGAGGAACTGGTCGGCGTCGCGGTGAACGACGGCAGCCGCATCATCGTCGAGGGCATCGGCCGCGGCGGCAGGACCGTGCCGTGCAAGGTGGAAGCCAAGGACATGGAGAAGTACCGCCTGCACCGCGCGCGCAAGGGCTGCCTGCTGCCGGTGAAGATGAAGCCGGCGTTTATCCTCTGAGAAAAGTCAGTCCCGGTGATACGGCGGCAATCTAGCCCCCGGCGATCATCGGGAACACCGTTACGCGGTCGCCGCTTTTCAGCGACGCGCCGGCCTCGCCCGACAGCACCATCTTGCCGTTCACCGCCACGTTGAGGTTGCGGTCACCGAGCCGTTCGGCCGCTTCCGGCAGGCGGCGGCGCAGGGACTGGCGCAGTTCCACCACGTTCGACACCGGCTCGTCCACCACGATGGCGTGTTCCGGCGCGCCGGGCAGGTCGTTCGGCAGTTCGACGCGCACGGCGAAGCCGGTCGTCACCCGCGCCAGCTTCTCGTGCCATTCGAGCTGCGGCACGCCCTCGGCGTTCAGGCCGGTGAGCGCGTAGAAGCGCGCCTTCAGCTGCTCGAACTGGGTGCGGTCGATCTTCTCGCCCTTGAACGGGCCATAGGTGTTGCCCTCCTCGAACCAGCGCGGCGGCAGGGTGTCGTCCTTCGCGCGCAGGCCGAGGCGGAAGTTGATCATGCGCTCGAGGCCGATGACGTTGCGGCCGATTTCGTCCATGGCCGCGTCGTCCAGCTTCGCGCCGGTGAGCGCATTCACCTGTTCGGCGAAATCGTGCGTGTCGGGCAGGGTGGGGGAGTTGAACAGCTTGGTGTCGAAGCGGCACATGCCGACCGAGTCGCCGACGGCGAAGGTGTTCTCGCACTTCCGCACGGCGAACTCCTTGCCTTCGTAGGAATTCGGCTGCGCCGCCACCACGCCGCCGTAGAGGGCGGTCTTGAAGGCCGGGTCGTCGTTGATGCGGGCGTTGATTTCCAGCGTGACGCGGTTCCTCAGGTGGTCCATGCCGCGCGTCGCCACCGAGAGGCCGAGGGCAAAGGCCTTGAGGATGCGCGAGTCGTGTGGGTCGGACTGGAACAGGCCCTTCACCGCCATGCGGTACCTGAGCGCCTCTTGCGGATAGTGGCCGAAGTCTACGGCCCGCGCCGAGTCGGCGATGACGTTGCCGAAGCCGTCGCGGGCAGCCGTCATGAAGAGCAGCTTCTCGACGGTGTCGTAGCCTCCCCAGGAGAGGTTCAGTCCGCCGGTGTCCTTCGCCGTGATGATGCCGCGCTGCCAGAGCTCCATGGCCCAGGCGATGGCGCTGCCGGTGCTGGCCGAGTCCAGGCCGAGGTCGTTGAGGATGTTGTTCAGGCGCAGGACCTGCTCCGGCTCCCTGATGCCGATGTTCGGGCCGAACTTGCCGACGGTGACGTACTCCGGCCCGTCGCCCTTGTCGTAGCGGTCGAACCGGCCGTCGCCCTTGATGCCGTTGTAGGTCTTCTGCTTGCCGTGCTCGACGTCGGCCTGCGCCTTGTCGTAGCTGGCGTTGCCCTTGAGGCCTTTCAGCGCGTGCGCGCCCCAGCCGCCCTTGCCCTCGGGCGTCATGTCGTTCAGGTTGCGGCAATGCACCGGGCACTTGAAGCAGCCGTCCATGCCCGGGCGGTAGACGTCGAAGTTGTCGGCGTCGAGCGATTCGCTCCAGGTCGTCTCCTGGTTGTTCTTCGTCCCCATGGCGCCGAGCACCCGGCTCGGCTTGTAGAGGAAGGGCGTGCCGACCATCTTCAGGGCGTTCTTGATCACCGAGGTGCCAGTGATCTTCTTGCCGATGGCCTTGTTCTGCGCCTTGACGTCGGCCGGCAGCGGCGCCTCGGGCGGCCGGCCGTGCACCATGATGGCCTTGAGATTGAGCGCGCCCATCTTGGCGCCGCCGCCGCCGCGCGCCCAGATCGACTTGATGCCGCCCATGATGCCGGAGCAGCGCACGAGGTTCTCGCCGGCGCTAGTGATGCGCGCCAGCGCCATGTCCTTGCGCTCCCTGCAGGCGAAGTCGCGCTCGACGGCGGCCGCCGTGTCGAGGTTGTTCAGACCGACGTAAGACGCCGCGTCGTGGAAGCTGACTTCTTCGCTGGCGATGCGCAGCAGGGTCCACTGCGCCGCCTTGCCGAAGAGCACCAGGTGGTCGTAGCCGTGGCGCTTGAGGAAGGCCGGGAAGTAGTCGCCGCCGTTGGCGTCGAGGATGGCGTAGGAGTCGGGCGACTTGCTGGTGAAGTTGCCGCGCGTGGCGGAGGGCATCACGCTGGTCAGCACGCCGGCGCCGAAGATCAGCGGCACTTCCGGATCGAGCGCGTCCTTCTCCTCCTGCAGCAGGTTGTAGAGCAGCCACATGTTGGCGCCGCGGCCGCCGAGGAAGTGCGTCAGCACCTCGGCCGGCAGGTACTTGTGGCGGGTTTCCCGGCGCTCCAGGTCCACGAACAGGGTGGCGCCCTGGGTCGGGTACTGGGGGGTGTCGAAAAGCCGGCCGCAGAGCTGGTCGACCAGGTCGCGAATGCCCATTTAAGCCTCCTCAAGCCAGATGGCGCCAAGCTACCACCGCCTATTCCCGCCGGATTTGATCCAGGTCAAAAACGATGGATATCAAATTATTTGTATCAAAACTATAATTCCTTCGCGAAGTGATGTAAAGTCCGATCATTCGGGTCAAGGGAGGAGCCATGTCGGTAGAGGCAGCAACGGCAGCAACGGCGGAATCGGGGGCGAGGCGGGGCGAGCCGCGCCCGGTAGAGGAGCTCGACAGCGTCACCATCCGCTTCGTCGGCGACTCCGGTGACGGCATGCAATTGACTGGCAACGAGTTTTCCCGCGCCATCGCCAAGGCCGGGCACGATTTCGCCACCCATCCTGACTATCCCTCCGAGATCCGCGCCCCGACCGGCACCCTGTTCGGCGTCTCCGGCTATCAGATCCAGTTCGCTTCGCGTGCCGTGTTCACCTCAGGCGACGCGCCCGACGTGCTGGTGGCCATGAACCCGGCGGCGCTGAAGACCAACCTTTCCGACGTCAAGCGCGGCGGCATCGTCATTGCCAACAGCGGCGCCTTCACCGACAACAACCTGGCCAAGGCCGGCTACAAGGCCAATCCGCTCGACGACGGCAGCCTCGGCGACTACCGCGTCTACAAGATCGACATCGCTGAGCTGACCGCGCACGCCCTGAAGGCGTCCGGCCTGTCCAAGAAGGAGGTTGGCCGCTGCAAGAACTACTACGCACTGGGCCTGATGCTCTCCCTCTACAGCCGCCCGCTGGAGAAGGAGGAGGAGGACATCCGGCACAAGTTCGCCAAGAAGCCGGAGGTCGCCGAGGCCAACGTGCTGGCGCTGCGCGCCGGCTACGCCTACGCCGACGCCACCGAGATGTTCGTCACCAGCTACAAGGTGCGCACGGCCGACATCGCGCCGGGCACCTACCGCAGCCTGACCGGCAACCACGCCGCGGCGCTCGGCTTCGTCGCCGCCTCGGAACTCGCCGGCGTGCCGCTGTTCCTCGGCTCCTATCCGATCACGCCGGCCACCGACATCCTGCACGAGCTCTCGGCGCTGAAGCACTTCAACGTCACCACCTTCCAGGCCGAGGACGAGATCGCCGGCATCTGCTCGACGATCGGCGCGGCTTACGGCGGCGCGCTCGGCATGACCACCACCTCCGGCCCCGGCATGGCGCTGAAGACCGAGGCGCTGGGGCTGGCCGTGATGCTCGAGCTGCCGCTGGTGATCGTGAACGTGCAGCGCGGCGGCCCGTCCACCGGCCTGCCGACCAAGATCGAGCAGTCCGACCTGCTGCAGGCGGTCTACGGCCGCAATGGCGAGTGCCCGATTCCGGTGATCGCCGCCAACTCGCCGGCCGACTGCTTCGACTGCGCCATCGAGGCCTTCCGCCTCGCCGTGAAGTACATGACACCGGTGATCTTCCTCTCCGACGGCGGCATCGGCAACGCCGCCGAGCCCTGGCGCATTCCCGATCCGGCGGCACTGCCGAAGCTCGAGGTCAAGTACCGCACCGAGCCCGAGGGCTTCCAGGCCTACGCCCGCGACGGCAACCTGGCGCGCGCCTGGGTGCGCCCAGGCACGCCGGGCATGGAGCACCGCGTCGGCGGCCTGGAGAAGGATTTCCTCACCGGCAACATCTCGCACGATCCGGTGAACCACCAGCGCATGGTCGAGGTGCGCGCCGCCAAGGTGGCGGGCATCGCGCAGGACATCCCGCCGCTCAAGGTGGAAGGCCCGGAGCAGGGCGACCTCCTCATCGTCGGCTGGGGCAGCACCTACGGCTCGATCGTGCAGGCGTGCGAGAAGGCCGCCGCCGAAGGGCGCTCGGTCGCGCACGTGCACCTGCGCCATCTGAACCCGCTGCCGTCGGACCTCGGCGACATCCTGAAGCGCTACAAGACCATCCTGGTGCCCGAGATGAACCTCGGCCAGCTCGCGCGCCTGCTGCGCGAGCATTACCTGCGCGAAGTGGTCACCCTGTCCAAGGTGCAGGGCAAGCCCTTCAAGGTATCCGAGATTTACGACCGCATCCTGGAATTGTGCTGAGGAATACACGATGAGCAACCTGTCCACGGCCTCGCTGCTGACCAAGAAGGATTTCGAATCCAACCAGGATGTGCGCTGGTGCCCCGGCTGCGGCGACTATGCCGTGCTGGCGCAGATCCAGAAGCTGATGCCGCAGCTCGGCATCCCGCGCGAGAACTTCGCCTTCATCTCCGGCATCGGCTGCTCGAGCCGGTTTCCCTACTACATGGAAACCTACGGCATGCACGGCATCCACGGCCGCGCCCCGGCCATCGCCAGCGGGCTGAAGCTGGCGCGCCCCGAGCTCTCGGTGTGGGTGGTGACCGGCGACGGCGATGCGCTCGCCATCGGCGGCAACCACTTCATCCACGCCATGCGCCGCAACGTCGACCTCAAGATCATCCTGCTCAACAACCGCATCTACGGCCTTACCAAGGGCCAGTATTCGCCGACCTCCGAACTGGGCATGAAGACCAAGACCACGCCGCTCGGCAACATCGACCGGCCCTTCAGCCCGACCGCCGTGGCGCTGGGCGCCGGCGCCACCTTCGTCGCCCGCACCGTCGACAGCGACCAGACGCACATGGCGGGCGTGCTCAAGCGCGCCGCCGAGCACAAGGGCACGGCATTCGTCGAGGTGTTCCAGAACTGCATCGTCTTCAACGACGGCGCCTACGACGCGATCACCGACAAGAGCGTGCGCGACGATGCGCGTCTGATGCTCGAGCACGGCAAACCCCTGGTTTTCGGCAAGAACAAGGACAAGGGCATCCGCCTGCGCGGGCTCGAACCGGAAGTGGTGACCATCGGCGAGCATGCCGCCAGCGAGGCCGATCTCGTCATGCACGACGAATCCGCCGAGCACAGCGGTCTCGCCTTCTTTCTCGCGCAGTTCGACGCGCCGAAGTTCCCGGTGCCGCTCGGCGTCTTCCGCGCCGTGCGCCAGCCGACCTACGAGGAAATGAACACGCAGCTGCACACCGATGCCGCGGCACGCAAGGGCCGCGGCACGCTTGCCGGCCTGTTTAGCAGCGGCGATACCTGGACCATCAAGTAATAGCAAGGAGAGCAAGCGAAATGGCTTTGATGATCACCGACGAATGCATCAACTGCGACGTGTGCGAGCCGGAGTGCCCGAACAACGCCATCTCGCAGGGCGAGGAGATCTACGTCATTGAACCGGCGAAATGCACCGAATGCGTCGGCCACTACGACGAGTCGCAGTGCGTCGCCGTCTGCCCGGTCGACTGCATCGTCGTCGACCCGAACAACACCGAGAGCCCTGAACAGCTCAACGAGAAGTTCCTCAAGCTGACCGCCGCACCCGCTTGATGGGATAATCGCGCGGTCTTCACCGCCGCGCGAGGCATCCCATGCTCGTCCCCGCATCCGTCTCCGACTACCGCCTGCTGGCCGAGCGGCGCCTGCCGCGCGCCTTCTTCGACTATATCGACGGCGGCGCCTACAACGAGCTGACGCTCGCCGCCAACCGCAACGACCTCGACGCGCTGAAGCTGCACCAGCGCGTCCTGCGCGGCGCCAGCGCCATCGACACCGCGACCGTCGTCCTCGGCGAGAAGCTCGCCCAGCCGGTCATCCTCGCGCCGGTCGGGCTGGCCGGCCTCTACGCCCGCCGCGGCGAGGTGCAGGCGGCGCGCGCCGCCAAGTCGGCCGGCGTGCCGTTCTGCCTCAGCACCGTCTCCATTTGCTCGATCGAGGAAGTCAGTGCCGCAGGCACGGCGCCGTTCTGGTTCCAGCTCTACGTCATCCGCGACCGCGGCTACGCCACCGAACTGCTCGCCCGCGCCCGCGCAGCCGGTTGCAGCACGCTGGTGTTCACCGTCGACCTGCCCGTTTTCGCCACGCGCTACCGAGACGTGAGGAACGGCATGACCGGCGGCGCCAGCCTGAGCGGCCGCCTGGCGAAGCTCTGGGACATCGTCAGACACACCGGCTGGCTGCTCGACGTGCCGATCGGCGGCAAGCCGCTCACCTTCGGCAACCTCGCCCAGGCCGTGCCCTCGGCGCACAGCCTCGAGGCGATGAAGGGCTGGGTCGACGCCCAGTTCGATCCCGCCATCACCTGGCATGACCTCGGCTGGCTGCGCGAGCACTGGAGCGGCAACATCGTCATCAAGGGCGTGCTCGACGTCGACGACGCGCGCGCCGCCGCCGACATCGGCGCCAGCGGCGTGGTCGTCTCCAACCACGGCGGCCGCCAGCTCGACGGCGCGCTCTCCGCCATCTCGGTGCTGCCGCGCATCGTCGATGCCGTCGGCGGCAAGCTGGAAGTCCTCATGGACGGCGGCATCCGCAGCGGCCAGGACGTCGCCAAGGCGCTTGCCCTCGGTGCAAAGGCCGTCATGCTCGGCCGACCCTGGGCCTACGGCCTCGCCGCCCGCGGCGAGCAGGGCGTCGCCGAGGTCCTCGCCATTCTGAAGCGCGAGCTGACGGTCACCATGACGCTGCTGGGGGTGGAGCGGATCGACCAGATCGGGGCGGGGGCGCTGGACGGGTAGCGCGGGAGAAAAGTCAGTCGTCGTGATACGGCAATTGTGAACCGGCCCGGTCTGGGCCATAATTCGGCGACGGTGGAGAAGGGAGCGCCCGACGCTTCGCTGCAGGCGCGACGGCCTGGGCGCGAACGTTCGTTACTGTCACCAGGGGGGCACTGTGCAAGGCGACTTCGTATCGGGCGTGCTGCTGCCGCTCATTCTGGCGTTCATCATGTTCTCGCTCGGTCTGGGTTTGACCCTGGCCGATTTCAAGCGCATCTTTGCCCAGCCGCGCGCGCTGCTGGTGGGCGTGGCGTGCCACTTCGTCCTGCTGCCGCTGGCGTGCTACCTGATGCTCAGTGCCTGGGGCATGACGGGCGTGTTCGCCGTGGGCTTCATGATCCTGGCCGCCTGTCCGACCGGCAGCACTTCCAACCTGCTGACCTATCTGGCGCGCGGTGACGTGGCGCTCGCCCTGAGTTTCACGGCCGTGGCCAGCGTGGCCACCATCTTCACCTTGCCCCTCATCGTGACCTGGGCGCTGGGCCACTATCTGGGTGCGGCCCGCACGGTCGATATGCCGGTAGGGCTGATGATGGGCCAGGTGGCCCTGGTATTGGGCGTGCCGGTGAGCCTGGGCATGATCGTGCGCCACCGTTGGGGCGCCTGGGCACAACGTGTCGAGCCGCTGGCCACGCGGGTGGCCACCGTGCTGTTCGTGCTCATCGTGGTGATTGCCGTGGTCAAGAACTGGGCGCTGCTGCGCGACAACTTTGCCACCCTGGCGCCTTTTGCCATGCTGCTCAACGTGGGCATGCTGTGCGTGGGCTTTGCCGTGGCCTGGCTGGCACGGCTGTCGCGCAGGCAGTCGGTCACGCTGGGCATCGAAACCGCCGTGCAAAACGCCGCCTTGTCGCTGGTGATTGGCAGCACGGTGCTGAAGGAGGACGCCCTGGCCATTCCGGGTGCGCTCTACGGCGTGCTGATGTATGCAGGCGGTCTGGTCTATGCGCTGGCGATGCGCAGGCTCACTACCCCGCCGCAGGTTTGATCAGCATCAATTGATACAAACATACCAGCTATTCCTATATTTCTGTATCTGTTATAGTCGCCCTCTGCGAGGCGGCTGCCATAACAATACCCATCGCCGCATCCCATGACGTGATTCACCAGGGAGGACGGTATCGTGAGTAACCCATCAACATCCCGGGCTGGAGAACTGTTGCGCCAAGCCGTGGCGCAAGGGCGCGGCAGCCTGAACGCCGAGGAACTGAAGGCGCTGCTCGACGGCCTCGGCCTCGCCTTCGACGCCGCCGCGCCGGGCGGCGCGGCGGAGATCCGCATCAGCCTGAACAACACGCGCGAGTTCGGCATGGTCCTCAGTGCCGGCCTGGGCGGGCTGGAGGCGGATCTGGACGAGAACAACTTCCGCCGCGACCGCGCCTCCGTCTACGCCGCCGCGTCGCTCACCGACGCGGAGGATTTCCTGCGCTTCTTCCAGCGCACCCTGGCCTGGCAGAAGCTCGCCGCCTTGGCGCGGCGCGCCGGCGCGCCGTCGCCCGAGGGCGCGCTGAAAGCGTGCTTCGCGAAGCTGCTTGAATTGGCGCAAGCCTTCGCGCCCGGCAAGCCCGATGCGCCCTGCGTGCTGCAGGCGTTGGAGCTCAACCCGGTGCAGGCCGGCGAGCGCATCACGGTGCGTTCCGCAGAGTGCACGTTCGGCGCGCCGCAGCCCGCCCGCCTGCCGCGCCCCATAGCCAAGATCGACAAGCTGATCCACCCGAAGAAGATCGGCATCATCGGCGTCTCGGGCAGCGGCATGAATTTCGGCCGCATCATTTTGCGCAACCTGATGGGCAGCGGTTATCCGAAGGAACAACTGCTGATTCTCAAGCCCGGCGAGGCGGAGATCGACGGCGTGAAGTGCGTCGAGGGCCTCAAGGCGCTCGACGGCAAGCTCGACCTGCTCATCGTCGCGGTGGCGGCGAGTGCGGTGTATGAGCTGGTCGACGAGATCATCGAGTCGGACGCCGTCGAGGCGGTGATGCTCATCCCCGGCAGCATGGGCGAGACGAAGAAGAGCCGCGAGCCGGCCGCCGCGCTGGCCGGGCGCATCAATGCCGCCCACGGCAAGGCGGGCGGCGGACCGATCTTCCTCGGCGCCAACTGCCTCGGCGTGGTGTCGCACCCGGGCGCCTACGACTCCTGGTTCATCCCGCTCGAGCGCCTGCCCAAGCCGCAGAAGAAGCCGGTGCGCAACTCCGTGATGCTCTCGCAGAGCGGCGCCTTCATGATCACGCGCCTGTCGCAGAACCCCTGGCTCGACCCGGCCTACATGCTGGCGCTGGGCAACCAGACCGACCTTACCCACGGTGACATGCTCAGCTACTTCGCCGCGCTGCCGGGCATCGAGACGCTCGGCATCTACATCGAGGGCTTCAAGGATCTCGACGGCCTGCAGTTCGCGCAGGCGGTGCGCAAGGCCGTGCTCAACGGCAAGCAGATCGTCGTCTACAAGTCCGGCCGCACGGCGCCGGGGCAGGGCGGCGTGATGGGCCACACGGCATCGATTGCCGGCGGGCTGACGCTGTTCGAGTCCGTCGTGCGCCACGCCGGCGCCATCGTCGTCGAGGATTTCAACACCTTCGACGACCTCTTCTACATCGCCGGCGCGCTGCAGCACAAGAAGATCGGCGGCCGGCGCATCGGCGCCATCAGCGGCGCCGGCTTCGAGGCGGTCGGCATGGCCGACAATATCGAGTCGGACAGCTTCGCCCTCGAAATGGGCGCGCTGGAGGAGGGCACGGTGAAGAAGGTCGAGGATATCCTCGTCGCCAAGAAGCTCGACCAGCTGGTCGAGGTGAGAAACCCGATCGACATCAACCCCGGCGCCGACGACGAGGCCCATCTGCAGATCTCGGAGGCCTTCCTGCAGGACCCGAACGTCGATGCGGTGGTGGTCGGCCTCGACCCGACCGCGCCCTCGGTGCGCGCGCTGGTGGAGAGCAAGCTGCGTCCCGGCCACGACATCGCCGACCCGAAGAGCACGGTGCATCTCATGCCGCCCATCGTCGAGCGCAACGACAAGCCGCTCATCGGTATCGTCGACGGAGGCGTGCTGTACGACGCCATGGCCGCCGGCCTGATGGACCGCGGCGTCTGCGTCTTCCGCAACTGCGCACGCGGCACCAGGGCGCTGGTGCGCTACGTCGAGGCGCGGCAGAATGCCGATTACCTGAAACACCGCCGTCCCGGCGGGACTGACTTTTGAGGAAACATCCATGAGCGATACGCTGAAACCCGGACTCACCGCCACCACCCGCATCGTCGTCGACACCGCTCGCACCATCGGCTTCATGGGCGAGGAGCTGCGCGTCTATTCGACGCCGAGCCTGCTCTACGACGTCGAGGTGGCCTGCCGCGAGCTGATCCTGCCGCATGTTGGCGAGGGCAAGGATTCCGTCGGCACGCGCGTCGAGTTCGACCACGTCGGCGCCACGCTGCTCGGCATGTGGGTGGAGATCACCGTCAAGCTGACGGAAGTGAGCGGCCCCGCCGTGACCTTCGAGTTCTCCGCGCGCGACGCGGTGGAAGAGGTGGCGCGCGGCAAGCACACTCGCTTCGTCGTCGGCCTGGAGAAGACCGCGCAGCGTCTGAAGGCGAAGCAGGCGAAGGCGGCGGGCTGAGCCCCGAAGGACGAGTGGCCTAGCGTGGCCGCTTGTCCACCACCCGCTTTGCCTTGCCGACCGAGCGCTCGATGCTCGCCGTCTGCACCACGCGCACACGGGCGGAAATTCCGATGTAGGACTTGATGTGGTGCTGCAACTCGGCGGCGGCCCGGCTGCGCACGTCGGCGCTGTCGGCTTCCGGCCGCATTTCCACCAGTACGTCCACTTCATCCAGGTGCTGCGGCCGCGCCACCTCGATGACGTAGTGCGGGGCGAGGGCGGGGTTCTTCAGGATCAGCTCCTCGATCTGGCTCGGAAAGACGTTCACGCCGCGGATGATGAGCATGTCGTCGGAGCGTCCGGCGAACTTGTCCAGGCGCCGCATCGTTCGCGCCGTGCCGGGCAGCAGCCGGGTGAGGTCGCGCGTGCGGTAGCGGATCATCGGCAGCGCTTCCTTGGTCAGCGTGGTCAGGACCAGCTCGCCGAATTCGCCGTCGGGCAACACTTCGCCCGTCGCCGGGTCGACGATCTCGGGGTAGAAATGGTCTTCCCAGATGGTGAGGCCATCCTTGGTTTCCAGACACTCCATGGCCACGCCGGGGCCGATGATTTCCGACAGGCCGTAGCACTCGACGACATCCAGATTCATGCGCGCTTCGATGGCGGCACGCATCTCACGCGTGCAGGGCTCGCCGCCGGCCAGGGCGAGCTTCAGACTGGTCGAAGCGGGGTCGATGCCTTCCTCGACGAAACCGTCAGCCAGCGTCAGCAGGTAAGAGGGCGTGCAACAGACGATCCTCGGTTTGAAGTCGTCGATGAGTTGCACCTGCTTCTCGGTCTGACCGCCCGAGACCGGCACGACCGTGCAACCCAGGCGCTCGGCACCGTAGTGGAAGCCCAGCCCGCCGGTGAACAGACCATAGCCGTAGGTATTGTGCAGCAGGTCGCCGGGCCGGCCGCCGGCGGCGAAGATCGAGCGCGCCATGACATTCGCCCACAGATCGAGGTCGGCCTGTGTGTAGCCGACGACGGTAGGCTTCCCCGTCGTGCCGCTTGAAGCGTGCAGGCGCACGATGCGTTCGCGCGGCACGGCGAAGAGACCGAAGGGATAGGCGTCGCGCAGGTCGGCCTTGCTGGAAAACGGGAACTTCGCCAGGTCGGCGAGCGCAGTCAGGTCATCAGGCCGCACGCCGGCGCGCTCGAACTTGCGCTGCAGCGGCGCGACGTTGCGCCAGGCGTGGTCCAGGGTTTTTTTCAGGCGCTCGAACTGCAGGTCGGCCAGCTCGGCCCGGCTGCTACGCTCGACGGGTTCGAAGACTTCACTCATTTTCAAGAGTTTACCCCATAAGAGAACGTATACACCCTGCCTGATCAGGGGAAAACACAGGGCTTGCCTTGTCCTGTGAAATGATACAAAATACGCAAAAAACAACCATAGATATGAATCACCACCGGTGCCGCGGCTGCACCGAGGAGGAGAGCATGAACCGCCTTGCCTGCGCGATCAACGCGCAAAAACGTATCACGATACGCGGAGCGGCAGCGTGAGCGCGGCCGCCGCAAAAAGCGTCAGGAAGGTCCCGCAGTACTGCTACCAGTGCGTGGCGGGGCCTGACCTGCTCACCGTCAAGGTGGAGGACGGCGTTGCCACCGAGGTCGAGCCGAACTTCTCCGCCTGCGAGGTGCACCCGGGTGCCGGCAAGTGCTGCGTCAAGGCCTACGGCATCATCCAGAAGACCTACAGCCCGAACCGCCTCCTGCAGCCGATGAAGCGCACCAATCCCAAGAAGGGGCGCGAGGAGGATCCCGGCTTCGTGCCGATCTCCTGGGACGAGGCCTTCGACATCATCGGCGCCAGGCTGCGCGAAACGCGCGCCAATGGGCTGACCAACGAATACGGCTACCCGCGCGTGGCCGCCAGCTTCGGCGGCGGCGGCATCCCGACCTACTATATGGGCACCTTCCCGGCCTTCCTCTCCGCCTGGGGGCCGGTCGATTTCAGCTACGGCAGCGGGCAGGGCGTCAGCTGCACGCATTCCGAGCACCTCTACGGCGAGCTGTGGCACCGCGCCTTTACCGTCTGCCCGGACACGCCGAGCTGCAACTACGTGCTGTCGTTCGGCGCCAACGTCGAGGCCTCCGGCGGCGTGGTCGGCGCCTGGCGCCACGGCGAGGCGCGCAGCCGCGGCCTCAAGCGCGTCCAGATCGAGCCGCATTTGTCGGTCACCGGCGCCGCCTCGGCCGAATGGGTGCCGATCAAGCCGAAGACCGACGCCGCCTTCCTCTTCGGCCTGGTGCACGTGCTGGTGTGCGAGATGCCGCGCGAGAAGCTCGACGTCTTCTTCCTCAGGCACCACACCGGCTCGCCCTACCTGATCGGCCCGAACGGCTTCTACCTGCGCGATCCGGAAACGAAGAAGCCGCTGCTGTGGGACCTCAAGCGCAATGCCGCGGTGCCCTTCGACACGCCCGATACCGAGCCGGCGCTGGACGGTTCTTTTACGCTCGACGCCATCGAGGTCGGCGCCGACGAGGAGACGTGGACGCACCGGGGCCTCGTGGCCGAGACGGCTTTCGGCAAGCTGGTCGAGCGCATGCGCGCCTACACGCCCGAATGGGCCGAGAAGACCTGCGACGTGCGCGCAGGCACGGTGCGCCGGCTGGCGCACGAGTTCGTCGAGCAGGCGCAGATCGGTGCCACGGTGGAGATCGACGGCGAGGTGCTGCCCTTCCGGCCGGTGTCGATCCAGTTCGGCCGCACGGTGAACAACGGCTGGGGCGCCTATGAATGCTGCTATGCGCGCACCCTGATGGCCTGCCTGGTCGGCGCGCTGGAGGTGCCGGGCGGCACGCTCGGTACCACGGTGCGGCTGAACCGGCCGGCGACGACGCGCCAGGCGAGCGTCAAGATCAACCCGGACGGCTTCATGCATTACCCCATGAACCCGACCGACAAGACGCACTGGGCGGCCAAGCCCAAGGTGCGCAATGCCCACGACACCCTGGTGCCGCTGTCGGCCAGTTCGCCCTGGAGCACGGCGCTGGGGCCCACCCACTTCTCCTGGATGTTCCAGAAGGAGTCGCCCGACGCGAACTGGCCGAGGGTCACGCCGCCCGACGTCTGGTTCTGCTACCGCACCAACCCATCGATCTCCTTCTGGGACACGAAGGAGCTCTCGAAGCGCATCGCCGAGTTCCCCTTCATCGTCGCCTTCGCCTACCACCGCGACGAGACCAACCACATGGCGGACGTGCTGCTGCCCGAGTGCACCGACATCGAGAGCACGCAGCTCATCCGCATCGGCGGCAGCAAGTTCATCGAGCAGTTCTGGGACCACGAGGGCTTCGCCCTGCGCCAGCCCGCCGTGAAGCCGGCCGGCGAGACGCGCGACTTCACCGACATCGCCACCGAGCTGGCCGATCGCGCCGGGCTGCTGCGCGAGTACAACGAGGCGATCAACCGCGGCGCCGCCGGCGTGCCGCTCTCCAACCATGCCTGGGACTTCAAGCTCGATCCGGAGCGGAAACATCCCGCCGCGACGATCTGGGACCATGCCTGCCGCGCCGCCAGCGCCGAGCTGACGGAAGGGAAGGAGAAGGACGGCCTCGACTGGTTCAAGGAGCATGGCTTGCGCACGCGGCCGATCTCGCGCCTGTCCTGGTACCTCTTTCCCGAGCTGCGCAAGCAGGGCATCCGCTTCGAGATGCCCTTCCAGGAACGGCTCTACCGCGTCGGCGTCGAGCTGGGCCGGCGCCTGCACGAGCGGGACATCCACTGGTGGGACGTGCAGCTCGAGGAGTATGGCGGGCTGCCGACGATCCACGACTTCCCCGGCATCTGGGAAAAGGAAACCGTGCGCAAGGGCGGCGAAGGCGCGCTGGAGAAATACCCGTTCTGGCTCATCACCGCGCGCAGCATGCAGTACGCCTGGGGCAGCAACGTCGGCGTGCAGCTCATGAACGAGGCTTCGGGCAACGTGCGCGGCTCGCGCGGCGTGCTCATCAACCGCCGGCGCGCCGAGGCGTTGGGCATCGCGGACGGCGATCTCGTCGAGGTGAGCTCCTATGTCGGCACGACGCGCGGGCCGGCCGTGCTGGCCGAGGGCATCCGCCCGGACACGCTGCTGATGATGGGCCAGTTCGACCACTGGGCCACGCCCTACGCCAAGGAACTCG
>Ga0233425_10007448_pt1 | contig 15367 bp, 11 predicted proteins | sample Watercolumn_Towu_2_FD_181712 | JGI IMG/M metagenome (GOLD analysis project Ga0233425, IMG submission 181712) | Freshwater microbial communities from Lake Towuti, South Sulawesi, Indonesia - Watercolumn_Towuti2014_140_MG | ecosystem: Environmental > Aquatic > Freshwater > Lake | place...
ACCGATATCGCCTTCAATACAGTCATATTATCTTCAAGAACAAATTTACCCGGTTTCATGACCTCTCCGTAGACGAAAAAATCTTTGCTGCGCTCTACAATTACGATATCTTCCGGCTCTAATGGCATATCTCCATTCAATTTTTTCTCCCTGGTATTTTTTATATCTATATTGAATTCTGCAATTCCATTGCTTTCCGTATATCTACGCCTGAGTTTTACGCTGCCAAATAACCCGTCGGGCGTAATGCCTCCCGCTGCTGAAATTGCTTTCAATACAGTCATATTAAACTCAAGCACATATCTTCCGGGATTCTTGACTTCTCCATAGACAAAATACTTTTTGCTCTTTGAACTTGCCAAAGCAACGGATACCGTGGGATATTTTATGTACCCGTTTGATAGCCTTTGGGTGATTTCTTTTTCAATCTCCGGAAGACTCATCCCCTTGACATTAATACTGCCAATATAGGGGAAAGAAATTGTACCGTCCGCTGCTATGGGTGTATTAGTCTTCAAATTGTCGTGCCCAAGCACATTTATTTCAAGAACATCGTCGATACCTATAGAGTACTGTTCTCTCGATTCGTCGGCATAATTTACTGAATTATTCAAAATGAATATTGCCATTACTATAAGAGCTGTTAATATTCTTTTCTTCATTTGAATCCCCTTTTTTATAAACAACACCTGCAAGTAAGATTTTATTTTGCTCCTGTTCCAAACAATACAACCGGTACGGTTTTAAGCAAGATTTTGCAGTCAAGCCAGAGTGACCAATTGTCGATATACTCCAAATCAAGTCTTATCCACTCATTAAAATCGGTAATTTTATTTCTTCCGTATGCCTGCCAAATGCATGTGATGCCCGGCTTAATACTCAACCTTCGTCTGTGCCAGGGTTCGTATTTGCTTACTTCCGAAGGAATTGGAGGTCTTGGGCCGACAAGACTCATATCGCCTTTTAAAACGCTCCATAACTGAGGCAGTTCGTCTATGCTGAACTTTCTTAAATATTTCCCTGCCTTCGTTAATCTCGGATCATTCTCCATCTTAAAAACCGGCCCTTTCATTTCATTGTGTTTCATAAGTTCTACTAATTTCTCTTCCGCATTTTCAACCATCGTTCTGAACTTATACATAGTAAATTTCCTGCCATACAGATTGCATCTCTGCTGTTTAAAAAATACATTCCCTTTCGACGTCATCTTGATAATGATTGCGGTTACCAAAAATATTGGCATTAACATAATAAGCACCGTTGCAGACAACACGATATCAAATAATCTTTTCAGTAAAAGATGAATGACTTTGTCCGGCGTACTTTCGAAGGCAAGTAGTGGAAAGTTATCAACGTTAATGTACTTTCCCTTTGACAATTTAAGTTCAAACAGATCGACTGCAACGCTTATCTTCAGGCCTGATATTTCACAGATAGACATCAACTCTTCGATACTATTAAGCCAGGAGCGTGGAACTATAAATATAACTTCATCTACAATACTGTTAAGAATAATTTGTGGAACATCTTTTAAAGTGCCTATTATTTTATGACCATTTATTTCTTTGTTCACTTTGCTTGCATCATCATCTATCAGCCCAATAACCCTGATTCCCCACTCACTATGCGTATTAATTAATTCCAGAAAATTCTTTGCTCTTGTACCTGTGCCAATGATAAGAATATTTTTTATATTAAACCCCTTTTTGCGTTTATAGCGGAAAAACAAGATGAGGAAAACTTTTTCAATACAAAGTAATGCAGTCGCTATCGAAAACGAATATAAGATATGCAACCTGCCAATCTGATTCATTTTTAAAATAAAGATAATGCTCCCGAAAATACTGCTCCCGACAAGGGCTGCTTCAAACACAACAAGCAATACATCGGACATTTTTTTCGTTCTGAATGACTCATACATACCAAAACAATGAAGTAGAATTCCCCATATAGTGAGCAATATTGGTATAAGTATTCCAAGTGCACCTGGTACATAAATATCTTCAAAATTATTTCCAATATATATACTACCGATAAACGACACACAAACTATGAACAGGTCAAAAAATATCATTAAATTTCTAAATAATATCTGGTGTTCTTTTATCATAATATGGCCACCTCATATACCTGTTAAGGTTTCATATCAACCAGAATGTATAGAAAATAATATGCCAAGAAAGTTAAGTAATAGAAAATAGTGATATTAAATACAGCTGAACAGAAAAACAACTAGGGTTACATCTCATAGAGTGCCAAATACCTGACGAGTAATAAATAACACGGTGATTTGTTCTTATAATAGAGTCGTTTCAAATTACTGCTTTCATGGGTAAAGATCATAAGCACTCAATATGAAAAATACACACTGAGAACTATTTGCATATAAATGTGACTATACCGGGTTATTTGTATGCAATATATATTAACAGTTGTACTTACTAACGCGTGACATGGCACTGTTCTGAGGCATGTCACAGTAGTGCCATGTCACAGTAAAAGTGAAGCGGATATCTCTGAAGGAGAGATCTACCATCTAAATAGAATAGATAAACTTGTTGACTTTATATTATATTTCGTGTAACAAATACGATTCTTATGACAAGGGAAGTGTATTATTTTAATAAATCCGGGAAAGAAAACACACAAAAGTGTCTGGAAATCGCCGCTGCAACAGTCAATGAAGGATATAAACATATTGTCGTTGCAACCACAACGGGGGAGACGGGAGCTGCACTAGCCGAGATACTCCAAGGTAAAGCGGTTAATTTGGCAGTAGTAACTCATTCATTCGGCTTCAAAGAACCGAATCACATCGAATTGTTGCCAGAATACAGAGAGCGTATCTTGGCGTCTGGCGGGAAGATTCATACAACTACAATTCTAACGCATTCCATTGAAACAGCCTTCTCACAAAAGTTTGATGGTCTTTATCCTACCATGGTTGTTGCTCAATCTTTGCGCAGATTTGGAGAAGGCGCCAAGGTATGTTGCGAGATCATAATGGAGGCCTGCGATGGGGGTATCATTCCGGAACTTGAAGAAGTTATAGCCGTCGCAGGAACGGCAAGAGGGGCTGATACCGTTTGCATTATAAAATCAGCTGCTTCAAAAAGATTTTTCGACCTCAAGGTGCTTGAAATATTGGCAAAACCAAGAGAATAAAAGTAATTTCAACCCTCAACACTAATTAAAAATAACATCTCTTGACACTTCCACCATTTCAATAATAGGTAGTTTCTCCGTTTTATCTCCCAGCAGTTCATCCACAACATGCTGTGGTGCGCTACGGTAATTTAACACCGCCGTAATTTTAAGGGGAGATTTGGCGTCTATTGGAATTATACAGGCGAACTGTTCTTCCTTTTGCCCCTTTGGTGGTATTCGGTTGTCTGATATAATATGAGTTGCAGCCCATACGTGGAGAGTTGGTTTGTCGTTTTCATCTCCAAACACTGTGTGGTATATTGTTGAATTGGGATCAATATCCCCTTTCTCATCTGCATTTCCACTCTGATAAATTTGTTTGCCTTCTGCATCTGAAACAACAATACGCAACCATACCTGTCTCAACTCGGTAAGACCTGTAGGCAGATAGTGTCCGCAACCCTCGTTTTTTATCGTAACGCGAAACCTTAACAAATCTCCTTTTTTACTGTTTGGAGATACCGATAATGCCAACTCAGCGGCATGTTTAAGTCTATCCACAGCCAATTGCGGTTGAATTTCGGTTCCCTGTGGTAATGATAGGTGAGTTACGCTTGCGCCAACAAAGTAGTGAGTCCAGATATGCTGTCTTTTTTTCCCGCCCATCATTTCAGGCGCTGCAAAACCTGGATTATCAGGGCGTTCTGTTGTCCCGGTACATGGGAAACCTGGACGTTGCCTCATATGACAATCCTGACAATGCACCGTAGTTCCCGGTTCGTTCGTATTGTAAGGTCCTTGTCTCCATTCCGTATAAGTTTGTTCTATAGGAAGAAGATTGCCTGCGTGCGACACATCATGACAACCGCCACAAAATTCAGAACGTGTGTGTAATTCGGAATACTGATTCTTGTGGATAGTTTCCGGCGAATCATCAAACGGGCCATACTTTGTACCACCCTCCATATTTGCTGCATTACCCGGATTTAATATATACGGAGCATTTCCAACACCTGTCGTGGCTTTAACGGAGTGACAAAAATCACAAATAACGCCTCCCTTTTCGTCTTCAGGGGGAAGATCTATTTCCAAACTGCTGTGGCCAATAGGAAAATGACAACGCACACAGGACTCTATATTCCGCTTTTGCGATTCTCCCACTGCTGTTTTTTTCCCTAAAGTATAAATTGCCTGAAAAAGCGGATTTCTCCATGCATTTGCGTGCGTTGAACCACTCCACATTTTAAATATCTCAGGATGGCATGCACCACATGATATAGGACTGAAAAACTGACTTTTCTTCACGTCACCAGGAACCGTAACTGGCTGATCAACTATGTTTTCCGGCCTCCCACCTTCAGGAAGTTTCCAGGTAGGCGACCATTCATTAGGGTCACTTCCAAATGAGAGATTGGGAAAAAGTACACAGCATATACCGAATGATACTAGGATTAATAATTTATTACAGCTTCTCATAATTGTAATAGCCTCTCTCTTTTTATAAGTATATAAAATTATCTATTATTCTTCGTATAATTTGAATTCCACAAAAGTTTACGCTTACATACTAAAAATGGCAAATCAAAAGCCACAAGATGTTCTATTCTCTCCGTAAATTATTTATAATAAGCATAACCCGTTATAACAAAAAGACTTCAGCGCAATAAGACAAAATTAACAGTTTTTTACAATATAGATAGACTTTTATCATTAAAATTAGGGAGAAGTAACGTGTGATACAGAAGTGAAAACCTTTATTGTCACACCACTCAAAAACTATTATAGAGACACATCATCGTTGCGCGCGGTACAGCATGAAACGGTTTCTTAAACTGAAAAGTATAGTACAAATAAAAAAGAGGATAAAACGTTATTATTTTATCCTCTTTTTACAAAAAAAGAAAAACAATTTAAAATATTTTATTTATTCTTTACTCTTCACCTTTTCCTTTTTCTCCGTAGTTGGTGATTTTATAGTGCTATCTCCTTCCAGCGTCAAATAGTCCTTAATTTTCTCAAACTTCTTGTCACCCACACCACTTACCCTTTTCACATCTTCAATGTTTTTAAAATTTCCATTAACTGTTCTGTAACCCACGACTTCCTTCGCAATTTTAGGCCCGATACCAGGGACTAAGGCGATCTGTTCCTCAGACGCAGTATTAATATTTATTTTTCCCTCAACCTTTTCTGCAGAAAAACAAATACCTGATTGACAAGTAAATGCAAAAAGTATTGCCAATAGCCAGGATTTATTTGGTAAAAGCACCTTGCACATAAAACTGTCCTCCTTTAAAATTGTATTGAAATTGATCTTAAAGGCCTTTTTTACAAATGAACACGTGTACACCCGCACTAGATGCAAAGAGTGAACCAAATTAGATTAAAATATTTGAGTATATAACAAGTCACTTCTCTAAATATTGATCTATTCGATAAATAATAGCATTTATTTTTTTTCCAAAAAAAATTTGGGAGAATTAAAACAGGCATTGTTATGTACAAAATTGTCATTATATAAACAAAAAAGCACGCCGAAGCGTGCTTTGATAATCAATTTCAAAATATTTTAGGATTTATCTCTTTATTTCTCTGAGCGATTCAATTACTTCGTCAATCAGTCCATACGTTTTCGCTTCCGGTGAAGACATGTAAAAATCACGGTCAACATCCGCCTCAACACGTTCTATGGATTGTCCGGTGTGTTTTACGAGAATCTCATTCAAACATTTTTTCATCCTGAGTATTTCTTCTGCCTGTATGCTTATGTCTGTCGCCGTACCTCTCATCCCCCCCCACGGCTGATGAAGCATAATACGCGTATGTGGGAGACCGAATCTTTTTCCCTTTGTCCCCCCCGCCAGAAGTATAGCGGCCATACTGTAAGCCTGGCCAATACAATATGTGGCAACATCACATTGTACAAACTGCATTGTGTCATAGATTGCCAGGCCTGCCGTAATAGAACCGCCGGGTGAATTTATATACACATTAATATCCTGATTTTTGTTTTCATTTTGCAGAAACAATATTTGGGCAATAACCAAATTTGACAACGTATCTTCTATTGCCGAACCGATAAAAATAATGCGGTCTTTTAGCAATCTGGAAAATATGTCATAATGTCTCTCGCCATAACCCGTCTTTTCAACAACATACGGGACAAAAAGGGTGTTTTGTATTTTCCCTGAACTTATTGTTGGAAATTCACCATTTTCCAAATATTTTATATATTCGTTATACACAAAGACTCCTTTTTATTCCTTGCTTTTAGCTTCTTTTTTTTTGGTTTTTACGGTAGCCTGACTTTCTTCCTCTATTTTGGCTTCTTTTAGGAGAAAATCCACAACCTTGTTTTCGCGCATCTCGCTTCTTAGATTCGATAAGCTTCCTTGATGTTCCAACTGTTTTCGCACACGAGATGTATCCGTATTATATGCATGCGCAATAGCGGCAATACGCTGTTCTACTTCATTTTCAGTCACAAATATTCTTTCTTTCTCTGCAATTCGCTCAGTAATAAGAGATGCACGTAGTTCTCTTGCGACAGAGTCCGCCGAAGCGTTCTTTATAGCTGCAGTTCGCTTTTGAATCTCTTCCAGAGATATGCCTCCTTTTAACATATCAAGTTGATATTTGTACGCCCTTTTTTCCGTATAATAATTTACCAATTCTTGTGGCAAATCAAATTTTATTTGTTCTAAAAGAATATTAAAAATCTGGCCTTTCAAATCGTCCTCAACCCAATTCTTTTTGTCGACTTCAATTCGTTTGCGGACTTTTACCATGAGATCATCCAGCGACTCGAAGCCTATTGTTTTAGCGAAGTCCTCATTAATATCGGGATATGTTAATCGTTTAATTTCCTTTATTGTAAGCACTATCTCCGCTTTTTTCCCTCGATACGCTTCACCCGTAAAATTGTTTGACAGATTTACATTGACTTTTCTCGTTTCACCCGATTTTGCACCTTTAATTTTTTCAACTAAATCAGGTATCGGTGTATCGGCAATCTCCGTATTATCAATCAACGATATTTCAATGTCTTCATCCTCTAGTACACAATCTTTACCAACCTTTACCTTATAATCACAAATAATTTTATCTTCTTCGGTAGCAATTCCATCAGTTACAACTATTAACTGCGCCTTTTGTTCGCCAAGTCCTTTCATTGCATTCGCAATATCTTCATCGGTAACCACTGCCGATTTTTTAGTTAAACGCAACCCTTTATAATTATCAACTTCAAAAGAAGGCCACACTTCCAGTGTAATGTCAAAACTAAAAGGTTGTCCAAGCTCCAGCTTTACATCACTAAATTGCGGATTGCCTACAGGATTTAATTTGTGCTCTTCAAGCGCCTTTTGGTAACAGTTATTGATTACAGATTGCGCTACTTCCTCCTTAATATGACTTCCAAATCGCTTTTCAACCAATTTCCTTGGAACACGACCTTTTCGAAAGCCAGGGAGTTCTACGGTATTGCAGACATCCATTGTTTTCTTTTCGATTTCCTCTTCAACTGTTTCTTTGGGAACCTCAAATTTTAAAATCTTTTTACACTGTCCAACATCTTCGACGGTAAGATTCATACAATTAATCCTGCAAAGCTATTTTATAAAATAAAATGGAGCGGGTGATGGGGTTCGAACCCACGACATTCACGTTGGCAACGTGACGCTCTACCACTGAGCTACACCCGCTTTTTCACTAAATCAAATGGTGCGAAGGGGGGGAATTGAACCCCCACACCGTTTAAGGTACAAGATCCTAAATCTTGCGCGTCTGCCAGTTCCGCCACCCTCGCTTAGCTAGAAAACAATAATAACTTTATTTTCTCTATAGTTTTTTGAACTCAAGTAAACCCAAACCAGCCACTTTGTTGTTCTCACTATTGTGTAATTAACTTTTATCAATAGTGGTGCGCCCTGAAGGATTCGAACCTTCGACCCACTGATTAAGAGTCAGTTGCTCTACCAACTGAGCTAAGGGCGCAATTACTTTTGTCCCAAAAACCGTTAAGCTGATGGATGGCGCGCCCGGCAGGACTTGAACCTGCAACCGTTGGATTCGAAGTCCACCACTCTATCCAATTGAGCTACGAGCGCAAAATAAAACCTCAAATTGAAACCCAATAATCTGTCTAACAGTTTATTAAGAAGGAAATTATAATTACTTTATTAGAAAAGTCAACTTCATTCTAAGTTCAGATAACAGCATATATGGTGGTAAGGGCTTCGTTTGTAATACTGCCTACCTAAATAAATAAGTCCCCTTGCAATTGGAAATTGTAAAGGGACTTAATTTTTGGGGTGAGCGACGGGATTCGAACCCGCGACCCTTAGAGCCACAGTCTAATGCTCTAACCAACTGAGCTACGCTCACCACAACATTTAATTTGACCTTTTGGCGCGCCAGGAAGGATTTGAACCCTCGACCGCCGGATTAGAAATCCGATGCTCTATCCAGCTGAGCTACTGGCGCATAAATTCTCTATATGGGATATTTAACTTTTTTGCCTTTATAAAATAATTTTTAACACTATAAATATAAAAATCCCCCTTCTCTCTTAAAGGGGGATTCCATTAATAACTCATTAACGACTAAAACATCTTTAATAATTATATCAATTTTAGAACGAATATCAATACAATTTCTGTAAGATATTTTACATTCTCACGGGAATTATTGTAGCCACAGTCTCTATGGCCTTCCTGAAAGGTGTATTTCTGACATATTTCCAATCATCCCCTGTTTTCCCCTGTTCAGGTGATGTAAGATTATATACAAAAGGCAACCCCTTTAATCCTTCATTAAATGCAAATGCATGTGTCCTGGAACCAGCCTCACCCATCGGTAGAACGTCTGTAACAAAATCTACAAATACTTGTGTATCATCAAATATTTCTGTTGTAATTTTTTGCCCCGTTTTAAAATTTCCAATTGTAGCGTCAGGAATTGTTTCTACCAGATTAAGACAAGTAAATACTGTATCTTCGCCAATATGGATAAAACTTCTTGGTACTCCTACAATGATGTCTTTAAAAAGGGCGTCTACAAATATTTTCTTAAAAAAATGCTTTGTTGCTTCAAACGTATTGTCAGGTTTATTTTCACCCTCCTGAGCGTATTTTCCAAATGAAACTCCACTAACAAAATCTTTAAAGAAATTGATGATTGTACCTAAAAAACCAACCTTTTGAGTAGATGTAATATTTCCATCATTATCAATATAATTACTCTTCGCACCAATACCCATATCTTTAATAATATTTACGAAATTATCTCCTGCATCCTTTAAATCTTTACCAACTCTTGTAGTAAACTGAGATAAATCTTTATTGTAATCAATAGCATCAATACCTTTACCGTTTGCAGTCTCAAAATAATCCCCACCCGGTTTCGACAACAATTGATCTTCTTTATACTTTTTTAACTGTTCAGTAATAGATAATGATGAATCAACAGTGCCTGCATCGACAAAACTTTTCTGCACCATATAATTATTACGTTCTATCTTTGACAATACATCCTCTTGGATACATTCTTTTTCAGAACCACAATCTTTGCCAGGCAGCCGTTCGGTTTCCTGTTTCGTTAATTCATCATTAATGATATTTTCGAAAGTACAGCTATCTTCGTTTTCGCCGCTTGATATCATCGCACCAATACCCATTGAACTTTTGTATGATACGCCGGATATTTCAATCATGATTTATTACCCTTCAGAAAGGCTGCCATTGGGAAATACTTATCCATACGTAATTGTCGCAAAATTTATACCTTACAATCATTTATATATAACAGAACAGAATAAATTTATAATATTGTACAAATCAAACAGTTATACATGGCTATAAATGGTCGCGCAATTCAATACATCAAACATAATTCAACTCACAGGAAAATATTTCCGTGCTTATTGTTAAAAGGTAAGTCATTTATGCATATTAGTTTAATAACTTTGAAAATTTTGTTTTTTACTTTGTTCAAAATATTAATATACTAATCAATTAATTCATATATTAAAGTTAAACTTTTCGCCTCTTTTTAAAAAACAATGTGCATCAAAATTGAAATGAGTTCAATGTGTTTTACATACGAAAATGCCTTGGCTAAAATTAAACAATGCAGAAATTTAATTAAATCTTGCGGTTTTAAATTCGGTATTCAGTTGCATAATTCAATCTCGAAGAATTTGTATAATTTACTAAAGGATATTGATACCGAATTCACTGTTCATGCGCCTGTACTCTCAGATTATTTTATCAATTTGGCAAATGAAGATTTCAGTACCGTCATTTCAGGCTTTCATAATACCGCCAATATCATGCAATCACTCCGATGCAATATCGCTCTATTCCACGGATTTTTCATGACTAATAAACCGATTAGAAATGACCCTGCAAATTATGGAAAGGTGCTGCGTGATTCTATTGACAATAAATATAAGCTGGACGATACACGAGTAATGAACCCGAAATTCTTGGAAACAGAAGAGTTTAAAAAATATCAAAATATTGTTAAGACAAATATGAAACGACTCAGAGAAAACTATCCGTCATATACACTTTGTATAGAAAATGATTTTCCCGGCATTGGCAACGGCACCCAAACACCGTCCCACCTCATATATCTTGATTCTCCTGTATGGCTTGATACTGGCCACTTATGGGCATCAGCAATACTGAACAAATTTGATTTTTACAGAGGCCTTGATTTGATATGCAAACAGTGCAAGGTAATTGGCGTACATTTGAACACAAACAGAACACCCTTACAGTGGAATTTTAAAAACCCGAATGGCGATACGCACTCGCATTTTTCCAGAGACTATGATATGGATATTACTAAAATAATTTGCATATTAAAAAATAACAACATCACTCATTTTACTATCGAAATAATGGATGGAGACGCCGAAGATATAGATTTTTTTATCCAATCATATACTGCCAAACCTTTAAAAGACTTGACAAATTAAATCTAATTTGTATTATATTAAGCCGTTTAGAAAACCAAACGCCAACAAATAATTTTATAAGTGTTTATTTACCAACAAGATGAGACACTAACAGTGAAACCTATAAATAAAATACTCATCGCTTCCAGTATAGCAATCCTGCTCTTTTTAGTCATTATGGGACCATTGTCTTATAAAATGTTAAGCCCAGCCATTAAAGAAGAATATACCAACCACTTGATTTCTGTCAGGGAAATTAAAAAATTACAAATTCACAACTTTTTTCATGAACGATATGGTGATATAAATGTGCTTTCCAAAAATCCACTGATCGTTCAAAGTTTGCCAAGATTTGCAATTGCCTTTAAATCAGGAGGGTTTGAAACATCAGCATACAAGCAGGTAGATACATATTACGGACCTCTTTTGGAACATTTTTTACGGCAATATGGATATAACAATATATTCATGGCTGATACCGAAGGTAATGTCGTTTTTGGGATAAAAAAGGATGAATATATAGGAACAAATCTCATTTCCGGAAATTTTAGCACCTTTGCCATTGGTGAAATCTTCAGAGAAGGATTGAACAATATTAAATTCTCTGATTTATCGTGGTGTGAAGCTGCAAAAGATTTCATATTCATGGGCGCTTCGCCTGTATATGACCTTACTAATAAACTCCTTGGCGTTGTTATCGTCGAAATACCCTATTCGCATATTGACAGCTTTTTATCGCAAAGAGACGGGCTTGGTGAAACCGGAGAAATCTATATAGTAGGCGATGATAACTTTATGCGTTCCAAATCAAGGTTTATAAAACAGAATACTATTTTAAAGCTGGAAATCAATACAGCGGCCACCCGTGATGCTTTGCTGGGAAATACCGATGTAAAAATTATAAAAGATTATCGGAATATGCCCGTTCTCAGCGCATATACCCCTCTTGAAAACCTTAGAGACCTGAAATGGATACTATTGGTGGAAGTCGATATAAAAGAGGCGTTTTATTCGGTTATTGCTCTTAAAACAGATCTCATCATCATTGGCACTGTCATAAGTGTCATTACTGCAACTTACCTATATTTTACTCTCCGGAAAAAACGTGTAAAAAACATTCCCGCAGAAGTTTCATAGGGTATATGAATGTCGGATATTCCCGGAATCTCGCCGTTTCAGCGTATATACGGTAACCTTCCAGCAAAGTTAGTTTTTCCTGCTTCTCCTGATAATCTGGTCTTAAATGTTTCAGTAACAAATCATTTAATTCTTTGATTTTATAGAAACACTCTCTTTTTTGTTCCTTACCGCATTTTCTTATTATATTTAATATTTCTTTTTTTCCCGCTAGCTTCTTTTTAAATTCACTGTCATTTCGGATTCCTTCTGACGCGTAATTTTCCGGATTATGCACCATATCCCTGATTTCGTGCTGCAAAAGCCTTAATGAGTCATCTGCTGAATTATCAATGTGAAAAGGCAGAAAGAATGTCGCAGAGATCGTAATAAAGGCTGGAGGCTCTACACGGAAAAATTCCCTGATAATCTCATCAGTAATAGTATCATATTTTGCTCCACCAATACCATGGACAAAGACTTCTGAGAAAAATAATCGGGAAAACATCGTTGCGGTAATTGCCCGCGGACGTATCTTAACGCCGGATTTCACTACATCCTTTAGCATCACTATATTTTCCTCTACGCTTTTATCCCTGCTCAAAACAACAAATACATCGGACCCATTTGTAATTTTCATGGACTCACCATCATGAATTACAAAACACCGCTCTCTTTGTTCTCCTTTTTTCCATATCCAGAAAGGCAATTCAACTGTATTTTCAATAACCTTGATATCCGGAAGCGGATTAGCTTTCGAACGAATTTTATGTATAATCCGGTATTCCCCGAGTTTCCTATTATAAATACCGGCAAACCGGTCAGCCGCACGTACGATATGTAAAAAATACTGAAGGAATCCCTCGCTATCGCTTATCAAGGAAACAGGAATTTCGAGATTTGTTATACAAAATTCTTTCTCCAGCGACATCCTTGCAGCAGTCAGCAACTCCGCCATATTGGTACAACCACGCCTGTAACACTCAACGATACCATTAATAAATACCTTAAACATCAACTGCATATCTGCAATAACTTTTTTTCCTATTACGTTTGAATCGTCTCTTTTTAGCAGATTCAACACGTTCGTCCCAAAATTCTGAATTGGATCAACACTGCCCAAAGAAATCTCCTCATACGCAAATCTGTGCATCCCCTCGACAAGGTGAACTTTCTGAACAGACGGTGGTTTGCCAGACAAGTCGGGAATATAGGCAAATCCCATATTGTATGCATCGTTATCCACTACCATGTTTATACCGATACCATTAATTTTTTTGACGATATGTTGCACCAGATGATTCTTGATCCATATTCCCGGATGATACAGAATCGGCTCATGACCAGTTTGAACAATTGGAATATTTCTCAGAGAACTGTAATTCAATGTGTGTGTGTTGACACCTTGCATTCCGCATGTATTCTCTTCAGAAACAATTTTGTGGGCGCTGTTCCATGCAAAGACATCTGACGTATTCGTTTCACTTCTGAATAACGACTGCATTCTCTCGCTAAAATGTTTTGCTTTATAAATCAATTCTTCACGAATTTTGTCACGCAACACCATAAAAGGAATGCCATTGATTTCAAATGTATAAGTATGTATTTTATGCTTATTTTTTCGCACCAAATCTGGGATACAATCTATCGCAGGAAATACGAATATCTCGCTGTTATTTTTGGGCACCGTATAGGTAATATTTTTCATTGTCATTTTCAATTAATTCTGATTAAGTATGGAAAGCTGTTGCAACCACATATTTCGCTGATTACACAGATTTTGGATTATTAAATTCCATAGACAAATAACGCCGGGGCACAAAGAAATTGGAATACATAATACTGGATGCATGAAACAGGATGCAAGCTAATAAAGGCAAAATTCCGTGAATCTTAATGAAATCCTATTCTGGTCTGAAAGAGACGATTTGGAAAATGACGAAACGTCCAGCAGAGACCCGCTTGGAACAGAGACATTTGCCGGGCAGCTTGCAGAATTGATACTTCCGGGACTTACAACAATAACATGGCGTATTCGATACTCAATGCTTATTTGTTTATGGTTAATGCAGCAGATGAGGCGCGACCGGAGAATATGCGGAGTTAAGCCGTAGCCCCGTAGGGGCGTACCGGTCTTGAACTCCTTGTTCTCCCTGAGCGAACAGACTGTGCCAAATGAACTTTGCGTGATTAACCTCTCTGCGGTGAAATAGTATAAAATACCAATGCTACCGGTGGTTTTTTTTGCTACTATTCAAAATATTCTTTCCGTATGCCATTGTATTCCATTTCAGCACCTTTTTCCCTGCTTGTGCCTCGCTATTACATGCTATTCAACTTCGCAATCAACATCGGTATCCCAAGTATGGTCATCATTCTTGCGATATTGAAACACGTTGATAATCACTAGTGTCCGGTTATAAGTTGAATAAAGACAATTGTTTATAAAGAACGCGAGTTTTGTTTTTGCAATCTGAATTCGCAAGTGCTTGTAGAATAGGGACTTTCTCAAATAAGGTAACACTGAAGATTTGTAAAATTGTGTAGAGGCTAAGGTCTAAGCAGAGCTGTTTTTTGACAATTGCAACGAGCACATACACGGAGATTGCAATCCATACTTGGGTTTTTACAGAGTTTTCAGAAGTGCCGTAAAATGCCTTTATTCTCAAGTGTTGTTTAATCCACTTGAAAAACAACTCAATCTGCCAGCGAGATTTGTAAAGAAGCGCAATGGTAATGGCGGAGAGGATAAAGTTGTTCGTCAGGAAAGTGAGCTTTTTTTGATTTTCAGCATCGTAATAGCTTATACGTCGCAATTTTTCCGAATAGTCTTTTGCTGAATCAGCATTTGCAAGAACGATGGTTTGGTCACATATCAGACCAAGAGATTTCTCAATCGGATGGGAGTAGATTCTGCGAAATTTAAGATTGGTTTTGGAGCGAGTCGCAAAAAACGCTGAACACAAGTTGAGATGATACAATCGCGCAAAATCAAGATAGCCACGATCCATTACGTAGAAGGAACCCGGCTCTGGAATAAGATCGTCAAGGATATGTATATCATGAACCTTCCCGTCGGTAATCTTGATAAATGAAGGAATGCTCCCCCGCAAATCCATCAGCGTATGCAGCTTTATTACG
>Ga0233425_10007449_pt1 | contig 15357 bp, 8 predicted proteins | sample Watercolumn_Towu_2_FD_181712 | JGI IMG/M metagenome (GOLD analysis project Ga0233425, IMG submission 181712) | Freshwater microbial communities from Lake Towuti, South Sulawesi, Indonesia - Watercolumn_Towuti2014_140_MG | ecosystem: Environmental > Aquatic > Freshwater > Lake | place: Indonesia...
AGTTCGTGGCGGACCGCGTGCGAGTGGAGGCTCGCGCGCCCGCCGGGCTTCACGCAGGTCAGGTCGACGGAGCACCGCTGGTTCCGCACGATCATGAAGATGTCGCCCCACGGTCGCTCGGATCTCCTTGTCTGCTGGCCTTCTCGCGGATCCTGGTTCATGGGCAATCTCCTGCCGGCAGAGTACTCAACCTCGCCGGCTCTTTCCAGCCCTCCGCGCGAGCGAACCCTTCTCGATCCCCCGGCTCTCAGGAGTCGCGCGACGCCCCCCTGCGCCATCTCTACCATGTCCCCGGTTTCCTATGTCTTCCATCCCTCCATCCTCCAGCCTCAAGTCTCAGGTCTCAAGTCTCAGGTCTCAAGTCTCCAGTCTCCCGCCTCCCGCCTCACGCTTCCCCTTCCCCGCTATTGGAAATCGGGGCGGCGGGGGGTATGCTTTGGCGCCTTCGGCGGGAGGGACCGCCGGGAGAGGGCTCATGGCCTGGGAATACAGCGAGAAGACGAAGCAGTTGTTCATGGACGCGGTCCACGGCAAGCCGGGGACGCACCTCGGCGAGGTGGAGAACCCCGACGGCGTGGGCGAGCACGGATCCATCGTCTGCGGCGACGCGCTGCGGTTCACCTTCCGCGTCGAACGCCACGACGGCGACCCCCTGAAGGACGTCATCGTCGAGGCGCGCTACCTGACCTTCGGCTGCACCTCCGCCATCGCCGCCTCCGAGGCCCTCTGCGCCCTCATCGAGCAGCGCCGCTACACGCCCATCCAGGCGCTCAAGATCACCAACAAGGACATCGTGGACTACCTCGAGGGCCTCCCGGCCCAGAAGATCCACTGCTCGGTCATGGGCGCGGAAGCGCTGCAGTCCGCCGTCCACAACTGGGCCCAGCGCCGCGGCGTCGACCTGGAGAAGCTCGGCATCCACCTGAGCATGGTCGGCGAGGACGACGGCCGCATCGTGTGCAAGTGTTTCTCGCTGACCGAGCCCTACATCCGCCGCAAGATCCGCGAGTTGAACCTCCGCACCATCCCCGAGATCACCGCGGCCATCAAGGCCGGCGGGGCCTGCATGTCGTGCCACCACGCGCCGGGCGGCCTGCAGGACATCCTCGACGAGACCTGGGGCCGCGGCGGCGCGGCGCGCCCGGCGCGCCCAGGGCCCGCGGCCGCGGCCGGCGCGGCGGCTCCCGCCCCGGCCGCCCCGAGCGCGGCCGGCGGCCCCTCGCCCTTCCGCGTCATGAAGGAGATCGAGCGCGTCATCGCGGAGCAGGTCCGTCCCATGCTCCGCGCCGACGGCGGCGACATCGAGATCGTGGACATCAAGGAGGGCGTCGTCTACTGCCGCCTCGCGGGCGCCTGCGCGGGCTGCCCCGGCGCCGCGACGACGCTCAAGCTGATGGTCGAGCGCACGCTGAAGGAACAGGTCGACGAACACCTGCGCGTGATCGCGGTGTAGGCCATGGGCGCCAAGTCCGTCATCTACGCCGACAACAACGCCACCACGGCCGTCGCGCCGGACGTCGTGGAGGCCATGCTGCCCTACCTGCGCGACCGCTACTTCAACCCGAGCTCGATGTACGACCCCGCGGACGCCGTCGCCAGGGACCTCGCCGCCGCGCGCCGCGACGTGGCCGCCCTGGTCGGCGCGAAGCCCGCGGAGCTGTTCTTCACCTCGTGCGCCACGGAGAGCAACAACTGGGCGATCTTCGGCGCGGCCCGCGCGACCCCCTCGCGGCGGCACCTCGTCACGACCGCCGTCGAACATCCGGCGGTGCTCGAGGTCTGCCGGCAGATGGCGCGCGACGGTTACGACGTGACCTTCCTGCCCGTCGACCGCGAGGGCCGGCTCGACGCGGCCGACTTCGTCCGCGCCCTGCGACCGGACACGCTGCTCGTGACGGTCATGCACGCGAACAACGAGACCGGCTCGGTCTTCCCGGTCGGCGAACTCGCGCGCATCGCGAAGGAGACCGACCCGGCGATCGTCGTCCACACCGACGCCACGCAGTCCGCCGGCAAGCTCCCGCTCGACCTCGCCGGCGAGCTGAAGCACGTCGACCTGCTCTCCTTCTCCGGCCACAAGCTCCACGCGCCGAAGGGCGTGGGCGCGCTGTACGTCCGGCGCGGCACGCCGCTGAAGCCCTACCTGCTGGGCGGCCATCAGGAGAGCGGCCGCCGCGGCGGGACGGAGAACGTGCCGCACATCGCCGGCTTCGCGGCCGCCTGCCGCCTCGCGCGCGAACACCTGGCGGAGGCCGGGCGCATCGCGGACCTCCGCGACCGGCTGGAGCGGTCCGTCCGCGCGAACGTGCCGTTCGTCGAGGTCAACGGCGCGGGCGCGCCGCGTCTGCCCAACACGCTGAATCTCGCCTGCCACTTCATCGAAGGCGAGAGCATCCTCTACCAGCTCAACGCGCACGGCATCTGCGCCTCGAGCGGCTCCGCCTGCACGTCCGGGTCGCTCGAACCCTCGCACGTCCTGCGGGCGATGAAGGTGCCGTTCACCGCCGTGCACGGGTCGGTCCGTTTCAGCTTCAGCCGCTACACGACGGGGGCCGAGGTCGACCGCATCGCCGAGGTCTTCCCGCGCATCGTGCACCAACTGCGGCGGCTCTCGCCCTACTGGGACATGGCCCGGAACGCCCCGCGCCCCGACGCGCCGGGCGGCTCGCCGGCCTGAGCGGAAGGCCGCCGTGAAGAAACGAGCCGCCCCAGCCCCCCGCGCCGACGACGAGACCGCCCCCGGACCGGGCGTGCGATGGACGCCGGACGGCGCGGAGTTCGCCGTCCTGAGCCGCCGCGCGACGCGGATTCGCCTGCTCCTCTTCGACCGCGCCGACGCCGCGGAGCCGTCCGCCGAGCACGACCTGCTCCCGCCCCCGCCCGGCGGCGCGCGATGGAGCCGGCGCGTGCCGGGGGTCCGGCCGGGGAGCTATTACCTCTACCGCGCCGAGGGGCCGGCGCCGCACTTCGACCCGTCGCGCTGGCTGCTCGACCCCTGCGCGGCGGAGGTGGAATTCCACCGCCGCTGGGGCGACACGCGCGGGATCGCGCCGGCCGACTGGACCCGCCCCGGCCCCTTCTTCCCGAAGGGCGTGCTCGTCCGGGACGACTTCGACTGGGGCGACGACCGCCCGCCGCGCACGCCGATGGAGGACTCGGTCCTCTACGAACTGCACGTCCGCGGATACACGGCCAGCCCCTCCTCCGGCGTGTACCATCCCGGCACGTACCGCGGGCTTGTCGAGAAGCTGCCGCACCTGCGGGCGCTGGGCGTCACGGCGATCGAGCTGCTGCCGGTCGCCGAGTTCAACGAGCTGGAGTTCTACATCGAGGACGGCCTCCGCCGCGACCGGCTGAATTTCTGGGGCTACAACCCGCTCGCCTTCCGCGCGCCGAACGCGCGCTACGCCGCTGCCCCCGGCCCCGGCGCGGCCGTGCGGGAGTTCAAGGAACTCGTGCGCGCCGGCCACCGCGCCGGCCTCGAGGTGCTGCTGGACGTCGTCTTCAACCACACCGGGGAGGGCGGCGACCGCGGGCCGGTCTACTCGATGAAGGGGCTGGATCGGACGCTATACTACCTGCACGACCCGGCGGGCGGGATGCTGGACTTCACGGGCTGCGGCAACACGGTCAACGCCAACGACCCCGCCGTCGCGGACCTGATCGTCGAGACGCTGCGCCACTGGGCGATCGAGATGCGCGTCGACGGCTTCCGCTTCGACCTCGCCTCGGCCCTCGCGCGCGGGCCGGACGGCCGGTTGCTCGAGCACCCGGAGCTGATCGCGCGGATCACGCGCGACCCCGTCCTCGGCGCCCTGAAGCTCATCGCCGAACCGTGGGACGCCACCGGCTACCGCCACGTGGGCCACTTCCCCGGCCGCTCGTGGGGCGAATGGAACGACCTCTACCGCGACGACGTCCGGCGGTTCTGGAACGGCGAGCCCGGCCTGCTGGGCCGTCTGGCCACGCGGCTGGCCGGCAGCTCGGACGTGTACGGGGACGGCGGCCGCCCGACGCGCAGCATCAACCTCGTCACCTGCCACGACGGTTTCACGCTCGCGGACCTCGTCGCCTACTCGCGGCGGCACAACGAGGCCAACGGCGAGGAGAACCGCGACGGCCACCCGCTGAACCACAGCGTCAACCACGGCGCGGAGGGGCCGACCGACGACCCGGCGATCCGCGCGCTCCGCCGCCGGCACCAGCGCAATCTCCTGGCGACGCTGCTCGTTTCGCAGGGCGTCCCGATGCTGCTGGGGGGCGACGAGTTCTCCCGCACGCAACGCGGCAACAACAACGCCTACGCGCAGGACAGCGACGTCTCGTGGGTCGACTGGTCCCTGGCGCGGACGGAGGCGGACCTCCTCGCGTTCGTCCGCCGACTCGTCGCGTTCCGCCGCGCGCACGCGTCGCTCCGCCGGCGCGCGTTCTTCACCGGGCGGGCGGAGGCCGGCGCGCCGCCGGACATCCGCTGGCTCGGGCCGGACGGCGCCGACCCCGACTGGCACGGCGGGCGCGCGGTCGCGGCGCACATCGGCGGCGACCGCCGCTGCACGGGGCGGGACGCCGATGAGCCCGATCTCCTCCTGATCGTCAACGGCGCCGACGAGCGCGCCCGCTTCGTCCTGCCCCCCCTGCCGACGGGCCTCGCCTGGCGCGTCGAGTGGACCTCGGCCGACGCCGAACCCGGCTTCTGCCCCGATCCCCCGCCCGCGATACTCGTCCGCGAGCAGTCGGTCACGGCGCTGTCGTCCGGCGACGCGCCGCCGGCCATCCGCGGCCGCTGACCGCGGCCCGCCGCCCGTCACTCCGGCGCCGGCTCGATCGAGAGGCCGGCGATCGCCGGCGGGCGGCCGCCCCCCCGGCCCGCCAGTTCCAGCTCCACCGAGCCCCGTCCGGACACGATGAAGTCCCGCGAGACGGCGCGGCGCGGACCGCCCGCCGCCGCCGCGATGTCGAAGCCCTCCAGGACGGCCTGGCCCTGCAGCTTCACGTCGAACGCGCGCGGGCCGGGCGTCGTCTCCAGCTCGCAGAAGTGCAGCGTGACCTTGTACCGCGCGGCGCCGAGGGGCGCGCCGATCGTGAGCCGGACCGCGCCTTCGATGCCGCACGCGTAGAGCCAGGGCTCGTCCGTCCCCTCGATGCGCACCCAGTCGGGGTTGCGGCCGAACGGCTCCGGCGGCGCCGCGCCGCCGGCGCGCCCGATCTTGAGCGGCGTGCTCATCGGCCGCTCTGCGTACGGCTGGTCGCCCAGCGAGCGCCCGAGCGCCACGGGTTCGGGATAGGGCGCCCAGACGCGGCCCTTCCGGTCGGCGTGGAATCCCGGCGCGCCGAAGTTGACCCGCACGGCGGAATCGTCCGCCCCGCCCCCGCCGCGGAGCGCATAGCTGAAGTGCCGCTCGTCCGCCATGAACGCGAACGACGCCTTGTAGTTGTAAGCGCACGAACAGGAGCTGCCGCCCTCGGGCGCGACGACCAGCCCCCCGGCCGGGATCATGTTGATCCAGCAGCTCGGGCGCGCGACGGAGTACGTGTAGAGGCCGGTGTCGCCCGCCAGGTCGTAGAATCCCATCGACGACTGCCGCGCCACGATCAGCGTGGGGCAGCCCGCGTGCGTCGAGCAGAGGAGCGACAGCCGCGGCGCGTAGTGACCGCTCGCGGCGCCGGGCGGCGGCACGGGCCGGCCGGTCTTGAGATCGTACGCGGCCGGCGCGTAGAACACGCCCCCGACGATCATCGGGACGAGGTTCTTGACGCTTTCGACGCGCCAGAGCGTCCGGCCGTCCGCCGCAGAAAACGCCGTGATCCCGCCGCCGGCCTTCGCGATCTGCGGGTCCTGGAGGTCCCGGCCAACCGGCATCTGCGTCGCCACGACGACGCCCCCGTCCATCCAGAGGCAGTTCTGCGCGGGCGCCACGTCGCGCGTTTCCCACCGCACGTGGCCCGTCGCCAGGTCGAGGCCGCGCAGCGCGCGCGGCGCCTTCAGCGCGGCGGCGTCGGCCGTGCCGAAGAGTTGCGGATACCGCGGGCGGCCGTCGATCAGGCAGACGACGCCGTCATCGATGGCGATGGCGTTGGAGTCGATGCCCTCCTCCGCCCGGTACACCCAGCGCGCGGCCCCGGTCCGGCGGTCGAGCGCGAAGAGCGAGCGGTTGACCGGATACGCCTTGGCGTACCACTCGACCTTGCGGTTGGGCTGGCCGACGGTCCCGACGACGAGATCGCCGGCGACGGCCAGGTACTCCCAGACGTGGTCCTTCCGCCCGTCCGCGGCCAGGCCCGCCCAGGCCTCCGGCGGGATGGAGAAAGTCTCGCGCGTCGCGCCGGTCGCCGGGTCGAGGGCGAGGCATTCGACGTCCGTCAGGACGAACACGCGTTCGCGGTCGGCCGCCGCGCCGGCTCCGCGGTAGGCCGCCGGCCAGCGCGCGAGGTCGGGGAACTCCCGCTGCCAGAGGAGGCGGCCGTTGTAGATGCCGAACGCCGTGATGCGATCGGTGCCGATCGCGAAGCAGCGGCCGTCGATCACCAGCGGCGCCGGCGTGCGGTAGTGGCGCGTCAGGGCCGGGCCCGGCCCCAGGCCGCCGAACCAGGCCGCCTTCAGCGGCAGGCGGGCGAGGCGTTCGTCGGACGATACCCGCCGGCCGGGATCGCCGTACTGGTGCGTCCACTCGCCCGCGCCCTCGAGCGCTCCGCGCGTGACGCGAAGACCGTCCGGCGTCGCCGCGATCTCGTCCGCCCGCGCGCCGGCGTCGCGCAGGCGCTGCGCCGCCCGATCGCGCCGCGCGGGGCCGCACGCGATCTCGGCCGCGCCGCCGCAGGGACGCAGCCGTCGGTAGACCTCGCCCATCGACACGGCGTCGAGATCGGCGTCCGACTCGAACCGGGCGACGACGGCGTCCGCGAAGTAGTCCGTGTAGGGCAGCGCGGGGCCCGCGACGGGCTGGACGGAAACGCGCGAGCCCTGGAGATGCCGGCGGTGCAGTTCCCGGCGCAGCGCGTCCGCGCGTTCCGGGGCGGCGGGCGTCACGACGAGCTCGAAGCGCCCGCTCAGTTCCGCGAGGGACTCGGCGTCCTGCCGCCCGAGCGCGAGGGCGTAGCCGCCGCGCGGGCCCTCGCCGGCGGCGGCCGCGGGCCGGAGATCGACGACCTCGGGCGCGGGCGCCGGAGACGCGCCGTCGTGCGGCCGGAAGCCGTAGATCTTGCCCTCGGTGGTGCTGACAATCCACGCGCCGGACCCCGCGCACTGGGCGCGGGCCTGCCCGTCGACGGGCGCCTCCCACCGCTTGCGGCCCGTCGCGGCGTCGAAGCACGCCGCCGTGCCGCGTCCGCCCGCCAGGAGACAATCGCCCGCGTGCAGAAGGGTGTAGACGCGGTCCACGGGGGCGGACCATCGGCGGATCGCGGCGCCGTCGACGAAGTGCCCGAACGTGTGCTCCGCCATCCCCGCCTGGGCCGGCGCGGCCCGGCGGACGTCGTCGAGCGCCACCTGCATCAGCTCGCCGCGCCCGATGAGCGTGAGGCGGCCGTCGGGCGAGAGCGTCCCGCGCGAGCCGCCGCGCAGGGAGAAGGCTTCGTGCCCGGTGGCCGGGTCGAACGCGACGAGCGTGGCGAGGGGGAAGACGTTCATCTCGGGATCGTCGTTCCCGCGGCGCAACTCGTTGCCGAACTCCTTCCGGAGCGTGTCGGCCTGGCCGAAGACGAATTCCTCCGTCGCCATGTTGAGCGCGCCGCCGGTGAAGTCGCCGTCCGCCTCGTGGTACAGCAGCCGGCCGGTGCGCTTGTCGAACAGCGCCGGCGTCGAACGGCCGGTGGCGACCACCAGCCGCGCGGCGTTGACCGCGAGGTATCCCTCGGGCGCCACGCCTCCCATGGCGACCAAGTGCGGGCGGTTCATGTAGCGGTAGCCGCAGGTGTCGTTGACCCAGACCGGCGCGCCGGTCCGCGCGTCGAGGCAGGCGACGGCGGTCCCTTCCGGCGCGAGGATGCCGAAGCCCGCGTAGACGCGGTCGCCCTCGACGAGCGCGCCCGTCCGGCACGGCCAGCGCGAGATCGCCTGCTCGTTGCCGATCATCCACTCGTCGCGGATGCCCTCGGGGCGGTATCGCCAGACCAGCGCGCCGTCGCGCGCGGCGACGCAGTAGAGCCAGCCGTCATCGGAGCCGAACAGCACGTTGCCGCCGTGAAAATCCGGCGCCAGGCGCACGGGTCCGCCGGTGAAGAAGACCCACTTCTCCCCGCCCGTGGCCAGATCCAGCGCGTGGAGGCCGTGGTCGCTCGACGAGGCGTAGAAGACCGTGTCGCCGCGGACCGCGACGGCATAGGCGTAGTCGTGGTCGATGCGCTGCGGCTCCCAGACGGGCTCCTTCCAGGCGGGCCGGGGCTTCGCCGGCGCGACGTGCACCCACGCGGCGCGGAACGGCGCCGCCACCGGCGCATCGACGTAGCCCGTTCGTTGAATGTTGCCGTGCGCGAGGCCGTCCGACGCGGCAGGGGCACCCGCGGCGATCAGGGCCAGCGCGGCGGACGCCGCGGCCCCCATGTCCCGCCATACGCCATGCGACGCCCCGTGGCGCCGCGCTCCGCGCGGCGTCGCCGTCATCCATCTTGCCATAGTTCCCATCCGCTCCGATTCCTCATATGCCAGGCGCCCGCCATGTCGCCGCGCTACACGCCGGCCCGCCTGCCGTGGCGCCGCGCTCCGCGCGGCGATCCATCCGCCCGCTCTATTCCCCCGCGCCCGCTTCCGCGATACGCGCCGGCCGGGCGGCGGCATACTTCGCCAGCGCCCCCGCCAGCTTCGCCCGCGCCGCGGCGGCGTCCGGCGACAGGTCCGCCTCGGCCAGCGGTCGCTCCTCGGCAAGATCCGCGCTCCACTCGTAGAACCGTCCGTTGGCGTAGAGCTTGAACCGCCGGTCCAACGCGAACTCGTGCTGCGCCTTCGGCCCTCCGCCGCGGCTGAACCAACAGTACACCCATCCGCGGGGATCGCCCTTCCCGCCGCGGACCTGCGGCAGGAAGCTGCGCCCGTCGAGCGTCAGCCCCGCGGGGACGTCCACGCCCGCGGCTTCGCAGATCGTCGGCAGAAAATCGGTGGTGTCGACGAGGTCGTCGGACACGATCCCGCCGGGGCACGCCGCCGGCCAGTTGACGACCAGCGGCACGTGGATGCCGCTGTCGATGCTCTGGCCCTTCCCGCCCGGCACGGTCCTGCCGTTGCGCTCCGACTTCGCGCCGTAGCCCGTGCCGTTGTCGCCGGTGAACAGGATCAGCGTGTGGTCGCGGATGCCGAGTTCATCCAGGTGCGCGACGAGCTTCCCGATCAGCTTGTCCATGTAGGCGACCATGTCGGCGAAGTGTTTCACGTCCCTGTTCACGCCCTCGCCGGCGGCCTTCGGGTCCCAGTCGGGGCTGTCGGGCGTGGGCTGGTAGGGGTCGTGCGTGAGGATCATCGGGTAGTAGAGCAGGAACGGCCCGTCGCGGTGGCGGGTGATGAAATCCCGCGCGTAGTCATTGACCAGGTCGGGGCCGTACTCGCCGTTCGCGTAGTCCTTCTCCTCGCCGTTGACCTCCAGGCCCGGGTTCACGTAGCGCGGCGGGCGGCGCAGATGCTGCCACAGGCACGCCTCGTCGAAACCGAACCGCTTGGGCAGGCCGGGGTCCTTGCCGAGCTGCCACTTGCCCGCGATGCACGTCGCGTAGCCGGCCGCCTTGAAAAGCTGCGCGAAGGTCGTCAGATCCGGGTCCATGACGCCGAACGCGACGTAATTACGCACGTTGTACTGGCCCGTCATGAGCTGCACGCGCGTGGGCGTGCAGAGCGGCTGGGCGTAGGCGTAGTCGAACCGCGCGCCGCCCGCTGCGAGCGCGTCGAGCGCCGGCGTGCGGTAGGACGTGCCGCCGTGCGCGCCGATGCACTCGACGCCGAGATCGTCCGCCAGGATGAGGATGACGTTCGGCCGCCGGCCGCCCGCCGTCGCCGCGGCCGCGCCCTCCGCCGCGCGCGCCGGCCGCGCCGTCACGCAGAGCCCCGCCGCCGCGCAGGCCTTGAGGAAAGCCCGCCGGCGAAGTTCCTTCATGCCCGTCGATGACTCGTTCATGTTGCACCCCTTCCCTGCCGATCCGCCCGATTCGGGACCGGCGCCGCGATACGCCGTCGCGCGCCGGCGAGGACATCGCTCCGCGCCGCGCGCCGCGGGTCCGCGCGCGCGCCGGGCGGCGCCTGCTGCTGCTCGCGCTCCCGGAACGCCTTCAGGGCGCGGGCGATCTCCTCCTGCGGGACGACGCCGACCCGCCGCGCCCACGCCTCGTGCGCGGCGGCCATGGCGCGGAGGCGCCCCGGCTCGCGCGCGGCGAGGTCGTCGATCTCGGTCGGGTCGGTCTCGAGGTCATAAAGCTCCCACGCGCCCGTGCGCGGCGGCTCGTTCGCCTCCGGGCCCATCCGACCCTCGTTGAAGAACCGGACGAGTTTCCAGCGGCCGTCGCGCATCGCGCCGTTTCCGCCGCACTCCCAGAAGACGGGCGTGTTGTGCGCGGCGTCGGGATCGAGCAGCGCCGGCAGGAAGCTCCGGCCCTCGAGCGGCAGGATGCGATGTCCTTCGAACGTCCGCGGGTGCGCGGCGCCGGCCAGATCCAGGAACGTCGGCATGAAGTCCTTCACGTGGGCGTACTGGCGGCGGTTGATCGTCCCCGCCGGCACGCGCCCCGGCCAGTGCGCGATCAGCGGCGTGCAGATGCCGCCCTCGTGATTCCAACCCTTGAACAGGCGGAACGGGGTGTTGCCGGTCTCCGCCCACGGGAGGCCGGAGAACCGCGTCGCCCACGCCCCGTTGTCGCTGAGGAAGAGGATCAGCGTGTTCTCCCTCTCGCCGCGCCGCTCGATCGCCTCCAGCAGGCGCCCGACGTTCTGGTCCACGCGGTCGATCATCGCGGCGTAGACCTCGAGCCGCTCGGCCCACTTCGCTCGGTCGGGGTCGGACTCCGCGCCGGCGCCTTCGGGGTCGCGCGGCGGGAGCCGGACGCCGGGCGCGAAGAGGCCCATCTCCTTCTGGCGAGCGAACCGGCGGCGGCGGATTTCCTCCCAGCCGGGCGCGTAGGCGCCCTTGTACTTCGCGATGTCCTCCGGCCATGCCTCCCAGGGCAGGTGCGGCGCGGAGTAGGACAGGTAGAGGAAATACGGCCGCTCGCGGTCGGCGCGATCGACGAACTCGATGGCGTACTTGGTGAAGTAGTCGGTCGTGTAGAAGTCGGCCGGGAACTCCGTGTAGGGCTGGCCGTCCAGGGCGAACGGCGCCCACCGCGGCTTGAAATGCTCGCTCCCGCCCCAGACCAGCGCGAACGATCGGTCGAAGCCGCGATGCACGGGCCAGCGTTCGGGCTCGTCGCCGAGATGCCACTTGCCCGCCATGAAGGTCTGGTAGCCGGCGGGCCGCAGCAGCTCGGGGATCATCGCGGCCGTCTCGCGCCGGAAGCTCTGGTAGCCCGGCCAGGGCTTCGTGCTCCAGAACGGGTCGTTGAGTTTCGCGATGTTCGTGCCGATGCCGGCCTGGTGCGGGTAGAGGCCGGTCATCAGCGAGGCGCGCGTGGGGGCGCAGATGGCGTTGTTGTAGCCGTGCGTGAAGCGCATGCCGCCGGCGGCGAGGCGGTCGAGGTTCGGGGTGCGGATCTCGGCGCCGTAACAGCCGATGTCCGAGTAGCCCATGTCGTCGACCATGATCAGGACGATGTTCGGACGCCGGCCGCGCGCGGCCGAGGGCGCGGCGCATCCCGCGAGCCACGGCGTCGCGCCCGCCGCCGCCGCGCCGCACGCGCCGCACGCGCCGAGGAAACTCCGCCGACTGACCAACCGCTCGTTGCTGCTCATGACCGTATCCCTCAACGGCGATTGTCGCGCCCCCGGGCGGCGAAGGGAATGGACAAAACCGACGTCCGCATGCCGCGGCACGGCGCTCGGCCGCATGGAACGGACGTCGTGAAGTCCGTTACTCCGCCCGGTCCTCATCCTTGCTCCCTCCGGTCATTGACGTGCGACACGTCCGGGCGCACGGGCGAATGACCCGGCCTTCGCATCGGCCGCGAGCCCGAAAACGACGTCGCCTCGTGCGCGCCGCCGCTCGCGCGCTCAAGGCGCGCCCATGTCGGGGCCGGTTCCCGCCGCGCCGCACCGGCCGGCGACGTCCCCGCCCGCGGCGTCGGGCATTGTCCAGTCCTTCGGGGCCGCGTCTTTCCGCTCGCCGAGCCCCGGCGGCACGTAGGGGGCGCCCTCGAGCGCGCGGAAGGCGCCGAGACGTTCATGGAGGGCGTCGCGGATATCCGCGTGCGCGGTCGCGACGTCGCGCGTCTCGCCCGGATCGGCCTCGAGGTCATAGAGCGCGGCGCCGGCGAGTTTCCAGCGCGGCGTGACGACCGCGTCGCCGTCGGGATAGAGCGCGCGGTCGGCCGGCGGCGAGGCGCCGTCGATCCACGGCAGGGCGTCGAGACCGTCGAGCGGGTTCGGCGCGCGCAGCGCGTGGCCCGCGGCGGCCGCGAAGGTCGGCAGCAGATCGACGTGGCCCATCAGGGCGTCGCACGTCCGCCCGCCCCGCCACCGCCGCGGCCAGCGCGCGAGCGCGCCCACGCGGATGCCGCCCTCGTAGGTCGTGCCCTTCGCCCCGCGGAAGGGCCGGTTGCTTCCGAGGCCGTCGCGCGCGACGCCGCCGTTGTCGGAGTGGAAGAGCACCAGCGTATCGTCGGCCATCCCGCGCCCCGCCAGCGCGTCCAGCACGCGCCCGATGCCCGCGTCCATCTCGGTCATCATGGCGGCGTAGACCGGGTTCTGCCCGCCGAGGTCGGCGCCGTCGTAGGAGCGGACCGTCTCCTCCGGCGCCTGCAGGGGCGTGTGCACGGCGTTGTAGGCGAGATAGAGATGGAACGGCTCGCGCGCCGGGACCGTCTCGATGAAGCGGACCGCCTCGTCGGTGAGGAGGCGCGTGGAGTAGCCGGGCGTGCGGTCGGCGTCCGCGCCCCGGTGCCAGTCGAGCTCGCCCGCGCGCTCGTGCGTCCAGTAGTCGATGGCGCCGCAGTAGTGGCCGTAGAACGACGTGAAGCCGCGCCGCAGGGGATGGAAGCACGCGGCGGAATTGCCGAGATGCCACTTGCCGATCGCCGCGCGATGGCGATAGCCGGCGTCGCGCAGCATCTCGGGCAGCGTGTACTCGCCGGGCGGCAGGCCCTTGTTCTCGTACCACTGCATCGGCGGCCCGCCCAGCCCCATGCGGTGCGGATAGCGCCCGGTCAGGAGCGCCGCGCGCGTCGGACTGCACACGGGGCAGACGTAGAACCGCGTCAGCTCGACGGACTCGGCCGCGAGCGCATCCAGCCGCGGCGTGCGGAACGGCCCGCCGCGGTGCCCCGGGTCGCGCCAGCCCATGTCGTCCGCCACGATGTGCACGAGGTTCGGCCGCTGCGGCGGGCGGCCGGCCTCGGTCCCGCGCGGCTTCACCCCGCCCTCCACTCCTTCCTCCACGCCCGGAACGCGCGCATCGGCTCGCCGTCGCCGGCGAACGTCAGCACGAGCCGCCGGCCGCCCGCGATCTCCACGGCCTTCCGCCACGGCATGTCGGCGCATTCCAGCGAGTACAGGATCTGGTCGTCCCGCAGCCCGGCCAGATACAGGGGCAGGTCGGCCGAGGCGCGGTCGTTGACCTGCACGATGCGGATCGACGGCAGGTCGCGCCACGCCGGGATGAGGTGCGCGTGCGCGCCGCACAGGTGGATCATCCCGCCGCGAGGATAGACGCCCAGCGCCGCCGCCTCGCACGGCGCGATGAATTCGCGGTAGTGCGCCTCGGAGATGAGCTGCGTGGAGCAGCCGCACAGATGGCCCATGCCGGGCGGCCGGGTCCGCGTGCCCGCCGCCACCGCCTGGAGTTGCGCCTCCGGGATGTGCGCGCGGTACCAGCGATGCAGGGCGACGATCAGGTCCGTGATGACGCGCAGGTCCCGCCGCGCGGCGTCCGGGTCCTCGTAGAGCGCCGCCAGGAACTCCTGCCCGTAGAGGTTGATCGCGACGTTGAGCGCGCTGCTGAGGCACGGCGTGCAGAAGTACGGCAGTTTCGCGCCGCTCGCCGCGAACGCCAGCGCCGCGGCGCGCGCACCCTGCCATGCGGAGTTCCGCTCCCAGTCGGGCGGATCGAGCCGCCCCACGGGCCGGTCCAGGCACCGCACCTGCCAGTTGCCGGTGCCGTCCAGATCGAACACCTCCGCGCCGAGCAGCGCGTCGACGAAGTGCACGCCGTAGAGGCCGATGCCCGCGATCAGCGGACGGAACACCCCGCCGTCGAGCGCGAGCTCGCGCTGCGCCGCGAGCGAGACGAGCTGCTCGGCGACGCATCGCTCCGGGTCCTCGCGAGGATCGGCCGACGCCGCGCCCCAGACGCCCGAGAGCGCCGGCGGCGGACCGTCCCCCCGCCCCTCGCACGCCGCCTCCAGCGCCGCCATGTGGCGGTCCCGCGCGGCCACCAGGGCCGGGTCGCACAATACCGCCACGGCCTCAGAGAACGAACTCATGGCCCCATCTCCACGCCGTCATCGGCCGGCACGCCGCCCGCATCCCCTACTCGCCCGGCAACTCGTCGCCGCGTTTCGCATCGCCCTTCTTCTTCTCCGGCTCTTCGATGTTCAGCACGGCGCCGACGACCGGTCCGGCCGCGCGGCCGTCGCGCCCGAACGCGCGCACGCGCAGTTCGTGGCGGCCGGGCTGGTCGATCGCGAACGGCTCGCCGCAGGCCGGCGACGACGCGCCGGGATCGGACCCGTCGAGCGTGTAGCGCAGGACGGCGTCGGGCGCGGGCGCATCCATCGCGACCTTGAACGGCGCGATCAGCCGCCCGCGCGCGTCGCCGTCCTGCCGGATCCCCGGCAGCGGCGGTGAGTCCGTGACGATCCGGCCCGCCGCCCCGCCGCCCCCGCCGTAGTAGACACCGGCCAGCGCCTCGCGAAACTCCATTCTCCGGTCTACGAGCAACTCCCATGTGTCGCCGCCGGCGGAGACGTAGACCGCCACCCGCCCGCCTCGGCGGACGAGCCGCAGCCGGCGCGCCGGCGACGCATCGACGATTGCCGGCTTCGCCGACGATGAGCCCCATCCCGACTCGCCGCTCCGGACCACGGCCTCAGCCAGTCCCTTCGGGCGCGCGACGGAGACGAAGCGCCAATGGCCATCCAGCCCGCCGCGCAGCATGAGCGCCAAGTCGGGCTCGGCGTCCGCCCCCGCGCCCGCGTCCGGCGGCCACTCGATCAACCAGTCCGCGTCGCCCTCCAGTTCTCGATAGAGGAATGTGCCGTCGGTCGCCCCCTTCCGAACCGAGCGGTCCACCGCGC
>Ga0233425_10007450_pt1 | contig 15355 bp, 14 predicted proteins | sample Watercolumn_Towu_2_FD_181712 | JGI IMG/M metagenome (GOLD analysis project Ga0233425, IMG submission 181712) | Freshwater microbial communities from Lake Towuti, South Sulawesi, Indonesia - Watercolumn_Towuti2014_140_MG | ecosystem: Environmental > Aquatic > Freshwater > Lake | place...
CCGCCATCGGACGACCGCACCCGATCACGCAGGTCACCGCCGAGATCGTGCGCATCTTCCGGCGGATGGGCTTCTCCGTCGCCGACGGGCCGGACATCGAGACGGAGTATTATAACTTCGACGCGCTCAACACGCCCGCCGACCATCCGGCGCGCGACATCCAGGACACGTTCTACATCGAGCGCGAGAAGGGCGTGCTGCTGCGGACGCACACCTCACCCGTGCAGGTCCACGTCATGGAGAAGCAGCCGCCGCCCGTGCGCGTCGTCGTGCCGGGCCGCTGCTACCGCCGCGACGAGATTGACGCGACGCACCACGCCAACTTTCACCAAGTCGAGGGCCTCTACGTGGACCGCAACGTCTCCGTGGCGAACCTGATGGGCGACTGCGAATTCTTCTTCAAGCAACTGCTCGGCCCGGAAACCCGCGTGCGGTTCCGTCCGCACTTCTTCCCGTTCACCGAGCCGAGCTACGAGATTGACCTGAACTCGCCGGCGTTGCGGATGGCCGGGCGGGAGTGGCTGGAGATCGCCGGCTGCGGCATGGTCAACCCGCGGGTCTTCGAGTCCGTTGGCTACGATTCCGAGCAATGGACCGGCTACGCGTTCGGCATGGGCGTCGAGCGCATCGCGATGATCCTCTACGGCATAGATGACATCCGCCTCTTCTACGAAAACGACCTGCGCTTCCTGCGGCAGTTCTGAGGCCCGCGCGCGGTGGTTGGGCCTGCCCGCTTGGGTCTGGCTGCTGGTGTTGACGGCGCTGGCGGGTTCCTACTACATCGGCGCGCCGCTCAGCGCCAGTTTCCGCGAGGCCCAAACGGCGATGATCACGCGCAACCTCTGGCGCGACGGCTGGAGCGGCCTGATGATGCCGCGGATTGACTGGTTCGGCAACGAGCCAGGCTACATGCTGCTGGAGTTTCCCCTTTACAACGCGTTGGTGGCGATGGCCTACGCGATGGGCGGCGTGCGTGAATGGCTGGGGCAAATTGTGTCGCTGGCCTGCTCGATGGGCGCGGTGTTGTTTCTCTACGGCATCGCCCGGCGCACCGATGGCGAGCGGGTAGCCGTGACGACTGCGGCATTGGCGGCGCTGACCCCGCTGCAACAGTTCATCGGCCAGAGCTATCTGCCGGAGCCGCTGTTGATGTTCTGTCTGCTGGCGGCGCTTTACACGATGCTGCGCTACGCGGAGGGCGGCGGGGCCGGATGGCTGGCGCTGGCAACGCTGGCGACGACGTCGGGACTACTGGTGAAATCGCCCGCCGCATTGATGTTGATGCTGCCGCTGGCGTTCCTGGCGTGGACGCGGGACGGCTGGCGCGTGCCGTTGCGACCGGCCATCTGGACGGCGGCCATCGTAGCGCTCGGCGTTTACACGGCGTGGCAGAGGCACGCCGACCACGTCAATGCGCAGTTCTATCCCTACTTTGTCAGCACCGCGCCGTCGCACGTGCTTTGGAACTTCGGTCCGCTGGAGATGCGATGGGACTGGCATTTCTACGCGCGGATCGCGGGCCGGCTGTTTGTTTATTTATCGCCTGTCATCGTGCTGGCGGCGGTGGCAGCTTTGTTCAAACGCCCCGCCAACCCGCGCGCCTGGCTCTGGCATGTCTGGCTGGCCGCGAACGTCTGCTACGTGCTGCTGTGCGCCAACCTGCATTTCCGCCACAAGCATTACCAGATCGTCTTTGTGCCGATCTTCGCCGTGCTGGCGGCGCGAACGGTGGCCGCGGGATGGCCGCGATGGCGGGCCGCGATGGTCGCGGGCGCGGCATTGCTGGTGGTTTACGACGTGTGGGTTGGCCGGCAGATGCGCCGGGAATTGCAGGATCCGGTTGTCGAGCGGGCTTGCGCGGCGCTGCGAGAGGTGTCCGCGCCGCAGGACTTGGTGGTTGTGGCCGCGTTTGACGGCGCAGGCGGGATGACGGGCAATCTGCACAATATCCCAGCCTGGCTCTACTATGCTGACCGCCGGGGCTGGAATGCGCCGATGTATGAGCGGTTCGACATGGCGGCGGTGGAGCAATACCGGCGGCAAGGCGCGCGCTGGTTGCTGCTGGACCTGTTGACGCAGCCGGATGGCGCGCTGAACAGCATGGACCACAAAACCACCGGCTGGAGCCGCATGAGAGCGTTGTTCGGCGGAGCAGAGAAACCGCAGTCGCGGCCGGACGAACGGATGGCGCAGTTGGCGAAGGAACTGACGGGCCGCTACCCTTGCGCACGCGCTGGCGGCGGGGAGTTCATCATTTTCGACCTGCGCTAGAAGCGGTGTTTGCGGAACAGCAGCGCCCACATATACCAGCGCAGGTAATTGCGGGCCACCTTGAAGACCTTGAAGGAGGATTTGCCTTTCGTGCGCGCCCGCCAAGTGGTGGGCACCTCGCAAATCTTGCGGTTCTTCAGGAACGCCTTGACGATGATTTCCAGCGACGAAGCGAAACCCGCCTCTTCGATCGTCATGTCCATCAGCACCTCGCGCCGATACATCTTGAAAGCGTTGCTCGCGTCGCATGTCGGCAGACCGATGAACTTGTGCAACGACCAGCCGACAAGCCGCGAGAACCACGACTGGAGCGCCGGCCCACCGTGTTTGGTCCCGCCCGGCATGTAACGGCTCCCGCAGCAGACATCGAAGCCAGCCTCGATCTTTTCCAACATCGCCGGCACGGTCGTGGGATCGTCGCAGAGGTCGGCCATCATTGTCACCACCACCGGCGTTGTCGCAGCGCGCCAGCCGGTCAGGAGCGTCTGGCTGATGCCGCGCACGCCGGTGTTCTGGACGAGCCGGATATGCGGGAACTCTGTCGCCAGCCGCTCCACAATGCCGGTGGTGCCGTCCCACGAGTGATCGTTCACCACGACGATCTGGTGCGGGATGGCCAGCTTCTTCTCGATGTCGCGAAGCGTCTCCTCGATCACCGCCTCCTCGTTGTAAGCCGGAATGACAATGGTTAGCTCCATACGGTGCCGCCACGTTACCAAACACTCACAACCGGGGCAAGCGACGTTCTGTTTACCGCGCGCGGCATCGGTTCCCCGCAAAAGTTTGTTGATTCCCCACGGCGGGCGGCTATCCTCGCGCGCCATGAATCCAGAAGAACTTCGCCCGTTTGTCGCCGCCAAACTCGCCGCCGCCAAGAGCGCCGTCCCCAAGCTCACCGCCACCGTCGGCTTCGACGGCTTCGTGGACGAGATTATCCGCGTTGTGGACAAGAGTGAATCGGTCAACAAATACACCTACGTGCCAACAATGACCAAGCTCGCCGAGAAAGTCGCCGGCGCCGCGGGCAAGAGCACCAACATGCAGCTCGTCGTCCAGATCATGAAGCTCGGCGGCAACGGCCCCATCATGGCCAACGCGCTGGCGGGCATGGGTCTGAAGATCACCTACATCGGCTGCCTCGGCTTCCCAAACCTCCACCCCGTCTTCGAGCCGATGGCCAAACACGCCAAGATCATCAGCATCGCCGATCCCGGCCACACCGACGCACTGGAGTTCGAGGACGGCAAGATCATGCTCGGCAAGCACGAAACGCTCGGCGACGTGAACTGGCAGAACATCGTCAAGCGCGTCGGCCTGCCTACGCTCAAGAAGCTTCTCACCGGCAGCGCGTTCGTCGCCTACGTGAACTGGACCATGCTCCCGCGCATGAGCGACATCTGGAAACAAATCCTGTCAAGGGCGCTGCCGAAGGCCGAGCCGAAGCACAAGCCCGTCGTCTTCTTCGACCTCGCCGACCCGGAGAAGCGCACCGCCGCCGACATCCGCGAGGCGCTCGACCTCATCCAGAAGTTCGGCAGGTTCTACCGCGTCATCCTCGGCCTGAACCAGAAGGAAGCACACGAAATCGGCGAGGTGCTCGACATCAACGTCGCCGATGAATCGAAAGACTCGATCCTGGAGCTGGCCGAGAAAATTTTTGCCGCGTTGAAGATCGAGCGGCTGGTGGTGCATCCGACCGCCTACGCCGTGGCGGTGGACGCGAAAGGCTCCGCGCTCGTGGACGGGCCTTATGTCGAGAAACCCCTCATCACCACCGGCGCGGGCGACCACTTCAACGCCGGCTTCTGCCTCGGCAACCTGCTTGGTTTCGACAAGGAAATGTCACTGCTCGTCGGCGTCTCCACAAGCGGCTTCTACGTCCGCACCGGCAAGAGCCCATCCGTTGCTGACCTCGTCAAGTTCATGCGCAACTGGCCGGCGAACTGAGCGGTTATCGGCCAGTCCTCCCGGCAGGCTTGGCTTTCCGCCGCCAGTTCCCTATAGTCTGGCACATGCCAACCAAGAAACACGCCACCTGGGGCGGACGCTTCTCCGCCGGGCCTGCTGAAATCGTCCAGCGTTTCACTGAGTCGGTCTCCTTCGACCACCGCCTCGCGCCTTACGACATCCGCGGCAGTGTCGCGCACGCAAAGATGCTCGCGAAGATCGGCGTGCTCACCCGCGCCGAGTGCGCCGCCATCGTCAAAGGGCTCGAACAGATTGGCATGGAGATCATCGCCGGCAAGTTTCCGTGGCGCGCCGACCTCGAAGACGTCCACATGAACATCGAGTCCGAGTTGACCCGCTGTGTGCCCGCCGGCGCAAAGCTCCACACCGCCCGCAGCCGCAACGACCAAGTGGCGCTCGATGCGCGACTCTACGTCCGTGACCAGATTCGGCTCGTCCAGGGCGACCTCCGCGACCTCCAATGGTCGCTGCTGATGCTCGCGTCGGCCAACGATAGCGTTGTCATCCCCGGCTACACGCATCTCCAACGCGCGCAGCCGGTGCTGCTCGCTCATCACCTGCTCGCCTACGTCGAGATGTTCGACCGCGACCACGGCCGGCTCGGCGACGCGTTCAAACGCGCCAACGTCTGCCCGCTCGGCTCCGGCGCGCTCTCCGGCTCCACGTTGCCGCTCGACCGCGAGTTCGTCGCCAAACAACTCGGCTTCGACGGCGTTACCCAGAACTCGATGGACGCCGTCAGCGACCGCGACTTCATGATTGAATTCGCCGCCGACGCCGCGCTCATCGCAATGCACGTCTCGCGGCTGGCGGAGGATCTCATCCTCTGGGCATCGGCGGAATTCGGCTTCATCCGCATCAGCGACGCCTACACCACCGGCTCATCGTTGATGCCGCAGAAGAAAAATCCCGACATCGCCGAGCTGGCGCGCGGCAAGACCGGCCGCGTCTATGGCAACCTCGTCTCGCTGCTAACGCTGCTGAAAGGTCTGCCGATGACCTACAACCGCGACCTGCAAGAGGACAAGGAGCGCCTCTTCGACACCGCCGACACGCTGCGCTCCACGCTCGGCGTGCTGGCCGACATGCTGCTGAACACGCGCGTCATCGCCAACCGTTGCGAGTCCGCCGCGAGCGACCCCGCGCTGCTCGCCACCGACCTCGCCGACCACCTCGTCAAGAAAGGCGTCCCGTTCCGCCAGGCTCATCACATCGTCGGCGCGCTCGTCGCCGAAGCCGAAAAGCTCGGCAAGCCGTTGAACGCGCTGCCGCTGGAAACCTTCCGTGCGCACTCGCCGAAGCTCGGCTCCAACGTGCGGCAAGTCTTCGACGTGCGCAAGGCGCTCGCCGCCCGCGTCCTCACCGGCGCGCCCTCCCCCACGAACGTGCAGCGGCAGTTGAAACGGTGGGAGAAAGAATTAAGCGCGGGCAAGATGTCGCTGCTGCAACACCTACTGACGGGTAAGCTGCGCAAAGTGGGCCGATGACAACGCTGGTTTGACTACAATAGAAAGGAACGAAAATGGCAACACCTGAGGCTACCATTGGACGGAAAAATGACGAACTCTCGTTTGTCACACTCGATCACACGATTGGCAAACCCGGCGAGGAGGGCGAAGCTTGGAAAGCGCATTCTTCCTCTCACAAAGCGCTTAAGTTCGCTGTGAAAATTGGGCGGAGACCTTTGGGTTCAGGCGCTCGGCTTAAAGACTACGAAGCCTTTCAAAAGGAGTTCAACACACTCGCTAGCCTGAACCACCCGAATATTGTTAAAGTATTTGACTACGGCACATTCAAAAGAGGGAAGAAAAAATACCCATTCTACACCATGGAATACCTCGGTGACGACGTGAAGACGCTGGCAAAGGTCGCACTCAAAAAGCCGGCCACGCGAGGAGTTATACTCCTGAAAGCTTTCTTTCACACCGCGGACGCCCTTCGATATTTCCATTTGGAAGTTGGCGGTTTTCATTCAGATATTAAGGAATCCAACATTCTTGTTGCTTCGAGGCAGGATCACGATTTTGAAGTCAAGCTGATAGATTTCGGCTTTGCGCGTCTCTTGCGGGAGGCAACGGAGAAAGATGACCGAGCTAAGATTGGGAGACTTCCGCACAAACTTAGTTCCGTTGCTAGACCAGCGAGGGCGAAATCGGAGAAGCACGTTGACGTTTGGCAACTTTGTTTCATAATCAAACGAGGCCTTGACCGCTGTGGTCGGCCAGACGAAGCGTTTGGATGGCCGATTGATACTGCAGATTACTTACATCTTCTGACATTGTTGAGTGAATGGGCTTCTACCGAGACGAGGAGTTTGGCAGAAACTGGTGATCTTCGAGAATTCTACAGTTCAGTGGACACACTTCGCAGAAGGTTGCTACCTAAAACCATGGAGCCGAATTTCCGAGGTGCCCTGCGCTATCTTTCCGTTCCTGAAATAGCGACAGCCGCAAAGTGTAAAGTCGCGGCGCACGCGATCCGCATCCCATCGCGTCGCCTCGTGCTCTATACAGACCGAGTTGCCGAACTAATGGCAACCGACGAACTGACACGACTGGGGAATACGAAGCAATTGGGGTTCACTCATTTGGTGTATCCGGGAGCGCAGGGGACACGATTAGAACACACCTTGGGTGTCTATGACATCGCCTGTCATTTTGTTGTCCGCATGTCCTCACAACCAGCGTTTCGATCGGTATGCCCAGACCCTAAGTATTGTCTTTTGTTCATTGTAGCCGCTTTGCTTCATGACGTTGGGCATTTTCCTTTTGCGCATCAACTTGAGGAGTTCACGAAGCAAGATTTCACCTTGGAGCATTGGGAAAAAGTCAAAGGTCTTATCGAAGGTGGCCATGAGCGGTTCAATTGTAGGATTATTCAGGATACCCTTTCGCCTTTTCTAAGAAACAGGTTTGGTTTTACAGACCAAGACGTGTCCAAGCTATGCCTCCTCGTCGGGAAATTCAAAGAAGGTTCGGAAGAGGCACACACTATCAATCGAGAACCAGCGCTCGTATTTCTGAGGTCTATCATCAATGGTCCAGTGGATATTGACAAACTGGACTATATCGAACGCGACGCTTACCACTGTGGCGTGCCCTACGGAAGCTATGTGGATGTCGAACGCATATTTGAGACCATGAGAGTGGTTGAGGATCACGGGGGAAAATCTGCTCACGCAGCTTTCGATCAACGTGGCGTCGGCTGTATCGAGCAGTTGGTTACGGCTAGACATCAGCTATATGCAAACGTCTATTGGCACCGAGCAGTGCGAGCAGCAACGGCGATGTTCAAACATCTCTTTTTCTTATTTCAGAGTCAGGCTCATGACAAAACACGTGTGGAAAAAGTGTTCTTGGAATCAGGATCAGACCAGCGTTGCTTATATGAACTCGAAGAATTCGCTAAACGACATGTGCGTGATAAGACCACGGCAAACGCGATGATTCATCTAGCGCAAGTTGTATCCGGCAGGAAACGTGCCCTCTATAAAGCGATAGTGCAACACGATCATACTGAAGACAAGACCAAGTCTTACGGCGAACACACCTATGGCGAGCAGAGGATAAGAGCAGCAGAAATCTACAGCCTCTTGAAGAGCAAAAACATGTGGGAACGCGACGCTGATGTTCTCGCAGAACACAATGTCCTGATTGATTGTAGGGTGGATGCTTGGCCCGAATTTCAAGCTATAAAGATCATTAACACGACGGGTCAGGAGGTTTGTCTTGATCAGGTTGCCCCCACTGTCAAGGACTTAGGAGAGAGTTTCTACAAGCAAGCATGTCGAATCCGCGTATTTTTGAACGTGGATGCCCTGAAAGATGAGTTCAAGGATAAGGCAGGACGCCGACGTGTTGAGCAGGCGATTGTCTCTGAGCTTGAATGAGCAAGAGTGAAAGGCCGGCTAAGGTGGGGTCATTCACGCCGAGGTCAACGCGCTGCGCTCGGTTGGCCCCGGCCAGTGCAAGTTCCTGGCGGTGACGCTGCTGCCGTGCCGGAGTTGCATAGCGTTCATCGCTTCCAAGGGCATCAAGCGGATCGTCTTCCGCGACGTTTACGGGCGCGACAAGCTGGCGTTTGAGCTGGCCAAGGAGTTTGGCATCGAATTGGTCCGGATTCCGCGGAAGCGGCCGGCGAAGAAGACGCGGCGATAAAACCACAGATGCACACAGATAATCTCAACGGCGTGACTGAGAAGATTATCGGAGCAGCTTATGCTGTCGGCAACACGCTGGGCAGCGGGTTTCTGGAGAAGGTTTATGAGAACGCCTTGGTTCACGAGATTCGGAAAGCAGGTTTGCGAGTGAACCAACAACACAGTATTTAGGTTCGCTATGATGGGGTCGTTGTTGGCGACTACGTGGCGGACCTGCTGGTTGAAGAAAGAGTGTTGGTTGAGTTGAAAGCTGTGCAAGCGTTGGACGACATCCACTTGGCCCAATGCCTGAACTATCTCAAGGCGACCAGATTAAAAATCTGTCTTCTTATCAATTTCGGAAAGCCCAAGGTGGAAATCCGGCGGGTTGTTTTGTAGGGAACGCTGGCTGCTGTGATGTCATTCCTCCGAATCTTATCTGTGTTTATCTGTGTGCATCTGTGGTTCCCTTTGGTTAAATAACCTCCATGCACGATTTCAAATTCAAGAACGGCCGGCTTTATTGCGAAGGCGTGGCGTTGGAGCGGCTCGCGCGCGAGTGCGGGACTCCGCTCTATGTTTACAGCCAGCGCACGATCACCAACCATTTCCAGAAGCTCGATCGGGCGATGGCGGCGCTGCCAAACCATCTCGTCTGCTACGCGATGAAGGCCAACTCCAACGCCGCGATCCTGCGGTTGCTGGCCAACCTCGGCGGTGGCTTCGACATCGTCAGCGCGGGCGAGCTGTTCCGCGTCGTGCAGGCGGGCGGCGACCCGCGCCGGTGCGTCTTTGCCGGCGTCGGCAAAACCGTGGACGAGATTCGTTACGCGCTGACGCAGGGCATCTATAGCTTCAACGTCGAGAGCGCGCCGGAGATCGAGCGCATCAACAAAGTCGCCGTGGCGCTCCGCCGCCGCGCGCCCATCGCCATTCGCGTCAACCCGAACGTCGAGGCGCACACGCACGCGAAGATCACCACCGGCACCTACGAGAACAAATTTGGCATCGCCATCGAGGATGTCGCGGCGGTCTATGCCCGGGCGGCGCGACTGCCGGGCATCCACATCCGCGGCGTGCAGATGCACATCGGCTCGCAGATCACCTCCGTCGGCCCGTTCGTGAAAGCGGTGAAGAAGGTGTTGCCGCTCGTGGAAAAACTTAAAGAGCGTTACGGCATCGAGTTCTTCAGCATCGGCGGCGGCATCGGCATCGTCTATGACCCGGCGCTGGAGAGCGCGACGCCAGAGTGGTGGAGCCGCGTCCCGAAAGCGCACCAATGGTTGACGCCGCAGCGTTACGCGGAGAGCCTCGTGCCGCTGCTAGCGCCGCTTGGTTTGCGCGTGCTGATCGAGCCGGGCCGGTTCATCGTCGGCAACGCCGGCGCGCTGGTGGCGCGCGTGCAATACGTGAAATCCACGCCGGAGAAGACCTTCGTCATCGTGGACGCCGGCATGAACGACCTCATCCGCCCGGCGTTCTACGATTCGTATCACCAGATCGTGCCGTTGCGGCGGATGCGCGGCACGCTCGTGGCCGACGTGGTCGGGCCGATCTGCGAGAGCGGCGATTACTTCGCCAAAGGCCGCAAGTTCGCCGCTGTGAAGGAAGGCGATGGCATTGCGTTGCTGAGCGCCGGCGCTTACGGCATGGCGATGGCGTCGAACTACAACTCCCGCCCTTTCGCCGCCGAGGTGCTGGTCAACGGCGGTCGTTACGCCGTCGTCCGTGAACGTCAAAAAGTCAAAGACCTGACTCGTGGCGAGAAAGTGGCCGGCTGGCTGAAGAGGTGAACCGTCATGGCAACCTACGTTTACGAAACCATCCCGGCCAAGCCGGACGATGAAGTGCGCCGCTACGAAATCCGCCAGAGCATGAAGGACGCGGCGCTGACGAAGCACCCGGAAACCGGCGAGCCGATCCGCCGCATTATCACCGGCGGTCTCGGCCTCATCGGCGTTGGCAGCCACAGTGGTTCCGCACCCGCGCCCGCGCAGAGCCGCTCGAAGCATACCGGCGGATGCCGTTGCTGCCACTGATCTGCCAACCGCGCCGCGTTAGACCACCTCGAAGATGTAGGCGAGGCAGAAGTAGATGCCGATGGCGAGAAAAAGACCGCCCGTGAGCCGCTGCGCCCAGCGCTCGAACTGCGAGAGTTTGTTAAACACCTTCCCCACTTGCTGCGCGCTCACCGCAATCACAAGATGCCGAGCCACAACGCCGTCACCGCGCCAAGCCACACGCTCTCCATCATCGCGCCTCCAGATACGCGCGCGGCGTCCTGCACGTATTTTGCGAACTCCGCCGGCTTGTCCACGAGATCCCAAATCTTCTCCAAGTTCACCCAGCGCGTCTGCTTGCCGTCGCACAGTTCGGAGAGCACTAGCGCTTGGTATTTCAGGCCGTAGTCCTTTACGAAATGGTCATGGGCCGGCTCGTCTGTGTTCACAAGGCGGCGCTCCAGCCGGCCGCTCTTGAGGTCGTCGGCGAAACCACTCTCCAACGCTTCGCGCGAGAGCTTCTCGATCTTCTGGCACGTCTCGCAGCGTTGCTTGCCGTGGAAATAGTAGGCCACAACCTTGTGCGGCAGGACGATGCCGGTCGGTTCGGGCGCGGGCGCGGGCTTGGGCCGTGCCTCCTTGATAACCAGCGTCACAACGCTGGCGGCCACAAACAGCAGCAGCGCGGCGGCGGCAATCGTTTTCGGCTTCATGATGCTTCCGCTTGTTTCAGGATCGTCTTGAGTTCATCGAGAGACGGCAGCCGGCCGGTGACTTTGACAGTGCCGTTGACCACCAACGCCGGCGTCATCATCACGCGCAACGCCAGAATCTGCTGGAGGTCGGTGACCTTTTCGATTTCATAAGGCACGCCGAGTTCCCTGGCAGCCTGTTCGGTCAGTTCGTAGAGCTTGGCGCACTTCGCGCAACCGCTTCCCAATACCAACAGGTTCATAGTGTCTCCTTTCACATGACAAGGTTGAACAAATAGCCGACGATCACGATGCCGACGGCCACGACGCCGAAGAACACGGCGATGAGCGGCGGCTTCAGCACCTTGCGCAGGATGATCGCCTCCGGCAGCGAGAGGCCGATCACCGACATCATGAACGCCAACACCGTGCCAAGCGCCGCGCCTTTGCCGAGCAGCGCCTGCACAACCGGGATGATGGCGGCGGCATTGGAATACATCGGCACACCGATGAGCACCGCCAGCGGCACCGACCACCACGCGCCTTTGCCCATGAACGACGCGAGGAAGTTCTCCGGCACATAGCCGTGAATCCCCGCGCCCACCGCGATACCCGCCGTGACGTAAGGCCAGACGCGGCCCACGATGTCATACACCGCATCCTGGCCAAAGCGGATGCGCGCGGTCCAGTCCAGCGACGACTCCTCCGCTGCGTTGCCGGCGGGCGTTTTAAAAACCCAACTCTCGATGTGGCGCTCCAGCCGCAACCGCCCGATGACCCAACCGGCGGCGAGCGCGACGAGCAAGCCAGTGCCGAGGTAAAACGCAGCAACCTTCCAACCGAACAGGCCAAACAGTAACACCAGCGCGACCTCGTTGACCATCGGCGCGGAAATCAGAAACGAAAACGTAACGCCGAGCGGCACGCCGGTCGTGACGAAACCGATGAACAGCGGCACCGCCGAGCAGGAGCAGAACGGCGTCACCACGCCAAGCAACGCGGCAAGGACGTTGCCGGCGAATTCGCGCTTGCCGGACAGGATGCGCCGCGTCCGTTCCGGCGTGAAGAACGATCGCACCACACCGACGCCGAAGACCACCGCCGTCAACAACAGCATCACCTTTGGCGTCTCGAACACAAAAAACTCAACCGCCTTGCCCAGCGCACCGTCTGCCGACAGATGCAGCAGGTCGCAGGTGAGCCAGCGGCTGACCGGCGCAAGTTTGGAGTAAACTACCAATCCAATTAGCAACAGACAGGCGATGGTTGTCAGCCGGCGTGTCATTGCATTTCTGTCAGCGAGCGCGGCAGCGTCTCGACGAACGCGCGGATCTCGTCCCGCACACAGCGATAGACCGCCAGCTTGGCTTCGCCGTCGTCCATGTTCTTGGTAAGCTTCGGCGGGTCGTCGAAGCCGATGTGGATCCCTTTCGTCTTGCCGGGGAACACCGGGCAATGCTCGTTGGCGTGGCCGCAGACGGTGACGACGTAGTCGAACGTCACGCCGGCCAGTTCATCGAGCGTCTTGGAGAAGTGCTTTGAGATGTCCACGCCCGCCTCAGCCATGACTTTGATCGCATGGGGATTCATGCCGTGCTTTTCGATGCCGGCCGAATACGGTTCGATCACGTCGCCTTTGAGGCGTCGCGCCCATCCTTCCGCCATCTGGCTGCGGCAGGAGTTGCCGGTGCAGAGAAAGAGCACCTTTATCTTCGGAGTTGTCGTTGGCATATCGTTGTTGGGTCCAGTTTCAGGATCTGTTTCAGTTTCTTGTGGTCGTCGGCAGCTTGCGGCGTGCGACCGAGAGACTTCCGCACCCAGTCAATCGCCTCGCGGACGGCAACGGGCGTTTCCTTTCCCGGCAGGCGGTAGAACACCCATCGCTCCTCCTTGCGAGATTCGATCAGTCCGGCGTGGTAGAGGATGGAGAGGTGCCTGGAGATGGTGGACGGCGCCAGCCCGCACAACTCGCTGATCTGGCAGACGCATAGCTCGCCGGTCTTCAGCGCCAGCAGCACGCGCACGCGGTTCTCATCCGCCAGCGCCTTGGTGATTCGCATGAACTCGCGCATGGTTGACACTATATTTCGTCGAATAACGAAATGTCAAGGCAGGGCGTGATTTCGCATAGACTGAAGCGACGGTTGCCGGTATCAGTCATCGGTTATGAAAGTCCTGTTCGTCATCCTTGCAGCCACGTTGGCGTTTCCCGCGCCGCAGCTTTTTGCGCAAAAGAGCAAGGCGATCAGCCAGCGCGAGATGGTGGACATCGTGCTGGCGAACACACAGCCGCTAAAGTATCCGCGCGGCGAGCGCCTGCCGCTTTACCTCTGGCCGTTGCACGGGCTGGGCACCACCAACGAAGTGGAAGCGGTGCGGCTGCTCAAAAGCCTAGACGAGAGAGGCCTGCCGGTCATCGCGTCATGGAACCCCGCGCCGAAACGGCGCGAGCAGAGTCTGCGCGACGCCCTCTGGCTCGGCCGGCTCCAGAAAAAGCTTGGCCTGCCGATCACCATCAGCGCCGTCTCGTGCATGGGACCGTTCTGCAACGGCGACGAGAAGACGGCACACATTGGCGACGACGGCAAACAGTTCTTCGACTTCTCGTTCGAGGAGAAGCGAACGATGGGTTGCCCGTTCGCGCTCGGCTTCCGCCACGCGGCCAACCGCGAACAGATCGAGTTCTTCCTCGACGCCTACCAGCGCGAGGGACTCGACGTTCATTTCATCTTCGTGGACTGGGAAGTGGACGGCCCCATCGAGTGGAACGACGCATGGGCGCACAGCAAACGCTGCCGCCGCTGCCGCGAGCGCACCCCAAACATCAACGACTTCGCCGCGTTCCAGAAGGCGCTGCGGGAGATTCGTTGCCGGATGCAGCGCGAGTGCCTTGCCGCGCCGGTGCTGAAGCGGTTTCCGAAGGCGCTCGTCGGCAATTACGCGGTCTATCCGAACGATGGATGGCGTTACTGGTATGACTACTTCGAGAAGCTCGCGCCGGACGCGCCGTTCCGAACCGACCAGCGCGCGAAATACCGGCCGTGGTTCCAGGAGTTCCCGCTGACCGGCTTCACCGTCTCAATGCCCGTGGTCTATACGTGGCATGCGACGCCGACGTGGTATGACTTCGCGAGCAGCGATTACCGGTGGTTCTACAACCTGCTGCTGGTCGCCTCGAAGTCGGGCGAGCACAAAGCCGCCAGCGCGCCGAGCATCCCGTTCGTCCACTGGCACACGACCGCGCCGCCGAAGGAATCCGACCCGGCCGTGAAGCAGTTCAGCGCCGAGAAATACCAGGAGCTGCTCTGGCACATGTTGCTGCGCGGTCACGACACGCTTTTCCTCTGGTGCATGAGGAACGAAACCGCCAAGGAAACGCGGCTCCTCCACGAAGTCTGGGCGGCGGCGCTCGAATACCGCGAGTTCTTGGAGAAAGGGAAGCCCGTCCTCTTCGACGCGCCGCGCCAGCAAGGGTCAGTCATCTCTGCGATGCGACTCGGCGACCGCGTGCTGGTGCGCCGCACCGACTTCGATGAGCGGAAAGAGCCGGTAACTCTGAACATCGGCGACAACACGCTCACCGTGCCGCGCGTGGACGGCCGGTGTCAGGTGTTGCAGCTTGCGCGGTAAGCGGCTACTTCGCAGCGACGGTCGTCGAAATCTCGACCGACCATTTCGTCCCTGCTTTCACCGTGCCGCGAACTGGATAGCCGGCGAGCAGATATTCCTCCACGCCGTATTTGCGGTGATCCACGAGCGACATCGAAATCGAACTCTCGATGGCCACCGTCTTGTCGCCAGTCTCGATGACGACGCGTTTGGAAGCTGGTAATAGCGCAGCATCTTTCAGCGTCGCCGGCAACGTAATGCTCTTGGCGTGGGTTCGCGCCGTTGCGTTGGCATAGCGGGTGACGGGGAACGCGAAGTAGTGCCGCCACAGGCGCAGGTTCAGGTCGGTGGTGGCGGCGAAGTCAAAGTGAAGCGTGAGCCGGTTATCCGGCGTGACGACGCACGTCTCGGTGAAGTCCACGCGATGGTTGTTTTCGGCGAGGGTGCCGTGAAATGTCAGCCGCGCGGCGGTGTCGCTCGCCTCGGCGATTCCACCGGAAACATTCTCCGCATGGAGATCGGTGGACGGCAGGCTTCGGGTAACAGGCCAGCCGCCGGTGAGAAGCGGTTGGCCGTGCCAGATCACATGACGGAGCACGCCAGCGGCGTCGAGGCGAATCTCCAAACCGCCGGGCGTCTGCGCAACAAGGACGCCGCTGTCGAGTTTGGCGGTGCGC
>Ga0233425_10007451_pt1 | contig 15354 bp, 14 predicted proteins | sample Watercolumn_Towu_2_FD_181712 | JGI IMG/M metagenome (GOLD analysis project Ga0233425, IMG submission 181712) | Freshwater microbial communities from Lake Towuti, South Sulawesi, Indonesia - Watercolumn_Towuti2014_140_MG | ecosystem: Environmental > Aquatic > Freshwater > Lake | place...
TCCCATGGTATTTCGCTCAATACAAGGAATTTGCACAAGCCCTGCAATGGGATCACAGGTTAATCCTAAATTATGTTCCATACCGATTTCTGCTGCATTTTCCACGTGAAGGGGGGTTCCTCCTAACACTTCCGCCAGAGCACCTGCTGCCATGGAACATGCCACACCCACTTCTCCCTGACATCCCACTTCTGCGGCAGAAATGGAAGCGCCTTTTTTATAAAGAATGGCAATGGCCCCAGCAGTGAGAAGAAAATTTATGCTCCCCCCCTCATGGGCCCCTTCACAAAAATGGAGATAATAGGATAAAACGGCAGGGATAATTCCTGCAGCTCCATTGGTGGGGGCTGTGACGACGCGACCTCCTGCCGCATTTTCTTCATTCACTGCAAGGGCATAAAGATTCACCCAATTCATCATGTTTTTTTCTTTATGTTGAGATTCTGCTTGGAGACGTTGATACAAGGCAGGAGCACGACGTTTTACCTTTAAAACACCGGGTAAAAGAGTTTCTGTGGCGATGTAACCACGATGTATGCATTCTTCCATGGTGTGTGCGATTTTCAGTAATTTTTCTTTTACTTCTTTTTCATCGCGAAAAGAAGATTCATTGGCAAGCATAATGTTACTAATGGACATGGCTTGTTTTTCACAATGATTTAATAATTCTTTTGCAGTGGAAAAAGGATAGGGCACGGTGTGCTGTACAGCGGGGGGCTCGGAGAATTCATTGGCTTTTACAATGAATCCACCACCAATGGAAAAAATTTCGCAAGTGGCTAAGATTTTTTTATGCTCATCAAAGGCGGTAAAGCGCATGCCATTTGCATGTTGCGGCAATACTTCTTCATAATGAAAAATGAAATCTTTTTGAAATGAAAATTCAATGGGATGTTTCCCCTTTAAAAGTAAAGTGTGTTGTTGAATGATTTCATCTCCACGGGGAGAGACTCGTTCTGGAATCACGGTTTCAGGAGATTGTCCCTCTAATCCATTTAAAATGGCTTTGTCCGTTCCATGACCTTGTCCTGTGAGAGCAAGGGAACCATATAATTCCACCTTGAGAGTGTAGACTTGAAATAAGGAATCCCCTAAATCATCAACAAAGGTTTTTGCTGCCCGCATGGGACCCACGGTGTGAGAACTGGAGGGACCAATGCCAATGGTAAATAAATCGAAAATGCTAATGCTCATACAATCTGTATCCTTAAAGTTTAAGAATGAATGAAACTTCCGTATCCTAAGTGAAGAGGATTAAATAGAAGCATTCATTTGTCAATATGTTTCATTTTAATCTCAATAAGATTGATATTTCCTTAAAAAAAAATTAAGATACTCCCTTCTTACAGGGAGTCTCTCGTTGAAAAGAATCATTTTTATTTTTTTACTCACCTTTATTACGCCGTTGTATGCTTATCAACAGGAAGATCATTCTATTTTTGCCTTTGCGGATGCTCTCCTTTGGCGAGTTCGAGAAGGGGGCGCTGATAACTGGGGCCAAACCATCCAACCTCCTGGTAGTACTCAAAAAGTAAATATCTTAGATGCCCCTTTTAATTGGCGTGGTGGTTTTAGAGCCGGTGTGGGATATGAAGCAGCCTCTTGGGATCTGGTGGCCGCTTATACTCATTTTAAAACCGAAGCAGTGCGTCGAGCTCAAGGAGAAGTGTATTCAGGATACACGGGGAATTTCTTTGTGGGTAATACGGATGGCGCGGATTTTGGACCTCATTATCAACAGGGAAAGATGCGATGGAATTTTTTATTTAATACGGTGGATGTGGAGTGGGGTCGTTCTTTCAATGAAGAAAAAGCCCTTCACCTTCGCCCCTTTGTGGGAATTAAAGGTGCTCGCATTGATCAAAGGATTCACACTACCTGGCTCAACCCTGTGGTTCCTACCAATTTTACAAGTGCGGTGGAAAATTTAAAAAATGATTTTTGGGGTGTGGGGCCCGAAGTAGGATTGGATACCACGTGGCCTTTTTGTCGGAGAAATTTTCAAACTTTGAGTTTAGTGGGGGATGTTTCCTTTGCTGTACTATGGAGTCATTGGCAATTTAAAGATGTTTATGAAAATAATGCGGGCACTTCAGTGACGGTTCATAGTGACGACATCAATGGGGGCTCCACCATGGGAAGAGGATTATTTGGTGTGGAATGGGAGCGAGATTTTTCTAAAGCGGCGATGAAAGTTCGTTTAGCCTATGAAGCACAAGTTTGGTTTAATCAATTGCAATATTACACCTTCAATATGGGAAGACTCAGTTATTTGATGTCCCTACAGGGCGGTGTTTTAGATTTTAGTTTTAACTTTCAATGAATGTAACCATGATGATGAAAAAAAAGCGTTGGATTAGTTTATTATTGGGAATCACCTTATACTCCATGAATGCTCACGCAGGAAATGTGCGTGCTTTTGCGGATTTATTAGTGTGGCAAGCTTCGCAAGAAACTTCCTCCATGTGGGCTACCGTGATTACTTCTCCTCGCTTTGGAACCATTAATTTTGATCCCAGTAATGTGGATTTTAGTTGGAGATCAGGATTTCGCGGCGGATTTCTGTATGAACCGAAAGAAGGGTTCTTCGAACCTAGTGTCACTTGGACTTATGTTCCTACGTCTAAGAGTGTTCGTGAATACCCCGGAGGAAAATTTATTTTACCCGAGCCTTTTAGTGGATATGTAAGCGGAGATAACTTTGAGGGTGCTTATTTAAATTGGCAATTGATCATGAATGCTTTGGATTTGAAAATCAGTCATTTATTAAATATCACTCCTGATTTTGATTTGCGCCCTGCCATTGGGATTAAGGGTGCGAGCATTCTTCAGCATATGAAAACCCAATGGATTCGATCGGATTATACCGCTTTAGATTCTATCCATAATAATTTTTATGGTGCAGGCCCTGAATTGGGTTTAGATGCTTTTTGGAATATAACATCTCATCTTTATTTGCAAGGAAATTTATCCACTGCCTTTATGTGGGGACGTTGGAATATTCAGGATGTGTATCAGCGGCCTGCAGTGGCTTCTCAATCCATTACAGCCACAAGAATTACAACGAACATGAGTAATGCTCAATTGGGGACTCTCATGTTAGATTATTTTTTAGGAATGGGCTGGCATCAAGAAGGGCGAATTCCTTGGTCTTTTAAATTGGGTTATGAAGTGCAGCATTGGCCTCATCAAGCAAGATGGGATTCCTTTCAGCAACTCCCCGTACATGGTGATTTAACATTTCAGGGTGCAACATGCGGCGTATCTGTGGATTTATAGTATTATTGTTTGTTTTTATTTCTGTTCCCGCAAGGGCTTTTCAATTATTTGCCGATGCACTCTATTGGAAAGCCGCAGAATCTGTGGATTGGGTGGTAGATAATAATCTCAGTTCTACGCAACAAATGCTTCATTATAAGATCATTGATTTTCCTCCTAAGTTTGGATTCCGTGTGGGTGCTTCTTCCCAAGGGATATGGAGTAACACGTTTGATTACACCCAATATAAAACCTATGAAAAAGCACGCACCAGTGGCAATCTTACCTCTGCATTTGCTGCAAGTCGTATTCAAACTCTTCCCAAGGGCTTCTTTTATAGTTCAGGGGATGTGAATTTTAAAATTCGTTATGACATGTTTGATGAAGTGGTTTCAAGGGCTTTTCCTGTGACGGATCGCTTAACCCTTTCTCCCGTATTAGGTTTAAAGGGAGGAAGAATTAATCAGCATGTGCAAGATTCTTTTGAAGGGGCTGTCTCTAGTGTTGAACGAGTGAATAATGATTTTAGTGGCATCGGTCCTCAGCTGGGCATCAATGGCCAATGGATTTTCTATCAATCACCTTCCGTACAATGGAGCTTATATGGAAATTTTGCCACAAGTGCCTTATGGGGTTATTGGCGCATGAAGGATGTTTTACATGATTCATTTTTTGAAACCACGGAGATTGCTGTGGGAAGCAGGGAATTTGCCGCTGTGATGTTTCAAGCCTTGGTGGGTTTGGAAGCTCAACGGGGAAAATGCTCCATGAGATTAGGATATGAAATCAATGATTGGCTTAATCAAGGTCAATTTTTTGATAATGCCACGGGTTCTCATAGCAATAATTTAATTTTCAAAGGGGCGAACCTTCGCTTCACCTATACGGTATAAGATCTTGTTCAGGAATTCCCCCTGGGGATCCTCGTCTTAAGTTTATTTTTCACATTTTTTCAGGCACAATACCCAAGCCCCAGGATGGTGGAGTTTGTATCAATTCATCTCTCTTAATCTTTGTTGGGCAGGGTCTCAACTTTCAATGAATTAAGAAGGAAGTAATCATGAAATTAAAAACGACATTTATGGTGGCTTTAAGTTGTCTAGCTCTCGATGCAAGCGCATTGGCTGCTAATACCGCCGCATCCGCTCCTCCATCTTCAAAAGCAGCAGCACCTGCAGCCGCTGCCACTCCTGCAACAGTTTCTGCAGCTGCTGTTACGCCTGCAGCCACTTCCACCTCTGGAGCGGCATCTCCATCCGCCGCATCTTCTATGCCTGTGGTGGCATCCGCGCCTGCAGTGGCATCCGCATCTGCAGCAACACCCGTAGCATCCCCTGCTAATCCTTCTTCTAGTATGTTTAAAAATGAAAATGATCGTGCTAGTTACACAGTGGGTGTGGATATGGGGCAAAGTTTAAAAGCACAAAATTTACAAATGAATGTGGATTTATTGGCTCGTGGAATTAAAGATGGTTTGAGTGGAGGTCCTTTGTTATTGAATGATGAAGAAAGACGTCAAACCCTTTTAAACTTGCAAAGACAATTAGTGGCAAAACAGCAAGTGGAAATGAAAGTCTTAGCTCAGAAAAATTTGCAAGCGGGTGAAAAATTTTTAAATGACAATAAAGCCAAGCCAGGTGTTAAAACCACAACCTCTGGGTTGCAGTACAAAATCATTGAAGCCGGCGCAGGAAAAATGCCTAATAAAGAAGACGTGGTGACGGTGGATTACGAAGGAAAATTAATTAACGGACAAGTGTTTGATAGCACTTACAAGACCGGAAAGCCTGTTACATTTCAATTATCCCAAGTGATCGATGGATGGCAACAAGCTTTAAGTATGATGAAAGCAGGAGCTACTTGGGAATTATATATTCCAGCGAAGTTAGCCTATGGGGAAAAAGGGACTCCCGGAGGCTCCATTGGCCCTAATGAAACGTTGTTATTCAAAGTCCACTTAATTGCTGTGGGAAATGAGAACAAAAAACAAAGTTAAGGATTTTTTAGTTGCCATCCTGGTGCTTCGGTGCGCGGATGCTTTAGTGCTGGATTCTTCAGTGTTAGATGCTTCAGGCTAGATCTTTCAGTGTTAGGTGCTTCAGTGCTGGATCCTTCGCTGCTTGATGCTTCGGTGTCATCTTCGTGAATCTCTCCGCTGTCATCCCTGCGCAGGCAGGGATCCATTTTTCGCGCCGCTACGAGTTAGATGAAGCGTAAGAGAATGACATTGAAGAGAATTCTTACTCCACCCGCTCATGCGGGGGAGTTGCAAACGGATGAATGGATCCCCGCCTTCGCGGGGATGACAGTGCAACGCGTGAGGATGATAAGGCAACGCGAAAGAAACAGAGAATAGATTCCATGAAAAAATTTTTATTATTAAATCCTCGACTCATTCAATTATTTTTTTTAGGAATTGCTTCGGGACTTCCTTTAGCACTCACAGGTTCTACCTTACAAGCCTGGTATAGTACTTCTTCTCATGTGGGGTTAGTGGCCATTGGGGCCTTGGCCTTAGTGGGACAACCTTATGTTTATAAATTTTTATGGGCACCTTTTTTTGATCGTTATACCCTTCCTTTTTTAGGAAGGCGGCGAGGTTGGATGCTTCTCATGCAAGGGTTATTGGCCCTCATGATCTTTATCATGGCTTTCTTTGATCCTGCCACTCATCCTTTATCCCTGGCGTTTCTTGCGGTGGGAGTTGCTTTTTTATCCGCAAGCCAAGACATTTCCATTGATGCCTATCGTACAGATATTTTAGGAGAACAAGAAAGAGGGTTAGGCGCTGCTTATGGTACGGGAGGATATCGGGTAGGCATGTTAATTTCTGGAAGCCTTGCTTTTGTCATGGCTCAATACATTGGATGGAATCACACTTATGAGTGGATGTCTCTTCTCATGGTGCTGAGTATGGGAGTGACTCTTCTCTCAAAAGAACCAGAAATATTTCAAGCACCTTCTTCTCTTTACGTTGCCATGGTGGAACCTTTGTTTTCTTTTTTTCGACGTCCCCATGCTTTTGCCTTACTAGCTTTTGTGATTTTATATAAATTAAGCGATGCCTTGGCCATGAGTTTAAATACTCCTTTTTTATTACAGGGAATGCATTTTTCTTTAGCAGAAGTGGGAGTGGTTTATAAAACCGTGGGCATGGGCGCTAGCTTTTTAGGGATTTTTGTAGGGGGCGCTTTGATGCTTCGTTGGGGATTATTTAATTCCTTATTTTACTTTGGCATCTTGCAAGGGGCTTCTAGTTTATTATTTATGGTATTAGCCATTATTGGAAAACATTGGTGGTTTTTATTGGTGGCAGTTTTTGGAGAAAATCTTTTTTCAGGCATGGGATCGGCGGCTTTTGTAGCCTTACTCATGGGATTATGTGATAAACGATATACTGCTACTCAATTTGCTTTATTATCCGCTTTGGCTGCAACAGGTCGAGTGTTTGTGGGGCCTTTAGCGGGAATTCTTGCAGAAACTTTTGGATGGCCTTCATTTTATATTTTAAGTGCTTTAGCCGCTTTACCTGGTTTAGTCATGTTAGGTTGGTTATCCTCTCGAAGAGAAGAATGGTCTTATTCTGTGAGTCAATGATATGCGTTGTTTCCCACGAATTATTTTTTATTTATTAGGGTTTGTTTTTTTTCTATGGCCTGTGATGAATGAAGCAGAGCCTTTTTTATTAGATACTCCTCATCAGGGAAATCTTTTTTCCATAGAAGATAAAATCATTGAATCCGCAAAACAACAATTAAAATTAATCCTTCAAAAAAATCAATGGGCCACTTATTCTTATGAAAATTTAAAAAAAACCGTGGAAAGCGATACCATGGTTTCCCCAGGAAAACCTATTAAAAAAGAAACCTTGGCTCAAGCGGAGCTGGAATTAGCCTTAGCCAATGCCAATTTAGATGCAGAAAATATTGCAAAGGAAGAAACGATACAAAGTAGTGATGCCACCAATCGTCGAATCAGAGAACTGGAAAATCAATTACAAAATTTAACCTTATCTGCGGGCACCACCCATGGGGTAGAGCAGCGGGTGAGCGCTTTACAAATGGCACTGAGCCATCAAAAAATTTTATTAAAATGGCAAGAACGTCAAGTGGATGCCTTAGAAGAGGGGATCCGCATTGCCCAACAAAATCGTGATTTAAGAAGTCAATTACGAAATCTTTTATTGGAACATTATAATTTCCAAAAACAAACAAAAAGAGAATTAGACTTAGCTCAAAAAGAAATTGATTTGCAAGCAGAGCAAAGGCAATGGTTAGATACTTTAGAAAAATTAAACCAACAACTTCAAGCCGCGCCCCATGGGGCAAAGGCCTTACCTCGCCTCTTAGAAGAAGACATGGAATTGAAGATTTTAAAAGCCCAGGAAAGTAGCAATCTCATTCATTTGCAATTAAGTATGTTGCATGTAAAAACAGCCATCATCACCATAGAAGATAGTTTGGGTACCCATCAAAGTGTTAACACTTTAAATAATGAAATTTCCCAGTTGAAAGAATTAAAAGAGGAATTAAAAAACTTAAATACCCTCATTGAGAAAAAAATCATATGGGGCACGAAGCGAAAAAAATTAGAATTAAAAAAAGTAGTGGAAGAAAGTAAAGAGTCTAAAGAGAATGCCATTTCTATGGATGCTTTATTATCAGAATGGGTTTCCCAATATGAAGGATATCAAAAAGAATTAGGGGAACTCATGGTGCGCAATGAAAAAGTTTCAGCGGCCATCCAAAACCAATTAAAACAATCCTTAGCGCGGCGTCAAGGATTGCCGGGATTAAATGTGCAAGCTTGGGGATATCTTGGATATAAGCTTGTGAATATGCCCATTTATATCCTGCACATGCTGAACGCCTTAAAAGAGCAATGTCGTGCAGCTCTTCATCATCTTCAATTGACACAAGTATTTTGGATATTGGGAACTCAAAGTATTGTATGGATTTCTTTTTTTTGGTTGCGGCATAGCTTAAATTTATTAGTGAATCGATGGGGGCGGGATCGCCGTCGTATTTCAGATAATATCCGCTTTGTGATTTTCAGACTTCTTCGATGTAATGTGTTAACCATTTACCTTATTATTTCTTTTTCTTTTTTACTGGCTTTTTTAGGAGTCTCTATTAAATCTTTTTCCCCCATCGTGGGCCTCGCCTTGGTATTTTTAATCTTTAAAATGTTAATGGGATTGGCGCGTATCGTGCTCATTGAAACCGCCCCCCAAGGAGAGGGAAAAGATGTAAAACTCTATGGTCAATTGCGATGGACTTTATGGGTGGGAGGGATCCTCACCATGCTCACAGTGCTGGCTCTTCAGTTGCCCGTGGGATTTGAAGTTCGAGATTTTTTAAGCCGATTATTTTCTCTCTTTTTATTATTAGTGGCTATTTTACTATGGCGAGGAGCCTCCCTCATTCCCCATCTATTGGAACCTTATATGGATGCCACGAAGCTTTATGTGTTACGTGCTGTAAAACTCCTTAGTTTTTTAATTCCTTTTATTTTACTGGTCACCGCACTCATTGGTTTTTTTGGTTATGTGGATTTAGCATGGACCATTTCTCAATATGAGATTAAATTGTTATTTGTTTTAGCGCTTTATGTATTGGCTCGAGGATTTTTAGATGATTTATTTGAATGGGTTTCTAAATGGTGTATTCGACACTTACACCATGGCTGGTTATGGACGCAGGAAGTACTGAAACCCTTGGATAAACTATCTCGAGTGGGTTTATTGTTAGCTGGAGTGGCGGCTTTATTTGCTCTATATGGTTGGGGATGGCAATCCTCTGTGATGAAGGAAATGCGAAAGGCGTTGCGTATTCATTTATTAGAATTAAAAGGCACTATCATTACACCCTTAACCTTGGTGGAACTCACCATCACGGGATTTGTTTTATATTGGTTATCTCGTTGGGCTCGAGAGCTTGCCTATCGTTGGATGTTTTCAAAAACAGAAGATGTGGGATTAAGAAATAGTTTGGCGGCCTTCACTCAATATGCCACAGTGATTTTAGGATTATTAGTGGCATTGAAAATGACGGGCATTGATTTGGGTGGGGTGGAATATATTTTAGGAGGTTTTGCCATTGCAGTGGGTTTTGGGATGAGAGACTTATTAAAAAATTACGCCAGTGGTATTTTGCTATTATTAGAACGTCCTCTTCGTACGGGGGATTTAGTCTCTATTGGAAATTTCGAAGGAGAAGTGACACGCATTGGGATGCGTTCTATTTCACTAAAAACCTGGGATCACATGGAAGTCTTAGTGCCCAACTCAGAAACCTTTGATAAACCATTTACTAATTGGACCCATCAAGATGGCATTGTACGTACAGTGATTTCTTTAAAGGTGGATAGAAAGGATAATCCAGAATTTATCAAAACCATTATTTTTGACGTATTATTGAAGCACCCTGAAGTGGTTTCAATTCCAGAGCCAGAAGTGTATATGACACAAATGAGTGAAAATACGCTTGATTTTGAAGTGCGATATTTTATTAACTTACAAATGGGGAGTTCTAGAGTGAAAGTGCGTTCAGAAATTTTATTTTTACTGTGGGAAACCTTCAAACATCACAATATTGTGTTGCCTTCTCCACAACAAGACGTTCATGTGCATACCCTTTTTCAACAAGGAGGAGTTTCCTAATGTCATCGATTCCTGCCTTAGAAGTTCAAGCCTTAGAAAAAGTGTATAGTAATAACGTCCATGCCTTGCGGGGAATTAGTTTTTCTGTGGAGCAAGGAGACTTTTTTGCTTTATTAGGTCCTAACGGCGCGGGTAAATCCACCACCATTGGCATTATTTCTTCTTTAGTGAATAAAACCCGGGGAGAAGTGCGGGTGTTTGGGTATGATATGGATAAAGAACTTCCTAAAGCAAAACAATGCATCGGATTGGTTCCCCAAGAGTTTAATTTTAATATTTTTGATACAGTGCTTCAGGTGGTGGTGAATCAAGCGGGGTATTATGGAGTTCCTCGCCCCATTGCCATGGAGCGTGCAAAAAAATATTTAACTCGCTTAGGACTCTGGGAAAAAAAAGATACGCCGGCGCGGTTCTTATCGGGAGGAATGAAACGACGTTTAATGATCGCTCGTGCCTTATTGCATGAGCCTCGATTACTGATTCTCGATGAGCCCACCGCAGGGGTGGATATTGAATTGCGTCATACCCTGTGGGATTTTTTAAAAAGCATGAATGAGCAAGGAATTACAATTATCTTAACCACTCACTATTTAGAAGAAGCAGAATCTTTATGTCGTCACATTGCCATTATCGACCAGGGAACGCTTATTAAATATAGCCACATGCGCAGCTTATTAGAAACCTTGCATAAGGAAACTTTTGTTTTTTACTTGAGGGATGAATTATTTGAACTTCCCCATTTACCGGGATTTCAATCCTATTTAATAGATTCAAAAACCTTAGCAGTGGATTTGTCTCAAGGACAAACCTTAAATGATTTATTCGAACTCTTTGCCCAACATCATTTGTTCGTTACGAGTATGAAAAATAAAATCAATCGATTAGAAGAATTATTTCTTCGATTGACACAAAAAGAGGAGCAGGGGAATGAGTTCAATTAATTACATTGCTTTTAAAACCATTGTGCATCGAGAAGTGTCTCGATTCATGAGAATTTGGTCTCAAACCTTATTGCCACCCGCCATTACCATGGCCCTTTATTTTTTAATTTTTGGTCGCTTCATTGGGCCTCGCATTGGTGCTATGCATGGGGTTACTTACATTCAGTATATTGTTCCAGGATTGATAATGATGTCCTTAATTATGAATGCTTACTCCAATGTGACCACTTCTTTGTTTGGAACAAAGTTTCAAAAAAATATTGATGAAATGCTCATCGCACCCATTTCAAATCACATTATTTTAGGAGGATTTTTAATCGGTGGTGTTTTACGAGGTGTTTTGGTGGGGATTATCGTCATGGGGATTGCCCTCTGTTTTACCCATTTAAAAATACACAATGGTTTTCTAATCATTTTTGTAGGAGTGTGCTCTTCGTTTTTATTTTCCTTGGCGGGATTTACCAATGGGCTTTTTGCAAATCATTTTGATGATGTGAGTATTATTCCCACCTTTGTGTTAACACCCTTGACTTATTTGGGTGGTGTTTTTTATTCTATGGATCAATTATCTCCATTTTGGCGTGGGGTTTCTGTTTTAAATCCCATTGTGTATATGGTGAATGCCTTTCGTTATGGTATGTTAGGGATCAGTGATGTGAATATCTATGGTGCCATGGGAGTGATTATTATTTTTTCCATTGCATTGTATGGCTTCAACCTCTTTTTAATGAACAAAGGGTACGGGCTTCGCACATAGAATATATTTTTTTAAAAGGAGTTTTTTATGTTACTTAAAGGGAAAAAAAGTCTTATTTCTTACCTTAGCGTTTCATTGTGTTTAGGATTATTCTCCATGCAACCCGTCCATGCCTGGAATCAAATGGGACATTTGGTGACAGCTCAGGTGGCTTATGATCAACTCACTCCTGAAATGAAAAAGAAAGTGGATGAATTATCCACGGTGTTGGGAAATTATTTTCCCACCATGGCTTCCTTTGTGAGTTCTGCCAGTTGGGCGGATGAAATTAAAACCCAAGGAGTGAAAGCCTTTAATAATTGGCATTTCATCAATCAACGTTTTAGTTATATTCGCATTCGTATGCCCGATACCAAGCAACGAGAAAATGTGGTGTGGGCTGTGGGTCAAGGCCAAGAAGTTTTACAGGCAGAAAAAACCAACTCTTTTGAAAAATCCGTATTCTTGCGTTTCCTCGTGCATTTTGCAGGAGACGCTCATCAACCTACTCAATGTTCCAATTTCTATTCTTGGCAATTCCCCGAAGGAGATAATGGAGGCACCACGTTCCTCATTCGTTCTAACATTGCCAATAACATTCATCAATTTTGGGATAATGGATTAGGGGCGTTAATGGTCAATCATGAAGGGCCTCCCACGGGAGAAGAAATCAGACAGTATGCCACTGCCATTGAACAAAAATATCCGGTGAGTTTTTTTGGCCCCGACGTGGAACAATTAGATCCCGCTGTATGGGCAAAGGAAAGTTTGCGCATTGCAGAGACTTTTGCTTATAAAGAAATAAAACCCGGCGCAGAACCTTCAGAAACTTATATCACCCAAGGGCAAGATGATGTGAATCAACGGTTAGCTTTGACAGGGTATCGTTTGGCTAATTTATTAAATTGGATTTTTGCAGAAAAGGGAAATGCCAGTGATCAAATGGAGAGGAATGGATAATGAAAAAAATACTTTTCTTTTTTATCTTAGGAATGAGTACTGCTTTTGCAGATGTGGCAGTTCCCATGTATGCCACCAGTGTGACAGGAAAAGGAGTTTTTCTGGGAAATGTAAATATTCAAGAAATTCCCTACGGATTATTGTTTGTTCCCCAATTAAGAAATTTTACTCCCGGACTTCATGGATTTCACATTCATGATATGGCGGATTGTGAAGAATCAGGAATGGCGGCGGGAGGACATTTAGATCCCCAACACACCGGGAAACATAGTGGCCCTTATCGTGATGATGGACATTTGGGGGATTTACCCGTGCTATACGCGGATGTGGATGGGCAAATTGTAGTTCCTGTGTTGGCCCCAAGGGTTAAACTCGCTGACATTGGTGGTCATGCTTTAATGATTCACGCAGGAGGCGATAATTACTCTGACTATCCCCGAGAATTAGGGGGCGGCGGTCTCCGAGTGGCTTGTGGTCTCATTCCTAAGTAAGAAATAATTTGCTTTTTTCTCCCCCTCTCCCGCCAGGGGAGCGGGGGAAAGATAAAATCAATAAGGTCTAATCATCCTCTGAAGAGGAAAGGTAGTGAGAAGAAGTACTCCCCGCAGGGCATTCAAAGCGAGAAGCATTCACTAAATCTTTTAATTCTTTTCCTGGTTTGAAATGAGGTGTGTATTTTTCCGTAGTGACCACCCGTTCACCGGTTTTTGGGTTGTGGGCATTGCGAGGAGGGCGGTGATGAAGACTAAAGCTACCAAATCCTCGAATTTCAATACGTTCTCCTCGGGAAAGGGTTTCCGCCATGTATTCCACCATTTCATTCACCCCCAGTGCCACGTCTTTCTCCGGTAAACTGGTTAATCGATTGGCGATGATGGAAATTAAATCCGACTTGATCATAAACCCCCCTGTCGTTTACTGAAAACCCTGTTCAAATGTGTTCAATCGTTCTTATTGAGAATCGCTAAACGTGTTAATAGTAGCAGGTCATCTCATATTTCGCACGAAAGGGGGTAGATTTTTCAAGGGATTAAGTGTTTTTTGAGGGATTGAATGGCTTGTGGGTATATTTTATGTTCTAAAAGGTGGATCCTGGCTTTTAATTCCTCTGGGGTGGTGGAGGGAAATACCTGCAACCGGGCTTGTTGAAGCACAGGACCTGCATCTAAATCCTCTGTCACAAAGTGTACGGTGCATCCATGTTCTTCGTCACCATTGGCTAATACTTGTTCGTGAGTGTGTAAGCCTGGGTATTTGGGAAGAAGGGAAGGGTGAATATTAAGGATTCTTTGAGGGTAATGTTGCACAAAAGAAGGGCTTAAAATGCGCATGAATCCCGCCAAAATCAAAAGATGGGGATGGTACTCATCAATGAGTTCTTGGAGTTTTTCATCATAGGATTCTCGGTTGGAGTATAGAGTATGATCCAATACATGGGTGGGGATCCCTGCTTTTTGAGCTCGTTCTAAGCCTTTGGCCTGGGAGCGGTTACTAATCACACATTCTATGGTTGCTTCTAGAGTTCCTTCTTCAATGGCATCTATGAGGGCTTGTAAATTACTGCCCGCTCCAGAAATCAAAACCACTAAGCGAAGGCGGGGCTCTTTCATGATTCCATCATAACGAAAGGTTCTTTTTCCTCGGAGGAAATAATATCTCCGATGAGAAAAGCAGTTTCTCCTAAATCCTGTAATTCATCCAGGGTGTCTTGAAGATGGTGGGGATCGATACACAACACCATGCCGATACCACAGTTGAAGGTGCGCCATAATTCATGGGAAGAAAGCTGGCCTTGTTCTTGTAACCAATGGAAAATCAAGGGCATTTCCCAAGAAGAATAGTTAATTCGAGCCGCCGTGTGGGAGGGTAATACCCTAGGAATGTTTTCCAACAAACCACCTCCTGTAATGTGGGCCATGGCTTTGATGGGAGTGGTTTTTAAAAGTTCAAGCAGGGGTTTCACGTAAATTTTGGTGGGTTCTAATAAATAATGGAGGAGGGGTTTCCCTTCTAAAGGAGTGTCCAGAGCAAAGCCCTTGGTTTCAAGAATTTTTCGAATGAGGGAATAACCATTGGAATGGGGGCCCGAGGAAGCAAGGCCCAGAAGCACATCTCCTGGCTTTACAGAATGCCCTGTGATGAGGGTTTCTTTTTCCACAACCCCTACACAAAATCCTGCTAAATCATAATCTTCCCCCTCATACATGCCGGGCATTTCTGCGGTTTCTCCTCCTACCAAGGAAGCTCCCGCCATTTTGCAACCTTCCGCAATGCCTTTGATCACTTGCTCTGCAATATCTACCCTTAATTGGCTGGTGGCATAATAATCGAGGAAAAAGAGAGGTTCTGCCCCACACACTACTAAATCATTCACACACATGGCCACTAAATCAATACCAATGGTACTGTGCTCTCGGGCTTCCAAGGCTAACTTTAACTTGGTACCCACCCCATCGGTGGAGGACACTAACAAGGGGTGTTTGTATTCTTGAATATTCAATTCAAAAAGAGCAGAAAATCCCCCTAATCCTCCTAATACTTCAGGACGCTTGGTGGCTTGAGCAAAGGGTTTAATGCGCCGTACTAATTCATTCCCCGCATCAATATTTACTCCTGAAGATTGGTAAGATAAGCCCGTGTTTTGGGAAGAAGGAGGAGTGGTTGCCATTTTTTTACTCTCATTGTGTGATGAAGGGGGCAGTATATCAATTTTTTTTCGGAAGTCGTAGGTGTACAAAAGTATGACTTGATTTTGAAAGGGATCTTAGTATATTCTTTAGCCTCTTTTCCTGAGGTGC
>Ga0233425_10007452_pt1 | contig 15353 bp, 15 predicted proteins | sample Watercolumn_Towu_2_FD_181712 | JGI IMG/M metagenome (GOLD analysis project Ga0233425, IMG submission 181712) | Freshwater microbial communities from Lake Towuti, South Sulawesi, Indonesia - Watercolumn_Towuti2014_140_MG | ecosystem: Environmental > Aquatic > Freshwater > Lake | place...
GGCATAATAAAGACCTCCTTTTCACAAGAGTATTTATACTCATACAAAATACCCTAAAAAAGGCCCGGATGTCAAGCTTTTTCTTTTTCCAGGCCATTTTTTCTTTGCTAAAATGCTAAACTGTAACATGGAGTTAACCAACATAATAGGGGACGTTGGTGCAGAATTGACTTGACAGAATGTTTGTGAAGAGATAAAGGAAACGTTATGCCCAGACACGCCAGATTGGATGCACCCGGAACCCTGCACCATGTCATGGGCCGGGGATTGAAAAGACAAAGATTTTTGAAACTCGATTGGACCGGCAGGATTTTATTGATCGCCTGGCCGAACTCTGCCGGGGAGGATATTTTACCGTCTATGCCTGGGCCTTGATGTCCAACCACTTCCATCTTCTACTAAAAACCGGACACCATCCTTTATCCGCTGGAATGAGAAAACTCTTGACCGGCTATGTGGTTAATTTTAATCGGCGGCATAAACGGTTCGGCCATCTTTTTCAGAACAGATATAAATCCATCGTCTGTGAGGATGATCCCTATCTTTTGGAATTGACCCGCTATATCCATCTCAATCCTTTACACAGGAAGATCGTTCGGGGGATGGAGGCCTTAAAGAACTACCCCTGGACCGGCCATTCAGCACTAATGGGAACGATAACGCGAGACTGGCAGGAAAAGGAAACCATCCTGTCTTATTTCAGTTCGAAGAAGAAACGGGCCATGACCCTCTATGAGACCTTCGTTTACGAGGGAGTCCCTTTGGGAGAGAGGTCCGAATTAGTCGGAGGCGGATTAATTCGCAGCCTGGGAGGCTGGTCTGAAGTCGTGTCGATGAGAAGAAAAGATATGCGAATGGCCTCGGATGAAAGGGTCTTGGGCAGCAGTGAATTTGTCCTGGATGTCTTTTCCGAAGCGGAACAACGAGTAAAAGAAACATTGAAGTTGGCTGGAGAAATTAAGCCCCTTGAGGAATTGGCTAAAGAGGTAACAAATGAGCTCGGCATCTCCGCCGAGGATCTAAAATCCGGCGGCCGACAACGATTGATTTCCCGGGCTAGAAAGATGTTTTGCCAGAGGGCTGTCAAAGAGATGCGCTACCCCGGAGCGGAAGTGGCCAGATTTTTAGGAGTAACGACTTCGGCAGTCAACAGACTGGCCCATTCCGTTTATTTGGATCAAGTCTATACTGTTTAACTTTCGACTTATCTGAATAATATTTTTAGTCTACCGAATGGAAAAAAATTAGCTTGCCACCTACCGGGTTACAGGATTTAATAAACAATGATCTTAAGGCTTCCGGTATAAAGGGTTAAAAAATTTTTTTGAAACAGGCAATAAATCCGGAATACAGGCTAAGCATGCCGAAAGATTGCGTCTCATTTTAGGCCGCTTGCAGGTATCCAGGGAGTCTAAGGATATGAACCTTCCCGGACTTAAGCTTCATAAATTGGAAGGCAAGCACGCCGATTATTGGTCCGTAGAAGTCAGCGGCAACTGGCGAATAATATTTCAATTCGATGGGCATGATGTCGTTCAAGTTGATTACCTCGATTATCACTAAGGAGATTCCAAAATGATGCATAATCCACCCCACCCCGGTGAGATAATCCGAGAACTCTGTCTCAAACCGCTTGGCCTGACGGTTTCCAAAGCAGCCTATTCACTCGGAGTCAGCCGAAAGGCTTTCTCGGAGCTTCTAAATGGCCACACCGGACTTTCACCAGAGATGGCCATTCGTCTCTCTATCGCTTTCGACACAACACCTCAAAGCTGGCTCGCCCAACAAATTGAGTATGATCTCTGGAAGACTAAACAGAAACATAAGATTCTGAAAGTCGAGAGACTAAAGGCCGCTTAATTATCCAAATGCAAGTGAACCTTTTTTAAAGATTGAGTCCCCTATTTGCCTCCTCTAAAATTCCAACTAATCGTAACAGTTTAGTCCCCTCCGACCCCAATAGAAGGAGGGGAAGAGCCGGTGAAAGAGATTACCCCAAAAAAGGGGTTGACAATTATGTTTTTAGGTACTATAAACATAATATGACCGTGGAAACTATCAAAATGGCCGGGCAGATTCGGCGCCTGCTCAATCGGACGATGGTCTTGGAAAAGAGAAGTCTTTACAAGAACAAGGTCCTGAAGCTCTTCCCGTCGGAGATTCATTTAATGCAGGTCATAAACGAAGCCCCGGACTTGAGTGCCGGGGAAATGGCCGATAGATTGGGCATAACCACCGGGGCCGTCTCGCAGACGCTCAACCGCTTGGAAAAAAAAGGGATGATCCAAAAAACCAAAGATCCATCCCTTAAAAATAAACTGACAGCAACTTTTACAAAAAAAGGAAAAACCGCGCTGAAGGGATTTGAGCAGGAACAGGAAACCACTCTCAAGGCCTTTTCGGCGTATTTAAATGACTTGAGCGAACCGGAAAGGGAAATTGTCGAGAGGTTTCTTTCTCAGATGGAAATGTTCTTGAAAAGTTTGGGATAGTTTTTTTTCGGTTATGTTTTTAGATTCTAAAGACTAAAGCAGTTATTAATCATCTTAGAATAGAACATACATAAAGCCACTGGATTCCGGATCAAGAGGCTGTGTCTTAATTATGTTTCCGTCATTCCGTGCAAGCCAAGCGCGACACGGAATCCAGGGCGAAGAAACTGGTTCCCGGTTTTCACCGGGAACCAGTCTGGATACCGGCTTTCGCCGGTATGACAGACTGATTGGTATTTTTTTATTATGACACATTCTCCGAGTCCAGACTGACGCATCATAATTTCCGTTCTTTACCGTCACCAAGCCTGCACCGGAATGCTTTAATACGTAAATAGGGTTCAAAGCCGTACTCACCCTGTTTTCATGCTTCGTGGTGCCATGCCCCAAAGGGCGGGGCATGGGAATTAGTTCGAAAATAGCGTTTGGCGTCCAACGAGGCTATTTTCATCTTTGGTGGTGTCACGCCACTGGCGTGGCATGACGGCTTAGTTAGAAAATAGAGTTTGAGGCCAATCAAGGCCCTCCGATATTTTCATCTTTGGTGGTGTCACGTCCCTGACGGGACATGACGGATTAATCCGAGGAAGAAAGGAGAAGTCCAGATTTTGAGCACTTTTTAAAACGCTAAATGTCTATATTATTTTAAGACAGTCAATATTTCAGGATCATTTTCAATTTAGTTGATCATCATTGTGAACCGCCCGCTCCTTCGCCGCTTGATTACGGGGACAGTAACGGGACAGGGTTTATGGGGTTGGCGATGCTCCCAATCCCATAAGGGTTCTTTTCCCGGCAAAAACTCGTGCCGGGAAAAACTCTTAAGTGTCAAAGCTGTTATCCCGCCTTTGTCAAGTCACAGTAGGGAACGGGTGGTTAATAAATATACTTATGAATTTCATTATAATCCGGCTTGCCCGGAGAGAGGAGTAGAGTCATGGGCAATAAACTATTAGCGGGGGTCTGGCGTTATCTAATCGGTGTGCCGCCTTTTCTATGGGAAAAACAGATTAAAAAGGCAAGTGATAAAGTGCAAGCCTCGACGCGATTTATGACGCCGGACTACCGGCGGGTTCATCATTTTGTGGTCCGGGAATTAGCCTTAAGTGGAATGGCGATATCTGCCGAACAAGTGGCCAAAGAACTGGATCTGCCGATGGTTCGGGTCACGGGCATCTTGCAAGATCTGGAAGGACACCTGACCTTCTTGGTCAGAAATGACCACGGACAGGTTGTCTGGGCCTATCCGGTTACTATTGAAAAAACGCCCCATTTTATTACCTTTGACACCGGTGAGCAATTGTATGCCGCTTGAGCGGTGGACGCTTTTGCGACGCCCTTCGTGCAAGGGAAACTGCGGGAGGAAAAGGTTAGCATCCAGGTGGCTACCGAGTGCGCCCACTGCCAAAGATCCATGGAAATCGAAATCGACCAGGACATGAATTGCCGCTGCCCGGAGAAAGACTGCCGGCCCATTATTTTCGTTCCGGACGTTGATTTCGGCCGCTTGGAAGAACCCAACATCATAAACGCCTTTTGAAAGGAAAGTGTGTTCTTCTGGTCAGAAGAACATGCCAGAGAGTATCGCCGAGATAAACATCGTTTAAGAGGGGCTTATTTTTCTATAGAACAAATTGCTTATTTGAACAAAGCTATCCAAAGCGCCATTTTTGGATTTTAACAGATTGCTGAAACGGGGTCCCACCCCTTCGGGGCAGTACCCGGTTTGAGCAACCTGTCAATAAATAGTTTTCCCGCAAGCGATTAATGTTCAAAGGATAGTTATTTTTTTCTATAGTTGGTGATGTAAATGCCGACACTGACCAGCAGGAGGCCGAGGATGAGCCCCGTGGTAACTTGTTCGCCCAGGAAGAAGACCCCGAAGATCACCCCGAAGACGGGGGAGAGGAAGGTGAAGACGGCCAGCTCCGAAACGGGGTAGGTATGGATGAGCCGGAACCAGACGAAATAGGAGATAAAGGCCACGATCACCGAAGAGTAGAGCAAGGCGATTACGGCACTGTTTGTAATGGTTAATATCCATTTCGGTTCGAGAATGAGTGAACAGAGCAGGATGATGGGAACGGAAAAGACCAACTGATAGAGAAAAGTGTGGATGGGGTGGACGCGGTCGGCGAGGTATTTTTTGATGTAGACGGTCGTGGCCCCCCACAAGATGGCGGCGATCAATTCCAGAAAATCACCGAAGAGCATGGACGACGTCCAGGTGCGCGGCTTACCCTGAAACACGGCATAGATCCCCAGGAAGGCCAAAATCAGACCGGCTATCTTCGTAAAGCCGAGTTTCTCCTTCAGGAAAAGGAAAGCCCCGATAGCCACCACAAAAGGGGAACAGTTGAGGAGTATCCCGGCCCGGGCGGCGTCGGTATAAACGAGGCCGAGGTAGATAAAGACAAACTCCACCCCGAAGAGCAGGCCCACCATAAAGCCGTGAAAGAGCCGACTGTCCTTGTGAAACAAGGGTTCCTTGATGGAGCGGCAGTACATAATGCCGAAAAGTGAAGCAATGGATGATCGAAGAAAACAGTTGAAGATAGGGGCGAAACCGGTGTTGGCAACCTTCATGGCCGTATAATTGAGTCCCCAGAGCATGGTCAGGCATAGAACGATTAAAAAGCCTCTCAGGTCCAGATGGTCTTTGGTCACGTCGTCTCCTTAATGGTCTATTGGATGTATCTAACGAACGAATCTTAGCGCTAAATGATAATTTTTTCATCACTTTTTATTCGATTAACTTGATAGTATAGGAAATTCCTTTTTAAGTTTTTAAATATTTTACTAACCGCCCGTTCCCTTCGGTCACTTGATATCGCTGTTCGCTCAAGGATTACCAGGACAAGGCAAGACAAAGATGGACTAAAAGATTTTTTCATTGCTGAAAAAAGCCAGCAATGAAAAACCAGTCAGGCACATTCGCGACCTTTGGGCGAAGCCGGAGGGTTGACCCAGGTCCGCCTACGGCGGATTGGGTCAAATATCTCTGTAATCCAGGTAATCAAGCGAACGAAGTGAGCGGGCGGTTTCAACGATCTTAATTTAAAAGAGTGATTACAAAAAAAATTCTGAGGCAGGCAGATATCCTCGTATCATTCCTTATCTCGACGGAATGATTCGGGGAGGCCCTCTTTTAGTTGGAAATCTGAAAGGTGTCGATCCAGTCTTTATTATTTGGGGATCAGGAAGTCCGGGGATCGAAACTCAGGATTGGGGTAGGTGTAAAACCCTTTACCGGTCTTCACCCCCAACTCTTTGCGAACGATCATTTCCTTAAGGGCCTGAGGGGGAAGGTCCTTGGGATCTTTGGATTCGTTATAATAGGACATCTCGATGTGATAGACCACATCCAGGCCGACCAGATCCATCATAAAAAACGGCCCATGGGTCGGTGTAAACATGGTCATCCAGGCCCGGTCGATATCCTGGTAATCGACGAAGCCGTTCCCCCAGAGATAAAGGGTCTGTCTCTTAACCGCCCGCCAAACACTATTGAAACAAAAGCCCAGGATTTACTTTTTAACGGTCAGGGGAATACACTGAATGGATCGCACAAATTGTCTGGCCGTCGCCAAAACTTCCGGATCGGTTTTGGTGCCGCCCATGAGATCGACGATATTCCAACTCAGGGCCGGTTGATAAAAATGAATGTTCAAACATTTCTCCGGCCGCTTAGTGGCGCTTTCAATCCGGCTGATGGGAATGGAGGAACTGTTCGTCGCCAGGATGGCTCCCTGTGGGGCCAAGGCATCGATCTTGGACCAAAGGGTTCGTTTCATCTCCAGGTTTTCCGGGATGGCCTCAATGACCAGATCCACCTCGTTCAAGGCCTCATCCAGATCTTTGGTCATTTGAACTTTAGATATTGATTTTTCCCATTCATCGGCCGGCATGGTCGGGGATCTGTCTAAAAATTTCATTGTGCCTCTTAACTTCTGGACCATTTGGGGTAGAATTTCCGGGTCCTCGTCATAGGCGCGGACTTCGTATCCATAGTAGGCGGCCTGGATGGCGATTTGGGTCCCTAAGGTACCGGTCCCAATCATCGCCACATTATTGATATGCTGTGTCATAGATCACTCTCTTCCAACGTGCGAAAATAGTTTTTATACCGCCCGTTCCCTTGTCCTCTAGGATGAGCCTATCAAGTTTTGTGGTTCCGTTAATAGTTAACCTGATCCAGGCCCTTGAGGTTTAGTATCTTCCTTGCTTCATCCGGCGTCGCCGGTTCGATGCCCAGCTCCCGGGCGATGCGGATGATCTTGGCGATCTGTTCGGCGCTGCTTTTGGCTAAGACCCCTTTTTCGACGAAGAGGCTGTCTTCCAGGCCCACCCGGGCGTGCCCGCCCAGGAGCAACGAGCCGGTGCACATTGGGATCTGAAAGCGTCCGGCGGCACAGACCGAGAATTCAAATTCTCCGATATGTTTTTTGGCTGTATTAACCAGGTAAATGAGATTATCCAAGGTGGCCGGAATCCCGCCGAGAATTCCCAGGACAAATTGGAGATAGATCGGCGGCTTGGCGATGCCTCTCTGAATCAGAAAGGCCAGATTGTTGATCATGCCCACATCATAGATCTCGAATTCCGGTTTAACGCTGTTGTCATTCAAGATCTCCAGGAATTGGCGCATGGTCTTAAAGGTATTCGGAAAAATATTATTCTCCGAATTCTCGAGATAGGGTCTCTCCCAATCGAATTTCCAGTTCTTGATGTTACCCGTAATATGAAAGAGGGCGAAATTCAAAGAGCCGGCGTTCAAGGAAGTCATTTCCGGCCGAAGCGTGGAGGCCACCCGGACCCTGTTTTCCACGGGTTCGCCGAGTCCGCCCCCGGTGGTAAAGCAGATGATGATGTTGCAGCGTTTTTTGACTTCCTCAGCGATTTGGCGGAAGAGGTTCTGGTCGGCATTGGGTGCCCCGGTTTCCGGGTTGCGCACATGGAGGTGGGCCACCGCTCCTCCGGCCTCATAGACCCGAAGGGCTTCTTCGATAAGCTGTTCCGGTGTTAGGGGAAGATAGGGCGACATACTCGGGGTGTGGATGGCCCCGGTTAAAGCGGCAGTGAAGATTCTTTTATTCATTTAGTTCTCCTTTATTTTTTGATCTTCTCCATGGGGGCATAAACAGTCTCGAAAACCGCCGGGTCGCTGTAGTCGCCCCGGATCACTTCGACACAGGGGACGATCTGAGGCGGGTTCCAAAAGTGGGTCCCCAGAAAACGGCCTTTATGTTCCAGGGCCTCACTGATGGCCGTGATGCTCAAGGCCGAGGTGTTGCTGGCTAAAATAGTCTCGGCCGGAATCAATTTCTCCATGGCACTGAAGGCTTTTTTCTTCACCGTCAAATCTTCGGAGACGGCTTCGATGAGAACCTGCGGACCGTCGCACAACTCTTCTAAAGAAGCGGCTATGCTGATCTGTTCCAGGCAGTGATCGCGGTCTTCCGGGGTGGCCAATTTTAAAGCGATAAAGGGGGCGAAATTAGCGGTGATCCTGTTTTTGACATTGGCACTTACGGCCGGGTCCAGATCAAAAATGCTCACCCGATACCCACCCGACGAAAAGGCCTGGGCAATGCCGGGTCCCATCAGTCCGGCCCCGAGGATGCCCATATGCTCGATGTCTTTCAGGTTCATGGATTAGGCAGTCCTTTCTTTGCCGTTCGGGGTATAGACCACCATGAAACATTTTACTTCTTTGCTTCCCACGGACTCCCCGAAGTGAGGAATGCCGGAATCAAAATAAAGACAGTCTCCCTCATGGACCAGGTATTCCCGGTCCCCATGCAAAAATTTCATCGTCCCTTCCAAGACAAAAAGGAGTTCCTCTCCTTCGTGTTGATAGACCGTTCTCTTTTTGGGATGCAGAGGCAAGGTCAGGATAAAGGGTTCCATCTTTTTGTTGGGATATCTAAAAGCTACGGCCTCATAGGAATAACCGAAGGCGGTCCCGTTCCTGGCGATTAAGGGTCTTTCTCCTTTCCGGACAAGACCGAGGGAGGCCTGCTGAGTTTCTTCGCCTAAGAGGGAGGAAATAGTAATACCGAGGGCCCGGGCGATAATCCCCAGGGTTGAAACGGGAGGGGCTTTCTCGGATTTCTCTATCCGAGAGAGATAGCCTTTGGTAAAGCCGGTTTGGGCGGCCAGTTGTTCGAGAGTGAATTGTTTGAGGATGCGAAAGGCCTTTATCCGCTTGCCGATTTCCGACTCCAGGATTGGCGGTTGTTGTTTCATATTAGTATACAATTGTGAAAATATTTGGGGCGAAAAATGGAAAAATTCTTAAAAAATGAATACATTTTGAGAAAAAAGAAATACTATCAGGAAACTTTTTGACATATTAGTAAACTTTTGTCAATATTTTTTTGGCTTATTTGTCCTGAGGCGAGAGGATATCGGAGCGGTCGAGGAGGCGGAGGAAGGCCCAGGCAGCCGGCGAGAGATTCCGACGGTTGCGGTAGCCGATCCCGAAATCGATGGTCGGATTGCCTTCCAGAAGGCGGACGACCTTCAGAGAACGGTTGGCGACTTCCCTCTCCACAGCCTTTCTTTCCAGGAAAGTCACTCCATGGTCCTGCCGCACCAACTGCTTGAGCAGAGCGACATTGGCGCATTCAATGGTGACCGAGGGTTTAAATTTAAATTTTCGATAATATTCGAAGACCACCTCGCGGATGGCCGAGCCCTCTTTGGTCAGGATCAGGGGAACCTCGGTCAAGCGCGAAAGGGAGGTCTCATCGCTCGGCAGGTGACGGCTGGCCGAGGCAGCCACGAGGACGACCTCTTCCGTACGCAGGATCTTCATCTTTAACCGGCTCTGGTTCGGCCGGTGACGGATAAAGGCCAGTTCGTTTTGATGTGTTTCAATGCTCTTGACCATCTCGGCGTTGGAGCCTTCATCCAAAACGATTTTAATTCCCGGGTAGCTTTTTTTGAATTCAGTCACCAGGCGGGGCATGATATAGCGGGCCGGTGTTTCCGGGCAGCCGATGCGCAGTTCCCCTGATTTTCCGGTGGAGATATCCTCCAGGAACCCCTCCATCTCGTAAAGACCCTGAAAGATCTTCTCGGCCCGCTCCAGCACGGATTCACCGGTAGGCGTCAGACGCAGGGAGTTTCCCGCTCGGACCAGAAGCCGGATGCCGACGGATTCTTCAAACTGCTTGACCTGCATGCAGATGGCCGGCGGTGTGACCATCAGTTCCTGAGCGGCCTGGGTGATGCTCCCGCTCCGGGCCGCCAGGTAGAAGGCCCGCAACTGGTTCATATTTAAAATCATAGTTCATGGCTCCATAGATAAATTAAGTTTTTCTTAATAGTAATTAAGTATATTTAATTTGAAAAGTCAATCCTTTTTGGTTATATTTTGGACAAACGATGAAATGAAAGAAGGAGAAGTTATCCAATGATACCGGAATTGATGAGCAAAGAAATAGAGTTTGGACAAATCCCTTTCCATCTGCTGTCGGAAGAAATTCCCCCTCCCAAGGATCTCTTGCAGGGAATTGCGGCCTCTCCCGGCATTGTCGAAGGGGTGTGCGTCGTCCTCTCTAAGTTTGAAGACATGCAGGAGATAAAAGAGGGCCTTATTCTAATAGCCGAAACCGCCGGCCCCAAGCTGTCACCGATCATCCCGAAGATTAAAGGTCTGCTGACCGAAAAAGGAGGGCTGTTGGCCATGGCTTCACGGGCGGCCAGGGAATACGCTGTCCCGGCGGTGGTGGGGATTGAAGGCTTGAGACAACGGCTGCACACCGGAGACCGGGTCCTGGTCGATGGTCTGGAAGGCAAGGTCTATCTGCTGGTTCCGGCTTCAGAAGAGCTGGGTCGTCAATAAGATTTGAGCTGCCGAGGCCGGTTGAACTCGGCAGCTTTTCTGAACCTTTTAGCGAAAGATGGTTTCATGATTGCCGTGCTTTTTGATCTCGACGGGACCTTGCTGGACAGTACGGATCTGGATACGGAATGCTATATCAAGGCTGTTCGCACCGTTTTGGGAGAGGTCGCCATTCGCCCCGAGTGGGGGCACTATCAGGAAGTGACGGCTTTGGCCATTCTTAAGGATATCCTTAAGGATAATTCTCTGTCCTCGGGAAAGGAACTTTGGGAAGAGGTCCGAGAGGAATTCGGCCAAAGGGTTTCAGCCGCCCTTCAAAATGGCCGGAGTTGTTGCGCCCGCGAGGGGGCCCAGGATACTATTAATCTCCTCAGAGAGAATAAAGATTTTCAGATTGCCCTGGCCACAGGAGACTGGAGCCATACGGCGGGCATGAAACTGACCTCTGCCGGGCTGAACTTCAACGGAATCCCCCTTTGCTCGAGTGACCAGAAGGAGAACCGTATTGAGATCATGAAAGAGGCCCTTCGAAATCTGGAGGGCCCCTTTCAGCACATTTTTTATGTCGGAGACGGCCTGTGGGATCAGAAAGCCAGCCGGGAACTGGGTTGGGGTTTTATCGGCATCGGTCCGAATTTACAAGGACGATGCGATGACTGGTTTGAGTCTTTCGGTCCTGAGTTCCAAAAGCATATAACCTCTTTTAGATAATCAATTCTCCCTTCTGCCTGTCCTCTAGCTCCCCAAGATGGGCCTTTCATTTTCTGTATCATTTTAGCTTTTTGAAAAATGAAACCAGGATAACGGAATGTTTGCCAATACTGTTCATCTTGGACACTGGGGGTCTTGTTTTTGAAGTTGTCCACCATGACTCCGGCGCTTCTGTGCCGGGCCAATACTCGGCCTGATTTAAAAGCAGGCCTACACCCAAGAGGAAAACGGGCTCAGGAGATTGCCCTGCTTCCAATTAATTTAGCGATTGGGGCCGGATTACCCCACGGGGTAACCTTTGGACAACATCAAAAACAAGACCCCCAGTGTCCTTCTACTGGGTATCCTTAATCCATCTTCCAAAAAGCTAAAATAGTACCATTTTCTTTTTGAAGATTTTCCCGGATCACGTTAGTATAGATCTAAGCAAGGTCGTTTAGTATAGGGCAAACCGAAGGAGTGACCTGATGGGGCCTAACTTTATTTCAACCGGTTGCTAAAAAAGGAGGACGATAATGGATTCAACCCCACAAGCCAATAAAACCCCTCTGAATGCCTGGCATAAAGCCAACGGTGCTCGAATGATTGATTTCGGCGGCTGGGAGATGCCGGTTCAATACAGCCCGGGAATCATCCAGGAACATCTGCGGGTCAGGAAGTGCGGCGGCCTTTTCGATGTGAGCCATATGGGGCGTTTCCGGATTAAAGGAAAAGACAAGCGCACTTTTCTGCAGCATGTCCTGACCAATAATTGCTATGCCCTGGACCCCTGGCAGGCCCAATACACCATTGTCCAAAATGATCGGGGTGGGGCTATCGATGATGCCTATCTCTATCGTTTCGGTCTGGAAGATCTGATCCTGGTGGTCAACGCCTCAAACCGGGAGAAGGTCTGGAAGCATTTTCAACATCAAGCCGAAAATTTTTCCGATCTCACCCTAACTGATGAAACGGAAACATTAGGCATGATCGCTTTTCAAGGACCTCTGTGCAAACAGATCCTCGAGGGCCTTTTAGAAGGGGGCCGACTTCCCGAACCGTATCATAACAGTCTGTCTCAGGTAAGAATGTGCGGGACGGATCTCTACCTTTCCCGGACCGGTTATACGGGCGAACCGCTGGGCTTCGAATTGTTTCCACCGGCTCCAAAGGCCGAAGACATCTGGACCGCGATTCTGGAAGCGGGGAAAGAGGCCGGCATTTTACCCATCGGACTCGGGGCCCGTGATACGCTTCGGCTGGAAGCCGGCATGCCCCTTTTCGGCCATGAGCTGGGAAAGGATGGCGACGAGAAAGAAATCCCCATCTATGCCCTGTCTTTGGCTCCCGGAGCCGTGAGCTTCAATGTCTCTAAAGGTGATTTTATCGGACGCCAGGCCCTGCTGAGACAATTCCAGGCCTATCAAAAAGCCGTTCAGGGGAATTTGGACCTCCCGCCGGAAGATCTGCCTTTACGGATTAAGCCCGTGGCCATTCTGGATAAAGGGGTGGCCAGACAAGGGGACCGGATTTTAAAGGACGGGAAAAGAATCGGGTGGATCACCAGCGGGACCACCATTCCCTACTGGCTTTTCGAAGGGGAAGGCTCAACCATGCAGATCACGGAGAACCATTCCCTTAGGGCCATCGCCCTGGCCCTGGTGGATTCCTCCCTGCCTTTTGAAACGGAGGTGGTCGTCGAAGGAAGGAAAAGAACCTTCCCCGCCAGGATCGTCCGCTGGCACGGCCGTTCGGAAGCCCCTCCCTATTTTAGATCCATCCCGGCTGATTATGAGAAGCCAGGCCCTGATCACCCTGCTGATAATTCTCTTGAAAAAGTGACTTTGCTTTTACAAAAAAGTTTGGAAAACCATAACTGGCGGCAGCATCAATGCATCAACCTGATCCCCTCGGAGCAAACTCCCTCGCCGTTGGTCCGGCTCCTGGCCGTATCCGATCCCCTGGGCCGTTATGCCGAGCATAAGGAGCTGATGGCCGCTTTTGAAAGAGAGGTCTTCTATTATCAGGGAACCGACTTTATCGCCTGGGTGGAGGCCCAGCTCATCGAGGAAATGAAAACCTTTTTAGGCTGCCCCCAGGTCGAAGTGCGGCCGGTAAGCGGCCAGATGGCCAATATGACCGTCTTCAGTGCCCTGGTAGATTGGAAAAACAGAGATAACCGCAAAAGCGAACCGAAAAGAATACGACTGGTCCTGAACAATCACATCGGCAAAGGAGGGCATCTGAGCGCCCAGCCCATGGGGGCCCTGCGGGATTTTGTGGCCAAGGATCCCCTGACGGATCGTTTTGCCGTAGTGCCTTTCCCCATCGAGATGGAGAATCCCTTCCATATTGACGTCACTGAGACCCTCAAGCTCCTGGATCAGATCGACCCGGAACTGATTATTTTCGGAAAGAGCATGATCCTTCACCCCGAGCCGGTTTCTCAGATCCGGTCCCATGTGGAACAAAGAAACCCAAGACCTTTAATCATGTATGACATGGCCCATGTGCTCGGTTTAGTCGGTCCCTATTTTCAAAGGCCTTTTCATGACGGTGCGGATATCGTCACGGGATCGACCCATAAAACTTTTTTTGGAACCCAGCGCGGTGTCGTCGGTGTGAACTTTGAGGAAAACACTCCTCTCTATGAACTTTGGGAAACCATTAAAAGACGGGCCTTCCCCGGCATGGTCAGCAATCATCATCTCGGGACCCTTCTGGGCCTGCTTTTAGCGACGATCGAGATGAACGCCTTTAAGGATGACTATCAGCCCCAGGTCATCCGGAATGCCAAGGCCTTTGCCCGGGCCTTAGCCAATAACGGGCTGAAGGTCGAGGGAGACCCGAAGCTTGATTTTACTGAAACGCATCAGGTGATCCTGAATGTCGGGTATGCCCAGGGACCGAATATGGCCAGGAATCTGGAAAACAACAATATCATTGTCAACTTCCAGGCCATCCCTTCCGATGAGTCCTTTACGGCCTCATCGGCCCTTCGTCTTGGCGCTCAGGAGATGACCCGCTTCGGCATGACGGAAAAGGATTTTGAATCCCTGGCTTCCTTGATGGCCGCTGCTCTAAAAGGGATCAATGTCAGGGAAGAGATCGTGCGATTCAGGAGTAATTTTTTAAAACTGGGATATTGTTTTGATGATGAAGCCTTGGAGCCTTTTAAGAAAAAATTGTTGGCCGGTTTTTAGGATATTAAAGGTTGTGAAAAAAACAGTTTTTTCGCAACCTGTTAAAACGAAAATAGGCTGGGGAGTCTTCCATGCTTGTTTTCATCTCTCGTGGTGTCACGCCACTGGCGTGGCATGACGGCTTAATCCGAAAATAGAGTCTGAGCCTACGTCCTATTTTCATCTCCCGACTTCCTCTGGAAGTCTCTTTTTAAGGTCAGTAAATCGGCTCCCGAATGGGGGCCTCTTGAGGAGCTCGGCAAAGCCGAGCGGGACCGACCGGCTGGTGCCACGCCCCAAAAGGCTGGGCATGGCTGCTTAATTCGGAACCGGCGTGCCCTCTTTGACGGAGATTGGTAACATCATCTGATAATCTAAAAAATGACTCACCTCCCACTCTAAATGTGGGTCACTTTGCAGGGCAGGCCCGATGTCTGAAATGCTTTATTCTTCATCTCCGAACTCCGGCGGAAGCCAACTCATCATTTCTGTCTGCAGGACAATTAGATTTGTGCCTTTCATCCGGAAAGGCACAAAAATCCAAGAAATCCAGTCAATCCTGTCAAAAAAGGTTTTGAATTTAAAAATGCTAAACTGAAACAATCCCACGAATGGAGTCATCCCAACGGCCATTGTCAACTACGCCGGCGTAATTTACGCCCCCACGGGGATGAACCGGGATGGCCTCTTCATGGAAATCAACAGCGGAAACTCAGCGGGAGGATTCAGAATGGATAGAACTCCGACGGTCGTTTCCATGTTCGAAGCTCTTCAGAGCTATTCGACCCAAGACCAGGTCAATAATGCCTTTCAGAATCTAGCGGTGGATATTTCTTCGATCATAAATGTGGCCAATCCGAGCAGCGCCTACAGCTTTGAGTGTTCCCTGAGCAGCATGAAACGCCGGTCTCCCGATCAAGCAGGCCTGCTCATTTCGACGAACCATTTCATCGATCCTTCCTGGGACCTGTCGCCTCCCGAACCAGACAGTGCAAACGGCTGGACAGAGGCCCGCTGGAATAATGGCCTTGCTTGGGCCGAAACTGGCAAGGGGCATTTGAGCATAGAGCTCATGAAGGACTTTTTGTCCAAAGATATAACTTCTGAGGCCGGACTTTTTAGTGCCTCAACTATTTA
>Ga0233425_10007453_pt1 | contig 15352 bp, 11 predicted proteins | sample Watercolumn_Towu_2_FD_181712 | JGI IMG/M metagenome (GOLD analysis project Ga0233425, IMG submission 181712) | Freshwater microbial communities from Lake Towuti, South Sulawesi, Indonesia - Watercolumn_Towuti2014_140_MG | ecosystem: Environmental > Aquatic > Freshwater > Lake | place...
GTGGGCCGCCCATAAAACCGAAATGTAATAAATCTGGCCCACCAAGGCCGCCGGACCGGAAAAGGAGGCGACCAGAGCGATCTTAATGGTGTCTCCCGTGGGAATCACCGGATTGTTGGGATCAAATTCGGACATATCTCCCATCTTTTTGACGTCGAAAGCGGCATTGGCCGCCAAAGCCCTGGCCGGGCTCATGGCCGTCAGGGTGAAGCAAAAAAGCAGACAGAAGAGAATAACAAATCCTTTACCGACTGATTTCATGGTAAACCTCCTTATGTAAATGTTTTTCTTCCCCGAGGAGTCTTAGCCTTTTTCTATATCTCCTCCTCTCGATTTAAAAACCGACACATATTCCTCTCGGACCACTTTGCGGTAAATATGGTAAAAAAACAGGCTCATGACCTCCATGAATTTGATGGTTTTCTCTTCTATTTCTTCCGAAGATAGGCGCTCCAGGTTGGTTTGATAAAAATCCTTCTGGGCCCGCTTGACGTATTTGCGCACAAATTCGGCGATATCACGAAGATCTTCCGGTTTATAGCCATCTTTGGGGCCGAATCCCAAATGATCCATATTGACAATGAGCTTGCCGAGGATCATCTCATCGGAGTTGTAGACCGGTTCTCCATCACGCAGTTCATAGCCGATGACCCCCCATTCTTCAAATTTCGACAACCATTTGCCGGAGAGGCCGGTCATCTCCCGGAACGTTTCTCGGCCTGTAACCGGTACGGCGATCAACCGGTCCAGAGGTCGGAAATATTCGCTCAGGAAACTGAAGGAGTATTTTTCCGAGGCGGACTGTTTCTGATGGAGACGGATAATTTTTTTGATGACCGAAAGGGGAAGGAAATAATGCTCCTGGAGTTTTTTGATGATGCGGATATTCTCCACATAGCTTTCATTGTAATCGGCGCTGTTTTTAACCCCTTTGCGGGGTTTTCGCAGAACCCCTTCGCGCAGGTAATAATGGATGGTTTCTTTGGGAACACCGGTTCGTTCAACCAGTTCGCTGATTTTCATTTGGTACTCATACGAAAAAGAGGGCATTTAAGATTTCCTTGCAAAATAATAAAAAAAAAATTAAATGTCAAGAAAATAAACTTGACAATTTTTTAAATAAAAATTAATAGTTATATATGTAACATTGAGCGGTGCTCAATATGTTCTGATGGGTCCCGCTCATCATCATACCAGCACCTTTTTCAGGTCCGCTATCAATGCTTCCGAGAGGTGAAGAACATGGAAACCAGACCCTGGCAACGCCATTATGATTTTGAAGTCCCCTTCACCCTGCGTTATCCCCGTATTCCGGCTCAGGAATTTCTCCATTTTGCCGCCAACGGATTCCCCGATAAAGCCGCCTATAATTTCTACGGTTCCGAAATGTCTTTTTATGACCTGAGACAACAGGTTCTCCGGCTGGCTAATGCCCTGGGGGCCCTGGGGATTCAAAAAGGAGACCGGGTAGGTTTGCATCTGCCTACCAGCCCCCAGTATGTCATCGCCTATCATGCCCTCTTGTCCCTGGGGGCCATCGTGGTCAATCTCAATCCCATGTATACACCGGACGAGTTAAAACGGATGGCCCAGGATACCGGTATCTCGGCTTTGATCACCTTCGATATGGTCCTGCCCAACATCGTCCAGCTCTGCGAGTCCTTCCCTATTCCCCGGGTGGTCGTTACCCGGATCACGGATTATATTCAGGGGATGGGTCAAAGTACCCCGAAAGACATGGGGTTGTTAGAGGGCTGGCATCATTTCTCCCGGTTGATTGAAGATACCTCCCAAACCCGGATACCGCGGATTCCGATCCTTCCGAACGATCCGGCCCTAATCCAGTTTACCGGAGGGACCACAGGGGTCCCCAAAGGGGCTGTGCTGACCCACGGCAATATCGTAGCCGCCACATTACAAGTCTCCGTCTGGGGTAGGGCGACCATCGGGATCATTCCTCCGGAACGGCGGACGATCCTCTCTGTTCTGCCTTATTTCCACGTTTACGGAACAATCGTGGCCATGGGCTGGGCCATCTTCAACTGCGCCACGCAATTTTTGATTCCCCGCTTTGAAATTGAAGAATTTATGGGTCTTCTGGCCCATATCAAGGAAATTACCTTTTTCCCCGCTGTGCCCACCCTGATCAATGCCATGCTCAACCATCCCAAGACCGGCGAAATGAAGCTGGATCGTAAAATCATGCTTCTGAACTCCGGGGCCGCACCGATGCCGCGGGAATTGATTGACCAGGTGAAAGACTTAGGCATTTCCTATTCCGAAGGATGGGGGATGAGCGAGACGACTTCGCTGGGGATCAGCAATCCCATCTTAGGCCTGCGCAAGGAAGGCAGCATCGGGATCCCCTGGCCGGACACCGATGTGCGGCTGGTGGATGTAGTCGAAGGCCGAGAGGAGGTGCCACAAGGCCAGCCGGGGGAAATCCTCATCCGAAGCCCCCTGGTCATGCAGGGCTATTGGAACAATGAGGAGGAAACCCGGGGACAGCTGCAAGACGGGTGGCTGCACACGGGCGATATCGCCGTCCGGGACGAAGAGGATTACCTGTATATCGTGGACCGCAAAAAAGATATGATCATTGCCGGCGGATTTAATATCTACCCTCGGGAAATTGACGAGGTCTTATTTCAGCATCCTATGATTCAGGAGGCTGTATCCGTGGGCATTGCCGACTCCTATCGTGGGGAGACGGTCAAGGCCTTTGTGGTCTTGAAGGAAGGAGCTACGACTTCAGCCGAAGAAATCATTGGTTTCTGCCGGGACCATCTGGCTGCTTACAAAGTCCCTAAACAGGTCGAATTCCGCAAAACCCTGCCTAAATCGGCGGTGGGAAAGATCCTCAGAAAAGTCCTGCGGACTGAAGAGGAGGCCAAGAAAAAAGTATAGAAATTTGGATCATCTCCAAATTAGTTGGTGATGATCCAAGGATTCAAGGATTCGAGGATTCAAGGGTTCAAGAGAAATGCTTTAAAATTACAAAGAACTGAAGGTCTGGGAGAAATCGTATCAGTTTTGTTTAGAGATTTACCGCATCACTCAAGAATTCCCAAGGAGTGAAATCTATGGTCTGATATCCCAAATGAGAAGGGCGGCTTTATCCGTTCCCAGTAACATTGCTGAAGGATATGGAAGAAAGACCACTCCGGTTGGCTTCGCCAACCTTAATCAAAAGGTCGCCAAAGGCGACCGGCCGGAGTATTTAAGATCTTTATATATAGCTTACGGCTCTGTTTGTGAGTTAGAAACCTAAGTCTTGATTTCTGGAGATTTAGGTTATCTAAAGGGAAAAAGTCTATCAAGGCTACAGGAGGATTTAAAAGAGATCGAGAGGATGCTTAAGGCTTTGATAAAGTCCTTAGAAAATAAACACTTGAACCCTTGAATCCTCGAATCCTCGAATCCTTGACCCCTTTCGACCAACTTGTTGGGAGAAGAATAAGAAATTTTAACCGTTCCCGTGATTCTGCAATTTATCATTGCCGGATTCCTAAGGTGGGTTCGAAAAAAGTCGTCACTCCGGTGAAACCCGGGGTCCAGGAATTTTCAACTGATTAGTTTGACTGGATTCCGGTCTGATTTCCTTTGGAAATCTATTTGGCTCGGCAAAGCCGAGCGGCCGGAATGACTTGATTTGGGTTTTTTTGACTTTTTGCGAGTCCATCTCAAATATTCTCGACAGACCTTTCAGCAGGCGGGCTGTTTTTCTGAAGTTATTGGCGAGGAGGCGTAAAAAGAGCAGTCCGAAAGACTCAGATAAAAAAAATGATAGTCCCACCAGGCCAGACTAAAATGAGACGTTTATTAAACGGGAAAAGGGAAATCCCATGAAAGAACCCACCAACAAAATCATGTCGGCCCGCGAGGCCATCGAGGCGTTTGTTCATGACGGTGATCAATTGATCATCGGCAACTATACGGTTGGCACCTGCGCCGAGCTCGTCTTTGAAGTCATTCGGCAACAAAAGAAAAATCTGCTTCTCTACTCTCAGTCGGGAATTCTGGATGTGGAGGTCCTGGTAGCCGGCGGCTGTGTGGACCGCCTGGTGACCACTTATGTGCTCCGTTCCGGTGGAAAGCTGGGGGGATCGGCCGTAGAACGGGCCCTCCAGGCCGGAACTTTGAAAATTGAGGATTACACCAACTTTAATTACAACGCCCGGCTTGAGGCCGGCAAACACGGTTTCACTTTTATGCCTGTTTTAGAAGGGGTTATGGCCACGGACCTTTTTAAGATACGCGGGTTCATGGGGGAAGATAAATACCGGGTCATCGAATGCCCCTATACGGGAAAAAAAATTTTGACCGTACCGGCAGCCAATCCGGATGTTTGCATCGTTCATGTGCAAAGGGCCGACCAATACGGAAATGCCCAATACTGGGGCGCCATCGGCAGCGTTCCGGCGGCGGCTTTGAGCAGTAAACGGATCATTGTTTCCTGTGAAGAGATTGTCGATCATGAAATCATCCGCTCCAGCCCTCACCTGACCATGATCCCCTCTTTCCGGGTCAATGCCGTCGTTGAAGTTCCCTGGGGGGCTCACCCGACGGAGGTCCTGGGTTATTACAATATGGACCGGTTGATGTACGGTTTATTCATGGTGGCCGCGGCCACCGGAGAGGGGATGAAAGAATGGATGGAGGAATGGGTCTACGAATGCCCGGACCGTGATGCTTATCTGACTCGATACATCCAAAGATTCGGCGTAGACCTTCTCAATAACCTCAAGGCTAAACCCTACTATTCAGCTCCGGCCAATTATGGATCGGCCTTTACTTCCTCCTGGAACGACAAGGGGGAGGAGCGTATTATGGGTGTAACCCTTGAAGAGCTGGAACGTATCATACAGGAGAAAGGATTATTCCATGAGTAAGCCCTATACCCTCAATGAACTCCTGATCATCATCGTGGCCAGGGAGATCCACGATTACGAACACATTATTCTCGGTCAAGGGCTTCCGACCACAGCCGGCGCTCTGGCCAAGGCCTTGTATGCCCCTCACGCCGTTTTGATGATGGAATCGGGCATCATCGATTTTGAACCCTTGCTCCCTTTGAATCACATTGCCGACGCCCATGCCTGCCGGGGCTTTGCTTACGCCACGGACCTCTTTTCAACTTTTACCATGACCTACCGTGGATTTGTGGATGTCTGTTTTTTAGGGGTGGCTCAGGTGGATAAATTCGGGAATATCAACACCACGGTCATCGGAGATTATTTTAACCCATCGATGCGCCTTACCGGATCGGGCGGGGCGGCCGACTTTATCTCCTACTCTAAACGAACCATCCTGACCATGAGGGGAGGGCAGTTTGTCAATAGGCTCGACTATCTAACTTCCCCGGGCTATCTGGAAGGCGGGGACAGCCGAGATCGGTCCGGACTATTCCCCCCGGGATCAGGCCCTTCCATGCTCTTAACCACCAAAGGAGTCTTTAAGTTTCATTCGGAAACCAAAGAACTCTTTTTGGCCCAGATTCATCCGGGTGTCTCGGTCGAGGAGGTGCGTAAGGATGTCCCCTGGGATCTTATCGTTTCCTCGGATCTGAAGGAGACCGAACCTCCAAGCGAAGCGGAAATCAACTTCATTCGTCATTTTGCCCCGGGTGAAGTGGCCGGTCGGAGTCTACGCACCGAACTCGTCTTGGCCAACCTGGCCAACAAGGCCCAGATGTGTCTGGATCGGGGATAACCGGGCTATTCTTTAAGCTCTTCTCTCGTTTTCCTGAAAGAGGGCAGTAAGACAGCCAACATAGCCAGAAGGGCCAGGGTAAGCAGCGTGGCGCTGATCGGCCGCTGAATGAAGACCAGGGGATTGCCCCGGGAAAGAAGCATGGCCCGGCGCAGATACTCTTCCATCATGGGGCCGAGAATAAAGGCCAGCAGCATGGGGGCCGGCTCGCATTCCAATTTGGAAAAGATGTAACCCAAGAATCCGAAGAGGGCCATAAAAAAGATATCAAACTCCGTATTTTTCAGGCTGAAGACTCCGATACAACAAAAGGCCAGGATGGCCGGGTAGAGATGTTTATAGGGAATCATGATCATGCGCACCCAGATCCCGATGAGGGGCAGGTTGAGAATAACCAGGAAGAGATTCCCCACCCACATGGAGGCAATAATGCCCCAAAAGAGGACCGGTTGCTCAGTGATGACCGAAGGTCCGGGTTGAATGCCCTGGATGATCATGGCGCCGATCATCAGGGCCATGACCGGATTGGAGGGAATGCCCAGAGTGAGCATGGGGATAAACGAGGTCTGAGCACCGGCATTGTTGGCCGACTCCGGAGCGGCCACCCCCTCGATCGCCCCCTTGCCGAACTGGGCGGAGTTCTTGGAAACCTTTTTTTCCAAGGAATAAGCCGCAAAAGATCCTAAAATCGAACCGCTTCCGGGTAGGATACCCACGGCCGAACCAATAGCCGTACCCCGGAGAATCGGGGCGATCATCCGTTTCCAGTCTTCTTTGGTCGGCATAAGGGTGGTGATCTTGGCCATGATTGTCCGAGATTCCTGTTGCTCCAGGTTGCGGGTGATCTCCGTGAGACCGAACATGCCCATGGCCACGACGACAAATCCGATTCCATCGGCCAGATCAGGGATGCCGAAATTAAACCGTTGGGTCCCGGAGGTCACGTCCGTACCAACTAATCCCAGAAGCAGACCGAGAATGACCATGCCGATGGCATGGAGCAAAGATCCCTGGGCTAGGACCACGGAAGCCACCAGGCCCAGGACCATGAGGGAGAAATATTCGGCCGGCCCGAACTTCAGGGCCATCTCGGAGAGAATAGGGGCGAAAAAGGCGATGATAAAGGTAGCTACGGTCCCCGCAAAAAACGACCCGACGGCCGAGGCCGTCAAGGCCACTCCGGCTCTCCCCTGTTTGGCCATCTGATAACCGTCTAGAGTCGTCACCACCGAGGCCGCTTCACCGGGAAGGTTGACCAGGATGGAAGTGGTGGACCCGCCGTATTGGGAACCATAGTAGATCCCGGCCAGCATGATTAGGGCCGAGACCGGTTGCAGGGCAAAGGTTAAGGGCAGGAGCATGGCAATAGTCGCTGTAGGCCCGAGTCCCGGCAGGACACCGATCAGCGTCCCGACGAAAACACCAATTAGGCAATACAGCAGATTAGCCAAAGATATGGCTGTAGATAGTCCGATGGCAAGATTATGAAATAAGTCCATAGACTGTAATAATCCTCCTTCCCTAAGTTAACCTTGGGTTAATCGATTATCCTCCAAACCACGGACCAATAATCGGCAAAGGAATCCCCAGTCCTTTAAGGAAGACCACGATGCAAAACAGGGTCAATCCTATGGCCATGAGAATAGAGGTCCCCCACTTAAAATCATTACTGCCATAAGCGCTGATCAGGATCAGGAGGGGCAAGGCCACGATCATTCCGGTGTGACGGACCAGCAGCCCGAAGAGGATGGCTGAACCCAAAACTAAGGCCATCCCTTTAAAGGCAAATTTCCCTATAGGTGTTCTGCTCTGGAGGAACGATTGAATAAGGGAAATGATCCCGATAATAATTAGCAGCCCGCCAAGAATGGATGGGAAATAGGCCGGTCCCATTTTTGTGGCTGTTCCCATCCCATAGTCACGGGCCAAGACGATAGCGCTTGATCCGAAAAAAATATAGATCAACCCGGTCCAAAAATTTTTTGTGCTGCGGATCATGGCTGTCTCCTAAATTAATTACGGAAATAAGGGTTCTGGGATTCTAGGCTTCAAGGGTTCAAGCGGTTTTACTTCCATGCCTTTCACTGGAACCCTTGAACCCTTGGCTCCTTGAATCCTTTTACATTTTAATCAGCGTATTGGCCGGCCTTCTTCAGTATGGGGCCCCATTTGTCGATTTCGGCCTTCAGATGCTTGCGCAGGGCCTCCGGGTTTGCCCGGTCTTCGCTGACCGGAGCGGTGCCCAGATCGGCAAAGCGTTGTTTAACCATATTGTCCTTTAAGGCGAACTGCAGGGCCTTGGTCAGCTTGTCGATGATCGGTTTCGGCGTGCCTTTGGGGGCATAGAGGGCGTGCCAGATGGAGACCTCGAACCCCTTTAATCCCCCTTCCTCCAAGGTCGGAATATTGGGTAAGGAAGGGACCCGCTTTAGAGTCGTCACCCCATAGACCTTGATCTTGCCGGCTTTGATCTGGCTGGTGGTATTGGTCGTCTGGTCGCACATAATGTCCACCTGTCCTCCCAGTAAGTCATTCATGGCCGGACCGGTCCCGCTGTAAGGAATAGTGGTCAGGTCCGTTTCAATTGAACTCTGGAAAAGAGTGCCGCAGAGATGGGAGGCCGCCCCCAAACCGGCATTGGCCAGGTTGACCTTGGCCTTGTTGGCTTTGACATAAGCGATCAGTTCCTTCAGATCCTTCGGGGGAAAGTCTTTTCTGGCCACCAGGGTCATGGGCACTTCGTTGATCAGACCGATAGGCTCAAAATCTTTAATCGGATCGTAGGGTAGCTTGCGGTAAAGGGCCGGTGCGGTGGATTGCCCGATATGATGCAGAAAAATAGTGTAGCCGTCAGGAGGAGATTTGGCCACTCTATTGGCTCCCAGTGTACCTCCCGCACCGCCGACATTTTCAACGATCAATTGCTGATTAAGGTTCTTGCCCATGGGCACGGACAGGATACGGGCCACGGTGTCAGTCGGGCCCCCAGCGGTAAAGGGAACAACAATGGTTATGACTTTGGTGGGATACTCTTGGGCCGATACCGATTGCCCAATTAAAAGAATAAAGATCGTGGCCATTACCCATATGAATTTTTTCATCAGCCCAACTTCCTCCTTTTTGGGGGAGTTTTCTTGACCCCCGAGATTCTGCAAAAAAATTGCAATTTATCCAACTAATTTGGTTGATATTAATCTTGGAGAAGGAAAGGTGTCAAGAGGAAAAAAAAGGCCCATTCCCTGGTCAGACTAAAGGAAAAAGGAGGCCACCTGTTTTCGGAAGCCTTCTTGATTACGACCGGGGGCAGGTTGGAGATAAGAAAAAGAGGAAAGGACTGTTTTTGATTGGCTTTGATTCTATGGGAGTAAAGGATCCTCTTTGGATTATTTTCTTGCAATTCCAATTGATCGACCGTATGTCTTTAGACATGAAGGATAAAAAAACCATTTCTCTGGTCCCCTTAATGATTGTTTATCTGGTTGGGGCCGGCCTTTTCATAGGTGTACTGGTTGTCGCGCCCCAGCTCCCATTCCGTTTCGTCATCAAGGCAGTTCCGGCCCTGAGCCTCTTTTGGGCCACTCTCCTGATTCCAGGTATAGTCGTCTCCCAGCGGATGGCCCTGCTGGTTGGGGCCTTATTCTGTGCAGTCGGCGATGTGCTTCTGGATATCGACCGGGTCCGGTTATTCGTCCCGGGACTGGCCGCCTTCCTTTTAGGCCATATCGGTTTCCTCTCTTTTTTTGGGATGCGCCGGGTTTCTGCCAGTCCCCGCCGAATCTGGACCATTCCCGTGTTGTTTTTTGCCCTGATTATGGCCATTATCCTGATTCCCCGGCTGGGTTCACTCCTTCTGCCTGTACTCGCTTACCTGGTTGTGATCACCCTCATGACCATCCTGGCTATCGTCTCGGACATCCGCTCTACGGCTGCCCTGGGGGCTGGTCTTTTTATGGTCTCCGATGCCCTGCTGGCCCTGGCCAAATTTGTTTTTCCGGGACAGCCTTCTCCGCTCTTTTCAATCCCGGTTTATTTCAGCGGACTTTTCCTACTCGGTTTCGGGATACTCGGAAGCATTCCAAAACGGAGAGATTCAGGAGAAGGGCCTTCCCAAGGTACCCGGACTTAATTCTTGTAAGCCTTTGTCTGGACATGCTCCGCCGCCCGTATGGAATATAAACTGAATTTAAATGTCTGTGGCGCCCGAAATTACACCAAGGTCAGCTACCCGGTGCGTTACGGACGATTGGCAGAACTCATCACCTCTCGGCATCATTTCCAGTTCAACCTGAACGGGGAGATCAAGTTTCTTCAGGGGCTCGGAAGGGATTGGCCCCATCCTTCGGAATGGCTAAAGAGGACCATGGGAAATCACTGGGTTTACTATGACACCGCCGGCTATAATCATATTTTTGATTTCCTTGGTGAGTATTATCTGCCTTGTTTTGAATATGAGAGCAACAGCCTGTGGGGCAACAATCCTTTTAAAGCTGCCGCGGTTCAAGATGCCCTCTCCGCCTTTAAACGGCTTTATCGAGTCCTGCCATCTCTTGAAGATAAAGGCCATTGGAACCCAGAGGAAAAAGCCTTTCTGAATGAAGTGGCCTCCAAAGATCCCCGGACCTTGAGTCAAAGGGCGGATCGATTAAATGCCCTGCTCCAGGCGAGGGTGACGGTCCTGCCGCCGGATACCCGTCATGTGGATTATGAATGCCTTCCGTTAATTATAGCCGACGGCTGCCTCCATCATTGCGCCTTTTGCCGGGTCAAATCCGCTCAGGATTTTCGGGTCCGCTCCCGACAGGAGGTCCGGACTCAACTGGAGGGGCTCAAAACTTTTTATGGGGCGGACCTCCGTAATTACAATAGTCTATTTTTAGGCCTCCACGATGCCCTGAATTGCGGGTGGGAACGAATTATCTCCACGGCAATGGAGGCCTATGACTTTTTAGAATTGGGTGGATCCTATCTGGAGGGAAGCTTTCTGTTTCTCTTCGGCAGTGTCAATTCCTTTTTAAAGGCCGAGGAAAGGCTCTTTGCAGAGCTGAATCAATTGCCCTTTCGAACCTACCTCAATCTTGGGCTGGAATCGGCGGACCAGGAAACCTTGAACCTTCTGGGCAAGCCCCTGGAAGTTGCGAGCGTAATAGAAGCCTTTGAGCGAAGGCAAGCCCTGAACCGTGCTTATGACCGTTTGGAGATCACCGCCAACTTTGTTATCGATCTGGAGCTGCCTCAAGGGCATTGGGAAGGCCTGGAACGTCTGACCCGGGATGGCCTACCCCATTATTCGGACAAAGGGGCTGTCTATCTTTCTCCCCTCAGCACCAGGGGCCGTCCGGAACTCCGGCGCCGTTTTCAGAAACTAAAATTCCGCAGCCGCCTGCCGCTTTATCTTTATCTTATACAGCAGTTGTGAGGAGATTATTTAAAGTGGGACGAAATTCCCAACTTTTTCTCAGAAGGTCTTTTCTTCCTGAGGTTGTTCCGGCTGAGGCAGGGCGCCCAGGGCTTCTTGAACGGCGTTGATCAGATCGGCCGGCCGGCGGATAAACCGAAAGGCATAATTTCTCTTTCCTTGATGGCCGAGGAGGATTTTACCGAAATTCAACATGGCCCCCAAAGTCGGTTGATTATAAGTCAACTGTGAGATCTCCTGAAGGGGGATGGTCAAAGATCTTTTCCAGGGAAAGCCCACCTGGATGTCTAAATGTTCGGCTGTCAAGATTATCCGGGACCGCTGAAGGCTCATGGAGGAGCATACCCCCCAGAATACCCCAAGGGCGATAATGGCGATCGATTGAGACCCCTTGGCCTGCAGGACCATCCAGCCTATAAAAACAACCATGGCCGGCCCAAGGAGCATGGCCCAATGAAGGCCGGTCTGGTAAATGATGCTTTGGCTTTCGTTGGTGTTATTCATGATGAGACATAGTTCGTTCGACCGGATTGATAGGTTGGAGAATGTAAATCATCTTGTAAATCCCGTCAAGAAAATATTTTGAACAGGGAGGGCCAGGGGCCTCTCCTGTAGGCCTAGGCGTGAAGGTGGAGCAGGTGAGGGCAAATAATCATTTTTTTTCCTGTTTTTCGAAAATGATGTTTGTCATATCAATTTCCGGCTTTCGATTTGGATTGGTCTCCTTCGGTCCCCCCTGACCTCACCCATTATCCCTTCCCTTGATGGAAGGGGATAATGGGTGAGAATAAAATGAGGATTGATTGCGTTACCCCACCTTAACGATCAGGGCAGCAGCGGTATCGCCGGCAGCGCAGCCGGTGAACAGACCGTACCCGCCGCCAAGTATGGTCAATTCTTCGATCATCTCGATGATCGCCCTCCCTGCGGTCGGTCCTTGTGGATGTCCGTAGATCAGGGAAGAACCATAGTTATTCATCTTCATGACGTCAACACCCATCTTCTTGGCCAGATTCAGGTCGTTGGTTGCAAAGGGATTGTGGGTCTTGATGGCCTTAATATTGCTAATCTTGAGCCCCGCCGTATCGAGGGCCATCTGAGCCGCAGGAACAGGGGCCGCAGGCATGAACGCGGGTTTAACCCTGGCAAAACCATAGGAGAGGATCTGGATCTCTGTCTTTGGATCGGTGCTCCATTCTTTGGCCCTGTCCCGGGTGGTGACAATAATCCCGCAGTTGCCGTCGGCCGGGAAGGTCTGGGCCCCAAAACTGTGCACCGCTCCGGGTTTTACGGGTTTTAGAGCGGCTAATCCCTCGCGCGTCGTTTTTGTCCAGCCTTCATCCTCCTCTACTAATCTGGTCCCTTTCCTCCCTGCCTTTACCGCCGGGGCGAACATATACCGTTTCTGGAAAGCCCGGTCATCTTTAAGGGCGTCCATATACTGCTCATACCGTCTGAACACGGTGTCATCGCACTCTTCCTTGGTAATGCCCACTTCTTTGGCCACATTTTCGGCTGTCTCGACCATGGCGACGCGCAAGGTGGGGGGGCCGCCGAAGTTGTCCATATTCCAGTTTTCAGATTCCACCTCTCCTCCCGGTCCCATAGGATTCGGCCAAATGGTATGGGGGCCGTTCGAGCAGCGGTCGCTCATCAGACCATAGCCGACAGTGTAAATACCAAGCTCCAGATCCTTGGCCATCAGGTTGAGGATGGTGGTAGAAGTCGAACAGGCCTGGTGAATAAACAGACCGGGAACGAACTTCTGATTATCCGTCATGATGGCACCAGCCATCTGGTGAGAAAAGAACCAGTGATGCTGGGCAACCGTTGAACCGAAATAGAGATAGTCGATGATGGTCGGATCTAAAGCTCTCTTTTCTAAAAACCATCTGCGGGCCGTTTGGGGGCCTAGAAAACAGGCGTTTTCATTCTGTAAACTCATCTGCCAACGACTGAATGGCGTTGAATAGTACCCGCCATAAGGAATATAAGCCTTGGTGTAACTGTTCATATTTCTCCTTTCATGCTATTTAGTGTGTCCTAATGTGTTTGGGACGGCGAAAAACCTTTCGACCCATCTTATACCGAACTGTAGATTCTTTCAAGGACCATCTAAAGATTTACTCTTAACATGTTATCACGAGTCAGAGGGGCTTGTTTTTAAGTTGCCCCCTATCTGCCCGCAAAGGTGGGTTTCCCCTTGCCTACACTGGACAAACCGGTCAGCGCGTCCCCCGTAGAAAAAATCTCATTCAAGTGGACCAGCTCCAGCTTGACCGCCTCCGAGACAGGCAGTTTAAACCCTTCATCCATAATCTGATTAACAAACCGCAGGGCTATCGGGGCCTTGCCGTCGATGATTTTGGCGGTTTTCGCTGTAAGCGGATCTTTGTCTTCGAGATATTTTCCGCTCAACCATCCTTCTATCTTCTCATCGGCAAAGAGTTCTTTGATCTGCCGAAATTCCGGGGGCAGCTCTTCGGTGCTCTTAGCCTTTTTCGGGGCCAGCTTGCCCTCTTTGATTAATTCCTGGATTTTTTCATCAATCTCCTCCGGCGAAAAGAGATAATCCGCCAGTCCGATGGAATGGGCGATTTCGCCGGAGATCATTCGACCGGTAAAAATGATATACTTGGCCAGCTCTAAACCCACACGGCGACTGGCCCTCTGGGTTCCGCCAAGCCCCGGATAGATTCCGATCCCGGTTTCCGGAAACCCTACCGTCGTCTTGGGTGTGACGACGATCACGTCGGCTGAAAGAGCCAATTCAAACCCGCCTCCCAGGGCCAGGCCAGCCACCTTGGCCACGACCAGCTTCCTGCTCGCCTCGATGCGGTTGAAGACCTCCTGACCATAGGCGGTGAAGTCATAGTTGTCATTTAAGCGTTTGTTCTTGATGCAATCCACAAAAAATTTGATGTCCGCTCCGGCGACAAAGGCCTTCCCGGCCCCTTCCAGGACAATGGCCTTGGTTTGGGAATCCGCCTCGGCCTCTTTGAAGGCCTCGTCCAATTGTTTGACTATGGTCTGATTGAGGGCATTCAGGGCATCCGGTCGGGAGATGCTGACCCGCCCTATGTCTCCATCCCGGCGGTAGGTGACATAACGGATGTCCCACGGAACTCCCTTCTCTTTCTGAGTCTTTAGACTATTGGGTATTTTCAGGTCGGTCCAAGCCTTTAAAAGGTCTTCCACCATAGTGTAAGTCTTATTGATGCCGAATAGGTTCATGAGTTCAAAGGGACCTTTGGACCAGCGAAGTCCCACCTTGGCCCCCAGGTCGATGTCGGCCATGCTGACGACATTTTCTTCCAGGAGTGTGCAGCAGATAAAAAAGACGGCACCTAGTAGCCGGCCAACCACTTTCTCCAGTTTTGTCTCGTCCACTTCCCCTTCGAGTGGAAATTCCTTACCCGATTCAAACTGGGCTCTCAGTCTGTCTGACGGGGCGTAAAAGGGTTGTCTGATTTGATTGAAAAGGGATTGAGAGGTGTGCTGGGCGATCGGAACGCCGGTTACGTTGACCAGTTTGAAAGGCCCCATTCCGATGCCCAAGGCCTCAGTAATCGCCTTGTCTATGGTGGGAATATTCACCCAGCCTTCTTCCAGGATCCGGGTCGCTTCGTTGTTTAAAGGGGCAAAATAACGGTTGACCGCAAAGCCGGGGGAATCCTTGACGAGAATATCGGTTTTTCCGGTAAGGATCGAATACCGCTTACAGGCGGCAACGACCTCCGGTGAGGTGGTTGAACCTGGAATGATCTCCAAGAGACGGTTCATCGCCGGATGGTAGAAAAAGTGAAGCCCCACAAAACGGTCTTTTCTGTTTGTGGCCGTGGCCATTTGGTCAATCGAGAAGGATGAAGTGTTGGAGGCTAAAATCGTCTGGGGGCCGCATATGTTGTCAAGCTTTGAAAAAAGCTCTTCCTTAACCTCCAGGTCTTCAAAGACCGCTTCGATGACCAGATCGCAGTCTTTTGTTTCGGTCAGATCCGTCGTTCCATGAATGCGGGAGAGGATTTCATCGACCTGTTCGGGTCGAAAAATTTTTCGCTCCACTCCCTGTTGCAGGGTACGACGGATATTGTTTATTCCCCTCTCGACAAACTCCGGTTTCGTGTCCACTAAGATTACCGACAGGCCTTCTTGTGCGGTTTTCTGGGCGATTCCACCGCCCATATTCCCCGCACCGATGATGCCTATTTTTTTCATATTCAAGTC
>Ga0233425_10007454_pt1 | contig 15351 bp, 21 predicted proteins | sample Watercolumn_Towu_2_FD_181712 | JGI IMG/M metagenome (GOLD analysis project Ga0233425, IMG submission 181712) | Freshwater microbial communities from Lake Towuti, South Sulawesi, Indonesia - Watercolumn_Towuti2014_140_MG | ecosystem: Environmental > Aquatic > Freshwater > Lake | place...
AACCCGCTTAACCGCTGCGTACTCCAGATCGCTGAAGCTGCGTTGCATGGTTTGTGTCTCCAGATTGGGTCGGGGCATTTTCTCAGATCACCGGGAATTGCGGGAATTAATCAGCGCGTCCTTAATAGTTATGGACGCTGGATGGTGACTTATTCCTATAATGTCGCTCAGGTTTGTGTAAAACCCGAGGTTTGCTGTTTATTCCAATCACCTGCAGGAGAGAGAAATGAATTTTGACAAGGAACTGGACGCCCGTGGATTGAACTGCCCGCTGCCCATCATCAAAACCAAAAAAGCGCTGGTCGACATGGCTTCGGATCAAATCCTGCGTGTCCTGTCCACCGATTGCGGTTCCGTCAAGGACATGGCCGCTTTCGCCGAGCAAACCGGCAACACGCTGATGGCGCAGGAAGAAGCCAACGGCGAATTTATTTTCTACATGAAGAAAAAGTAATCCGCTTTTCCAACCAACACGCATAAAGGGGCACGCATGACTACCAAAAAAATGGCCATCATCGCCACCAAAGGCACGCTGGACATGGCTTATCCGCCGTTCATCCTGGCTTCCACCGCCGCCGCGCTGGGTTACGATGTGCAGATCTTTTTCACCTTCTACGGTCTGCAGTTGCTGCGCAAGGATTTGTCCGACGTGAAGATCAGCCCGCTGGCCAACCCGGCCATGCCGATGCCGGTGCCGATGCCGGTCGCCGTGCAAATGCTGCCCGGCATGGAAACCATGGCGACCATGATGATGAAGCAAAAGCTCAAGAAGCACGGCGTCGCCTCGCTCGAAGAGCTGCGCGACCTCTGTCTTGAAGCGGACGTAAAATTTATCGCCTGCCAGATGACGGTGGATCTGTTCGAATTCGACAAGAGCGAGTTCATCGAAAATGTCGAATATGGCGGCGCGGCCTCGTTCTTTGGCTTTGCCGGCGATACCGACATTTGTTTGTTTGTGTAGTCAATCTAAATACAACAAAAGCAGCACAATGAAGCTGCCCAATTCAACGCTCAGGGAGAGTCGCATGAAGATGAAGAAAATTGTTGTTTCGATGTTTGCAGCAGGCGTTATGGCTTCGCCGCTGGCGCAGGCTACCAATGGTGACACCATGATTGCGGTAGGTTCGCAAAACACGGCGCTTGGCGGCACTGGCGTCGCCCACTTTGTGGGCGCAGAAAGCACATTTGCCAATCCGGCACTGCTGGGCATGTCCAGCGGTAGCGAAACTACAGGCGGTTTGGTTATTTTTCAGCCGGACGTAAGAAGTGACGGGATGGCGGGAAACGGAGTTCTAGCCAAAAGTTCCGCAAACAACAATTTCATTCCTGATATTTCCTATTCCACACGAAGTGACGACAATCTGACCTTTGGTATCGCCATGGCCGGGATTGCGGGTATGGGGGTTAACTATACCGGTGCTGCTGCAGCAACACATGTGCTCGCAAGAACGACACTTAGCATTCTTAAAATTGTTCCCACAGTTGCATACAACACGGATGGCTACGGGATTGGATTTTCGCCGGTGATACAGTACGGTTCTCTGGCTATTTCTTACAACAATGGCAATCCGGCTGCTGGTAGAAACCCTTCGCACAGTGCTAGCTCAGATACCAATATCGGATTTAACATTGGCGGTTATGTTAACCCTTCCCCAGCAGTCACCTTGGCGGCGGCCTACAACTCCAAGATCAAGATGAAATATGGCACGCAGCTGTCAAATGCGGGTGCTGGTTTTGGCCAAACATTTCCCGACAAGCTGGATCAGCCCGCTGAAATCAAGCTTGGCATGTCTTTGAATGCCAGCGACAATTTCCTGGTCACCATGGATTACCGCAAAATTCAATGGAGCAAGGCGGGTGGATATGACCAGTTTGGTTGGAAAGATCAGGATGTGGTCGCGATCGGTGCGAAATATAGCGGAGAGGGATATTGGGTGGGTGCAGGATTCAACAGCGCGAATAATCCGATTGTGCCGCAGGCAAATGGGGTATTGACGCAATGGGGCAACAATGGCGGTATCGTTAACATGTTCAATAACCTGATGTTCCCGGCTACGATCAAAAACTCTTATACCTTTGGTGGTGGCATGGCGGTCAGCAAAAACATGGAATTGGAAGGTTCTGTGATGATTGCCCCAAAGGTGACAACGCGGGTTGATATTGGCGATGCAATGCAAACGGGGACGGGAGTTTCCTTTAACACAACAACGCATTCTCAGCAGGCGTTTTCCATCTCTCTGAGATACAAGTTCTAAGCAGCAGGTTGGTTAGCCAAACAAAGCCCGGAGGGTGTCCTGAATTTTGTGTAAACGGCGTTTCATCACAGCTACCGGCGCGATTCCCGGCGACGCGGTGATGCGCGACAAACCGGTCGGGCGCGGCTATGTGCACCTGCGCGAGGAAGACCGCCACCCCTGGCCGCGGCCGCACAAACCGGCGGCGTCCATCCGGGCCCACGAATTTCACTATTCGGCGCTGGAAAATCTTCCGGCCGACTTGCAATTTGCTTATCATGTCGTGCGCGGTTATGGCATTACCGGTGAGCAGGATGGCTTGATCCTGCATAACCTGCTCGCTTCCTACACCCATTTGCGCAGTATCGGCAGTTGCTACTGGGCGACGCGTTTTGTCGCATTCGTGCGACGTTGCCGCGAACCCGTTACAGCGCTGATCAACACACAAGAGAACGTACGATGAATTCAGCTTTGTTCGACGCTGCCGTCGCGGCATTTGATCGCGCCAACAGCGAAGACCCCAACACCGAAATGTTCGAAGGCAAACCCTGGCCCAGGGAACTGCTCTATGCGCAGCGCATGACGGAAATGCAGGAACGCTATGCGCCGGAGGCCTCCGAGGCGGTCAGGCTGGCCTGCCGCGCGCAGCACATCCAGCGCTGGAAAAGTCCGCGCAGCGATTACGCTATGGACAAGAAGGGCTACATGCTGTGGCGCACCAATCTGTACAAATTCCACGCCGAGACGGCTGGTGCGCTGATGCAGGCCGTCGGCTACGACGACGACATGATCGCTCGCGTGAAAACCATCGTCGGCAAGAAAGAGCTCAAGACCAATCCCGAAACCCAGATGATGGAAGACGTGGTGGATCTGGTGTTCATCGAACATTACATGCTGGCATTCGCCGGGCAACACGCCGATTACAGCGAAGACAAATGGATACTGATCATTCGCAAGACCTGGGACAAGATGTCTGCGCGCGCCCATGAGTTCGCGCTGGCGGGCAGGATCAAACTGCCCGAACCGCTGGTGCCGCTGATTCTGAAGTCGATTCAGGATTGAAGATGGAAATATTTCACGCGGAGGTTTCTTGATTGGGGTTTTCTCCGTGACCGCCGCGTCTCCGCATGAGTTGATTTGATTGAAATTGTTATGGATTTCTTACCTATTTTTGCCAACATCAGGAACAAGCACTGCCTCGTGGTCGGCGGCGGCGAGGTCGGCGCCCGCAAGGCTGGCGTGCTGCTCGATGCCGGTGCGCGGGTGCGCGTGGTGGCGCCGGAGATCAGCGATGCGCTGAAGTCGGCGTCCGGGGTCGAGGCGGTGACGGCGCGTTTCGAAGCAGCGCACCTCGATGGCATCGCGCTGGTCATCGCCGCGACCAATGACCGTGAGGTGAACAAGCAGGTTTCGCAACTGGCCCAAGCGCGCAATATCCCGGTGAATGTGGTGGACGATCCGGCGCTGTGCAGTTTCATCATGCCCGCGATCATGGACCGTTCGCCGCTGATGGTGGCGTTTTCCAGCGGTGGTGCTTCGCCGGTGCTGACCCGCATGATGCGCGGCAAGCTGGAAACCGTGATTCCGCAGAATTACAGCCGCCTGGCGGGATTCGCCGAGCGCTTCCGTGAAGCCGTCAAGCAGCGCGTGACCAATCCGGCCAAGCGCCGGATCTTCTGGGAAAACGTGTTCGAGGGCGTGGTCGCCGAGAAAGTCCTGACCGGCGACGAGCGCAGCGCCGAAGCCATGTTGCAGCAGATGTTGGCGGACGAAGACAACATCGTGCGCGGCGAAGTTTATCTGGTCGGCGCAGGGCCGGGCGATCCGGATCTGCTGACGTTCCGTGCGCTGCGTCTGATGCAGAAAGCCGATGTGGTGGTGTATGACGCACTGGTGTCCAAGCCCATCGTCGACATGGTGCGGCGCGATGCCGAGCGCATCTATGTCGGCAAACGCCGCGCCGATCATGCGCTGCCACAGGAAGAAATTAACCTGCTGCTGGTGCGGCTGGCGAAGGAAGGCAAGCGCGTGTTGCGTCTCAAGGGCGGCGACCCGTTCATCTTTGGACGCGGCGGCGAGGAGATCGAAACGCTGGCGGCGGAAGGCATTCCGTTCCAGGTGGTGCCCGGCATCACGGCGGCTTCCGGCGTGGCGTCCTATGCCGGCATCCCGCTCACCCATCGCGATCATGCGCAATCCTGTGTCTTCGTTACCGGTCATCTGAAGGATGGCACGATGAACCTGGACTGGGAGCAGCTCGCACGGCCGCGCCAGACAGTGGTGGTTTACATGGGGCTGCACGGCCTCGGCAGCCTGTGCGCCAAATTGATCGAACATGGCTTGCCGGAGACCACGCCGATTGCGATCGTGCAGCAGGGGACGACGCCGAACCAGCGCGTGATCACCGGGACGCTGGCGACGCTGCCGGCCATCGCCGAACGCGAGAAGCCGCAAGCGCCGACGCTGATTATCGTGGGGGGTGTCGTGACGTTGCATGACAAGCTGGCCTGGTTTCATCCCTGAGTCACGGCGAGCGGGCGAGCTACGACAACTACAAGGCAGCGGTGAAAGGCGTGGAAGCCGACCTCAGCATGATGGGCTCGAATAGCTTCATGAACATCATGAAGACGCCGGAGGCCATCAAAAAAGCGCTGGAAGGTGCAGTGAAGAAATAAGCAGGAGATGAGCCATGACTGAATTGATGAGCGCTGCCTACGCGGGCGATCTGGAACACGTGCGGCAACTGTTGGCGGCGGGCGCCGACGTGAACGCCAAGGATGAGGGCGGCTGGACGGCGTTGATGAAGGCTTGTTACAACGCCGAGCAGAAGCGTGGCTACGCCGAAGTGGTGCAGGCGCTGATCGATGCCGGGGCGGACGTCGAGGCGCCCATCGGTTATGGCGTGCGGCCGCTGATGCTGGCTGCCGGTTATGGCGAGGCGGACGTTGTCGATACTTTGCTCAAGGCCGGCGCCGATGTGCTGGCCAAGAACGAGGGCGGCTACACGGCGCTGATGATGGTGAAACAGAAATTCTATGTGGACGTCATCAATCTGTTGCACGAGGCCGAACAACTGGCGGGGCTGGGCGAGAACAGTTGTGCAAGCAAAAATGCACCCGGCAGCAATGTCGTCACTTTCATGAAGCACCCCGGCGCCTGATTTCCGGAAACTCACATGCCTTATTTCATTTACCGCATTACCGAACGGCCGCTGCTCCAGCAGATGCAACTGGCGCAGCATGAAATCTACAAGGAAGCCTCGGCGCGCGCCAAGCAACTGCGCGGCGAGGAAGTCTGGGGCGAAAACGGCGCGATCAAATTGATACACGCCGAGTCGGAATTGGCGGCTGAAGATCTGCTCAACCAAGTGCGCGAACCCGCGCCGGAGCTGGGCGACGACTGACGTCCACGGCTGAAGTTTCGCGGGGCTTCCGTTACAATGTCGAGCGTTTTAGTCGGCCAAAATGGCGGGCCCGTTTCAATCAATTCTGGAGACAAGCATGAGTTTTACCGAAAGTGATGTGCAAGCGGCATTGAAAGACCTGATCGATCCGAATACCAAAAAGGATTTCGTGAGCGGCAAGTCGGTTAAAAACATCAAGGTGAATGGCGCTGACGTCACGCTGGACATTCAGTTGGGATACCCCGCCAAAAGCGTGTTTGGCGAAATCGGGGCGATGGTCGAAGCGCATCTGCACGCGGTTTTGCCCGGGGCCGGCAAGGTGACGGCCAGCGTCAGCAGCAAGGTCGTGCCGCATGCCGTGCAGCGCGGCGTGAAACTGGTGGAAGGCGTGAAAAACATCATCGCGGTGGCGAGTGGCAAGGGTGGCGTGGGCAAGAGCACCACGGCCGTCAATCTGGCGCTGGCGCTGGCGGCGGAAGGCGCGCGCGTCGGTATGCTGGACGCCGATATTTACGGGCCGTCGCAGCCGACCATGCTGGGCATCAGCGGTAATCCCGCCTCGGCCGATGGCAAGACGCTGCAGCCCATGACGAACCACGGATTGCAAGCCATGTCGATCGGCTTCCTCATCGAGGCCAGCGACTCGCCTATGGTCTGGCGCGGCCCGATGGTGACGCAGGCGCTCGATCAGTTGCTGCATCAAACGCAGTGGGACAATCTCGACTATCTGGTGATCGATCTGCCGCCCGGCACGGGCGACATTCAGCTGACACTGGCGCAGAAGGTGCCGGTGACTGGCGCTGTCATCGTTACTACGCCGCAGGACATCGCGCTGCTGGATGCGCGCAAGGGTCTCAGGATGTTCGAAAAAGTCGGCATCAAGATTCTCGGCATCGTCGAAAACATGAGCACCCACATCTGCTCGAACTGCGGCCACGAAGAGCACATCTTCGGCGCGGGCGGCGGCGAGAAAATGTGTGCGGACTACAACACGGAATTTCTCGGCGGCTTGCCGCTGGACATTCGCATCCGCGAGCAAACGGATTCCGGCCGGCCGACCGTGGCGGCTGATCCCGAAGGTGACATTGCCCGCGTTTACAAGCAGATTGCGCGTCGGGTCGCGGTCAAGGTGGCCGACATGGCGCAGGATCACAGCGCGGCCTTCCCCAAGATCGTGGTGCAGAACACCTGACCGGCATGAGCGGGCTGACGCACTTTTCCGAAGCCGGCCGCGCACGCATGGTCGATGTCTCCGGCAAGGCAGGCACCCGGCGCACGGCGATTGCCAGCGGCGTTTTGCGTATGCAGCCGGCAACGCTTACGCGCATACGCGCTGGCCAGATCGCCAAGGGTGACGTGTTGACCGTGGCGGACGTCGCTGCCGTGATGGCGGCCAAGCGTACGGCCGAGCTGATTCCGATGTGTCACAGCCTGCCGCTGACCGGCGTCGAGGTGGTGTTCGAGGATGTCGCCGGAACAGACACCGCAGGCTGCGTCGGGCTGAAAGTGTTGGTCAGCGTACATTGCAGCGGGCAGACCGGCGTGGAAATGGAAGCGCTGACGGCCGCCAGTCTGGCGCTGCTGACGGTGTATGACATGTGCAAGGCGATCGATCGCGGCATGCGCATCGAATCCGTGCAACTAGAGGAAAAACGCGGCGGCAAAAGCGGCGACTGGAGGCGCGCATGATACGCGTACTGTTTTTCGGCCCCGTGGCCGAGCGCGTTGATACCCGCGAGATGCAGTTCGAACATACGCCGGGCATGACGCTGCACGACATCATCGCTCGCGTCGGCATGCAATATCCGGGCGCGCTCAGCATCGTGAGTTTCATGGCGCTGAATCAGGGGCAGACCAGCGACCGGCAGCAGCCCTTGCAGGACGGCGACGAGATCGCATTCATGGCAAAATTTTCGGGAGGCTGAACCATGCCGTCGCCGGTCAGATTGCAGCAGCAGGATTTTTCGCTGGATGCGGAAATTGCCGCGCTGAAACAAGCGTCCAGCCACATCGGCGGCATTGCCACTTTTGTCGGTTGCGCGCGCGACTTTTCCGAAGGCCGCAGCGTGAGCGGGATCTGTTTCGAAGCCTATGACCGCATGGCGCTCACGGAGATGCAGAAACTGCGTGGCGAGGCGATCGAAAGATTCGGCTTGATCGATGCGCGCATCGTGCATCGTGTGGCTGCGGTCGTACCGGGAGATAACATCGTGCTGATCGCGGTTGCCGCCGAGCATCGCGCCGCAGCATTCGAGGCATGCCGTTGGCTGATCGATGAACTCAAGCAGCGCGTGCCGATCTGGAAAAAGGAGACCACGCCAGAGGGGGATGCATGGGTCACGCCCCACCCGTGATTACTTTCGTCGGCCATTCCGGGGCCGGCCATTCCCTATTGCATCGATTTGATCGAGGGCGCCTGGCTGGAGTCCGATCCGGCGCAGTGCAAGGTGTTTCGGCCGGCGCACGCCAAGCCGCGTTCCTAGACAGGGAAACGCCCACCGCTGACCCGTTCGATCCCGCCCAGGTCGCGGGCGGAATAAATGTCGGTGTAGCCGGCCTCCGCCAGCAGATCGCGCACGCGCGCCGCTTGATCGTAACCGTGTTCCAGCAGCAGCCAGCCACCGATTCGCAGGTGATCGCGGGCGGTTGCGATGATGTGCCGCAAATCGTCCAGCCCCTCCGCGCCTGCCGCCAATGCGCTGCGCGGTTCGAAGCGCAGGTCGCCCTGTTGCAGATGCGGATCGGCCTCGGCGATGTAGGGCGGATTGGAGAGCACGAGATCGAAACGCTCGTCCTTGTTAAGTGCGGAAAACCAGTCGCTTTGCACACAGCGCACGTTGCGGCAATTCAGGCGCGCGGCGTTTTCCCGCGCAATTTCGAGCGCTGCGGGCGAAGCATCAACCGCCGTCATCACGATGTCGGGCCGGGCATGGGCAATGGCCAGCGCAATCGCGCCGGTGCCTGTGCCGAGATCGAGAATCTGTTGCGGCGTGTTCGGTGGAATAAGCTGCAAGGCCAGCTCGACCAATAGTTCGGTATCCGGTCGCGGAATCAGCGTGGCCGGCGAGACTTTGAAATTCAGTCCGAAGAATTCGCGCTCACCCAGAATGTAGGCCAGCGGCTCACCTTTGAGGCGGCGCTGCAACAGTGTGTGGTAGCGGGTTGCTTGCACCTCACTCAAAACCTGCTCGGGGTGCGCCATCAGGTACGCGCGCGAAACGCCGAGCACCTCCTGCAACAGCATCTGAACTTCCAGGCGCGCCGTGGCGGAATCCGGCGACAGGGCGGCGGCCAGCGCGTCGCGGTCTTGTGTCAGCAAGATGTGAATGCGACGGGGCATTTAAAAATCAGCGGATTTCTTCCGCCATTGCGGCGAGCTGCGCGGCCTGATGTTCGGCCATCAGTGCGCCGGTGAGTTCGGAAATGTCGCCGTCCATGATGGCGTCCATTTTGTACAGGGTGAGGTTGATGCGGTGGTCGGTGACGCGGCCCTGCGGAAAATTGTAGGTGCGGATGCGCTCGGAACGGTCGCCGCTGCCGACCAGTGATTTGCGCTCGGCAGCGAGTTTGCTGTGCGCCTCCTGTTCTTGCCGGTCCTTGATGCGCGCGGCCAGCACGCGCATCGCCTGCGCCTTGTTCTGGTGCTGCGAGCGGCCGTCCTGGCATTCGACCACAGTGCCGGTCGGCAGGTGGGTGATGCGTACGGCCGAGTCGGTCTTGTTGATGTGCTGACCGCCCGCGCCGCTGGCGCGGAAGGTGTCGATGCGCAGATCGGCCGGATTCAACTCGACGTCGTCGATTTCATCCGCCTCCGGCAGGATGGCCACCGTGCATGCCGAAGTATGGACGCGCCCCTGGGTTTCGGTCGCGGGCACCCGCTGCACGCGGTGCGCGCCGGATTCGAACTTGAGCACGGAATACGCGCCCTGGCCGATGATGCGGGCGATGACTTCCTTGTAGCCGCCGACTTCGCCCAGACTTTCGGAAATGATTTCCACCTGCCAGCGGCGGCGTTCGGCGAAGCGCGTGTACATGCGGAACAGGTCGCCGGCAAACAGCGCGGCTTCGTCGCCGCCTGTGCCGGCGCGCACTTCCAGAATCACATTGCGTTCATCGTTGGGGTCTTTCGGCAGCAGCTGGATTTCGAGCTCGCGATCCAGTTCGGCCAGACGATTTTCCCCGGCTTCGATTTCGGCTTCGGCAAATTCGCGCATGTCGGGATCGCCGGCCATTTCCCGCGCCGTGGCGATGTCGGCTGCGCAGGTCTGATAGGCCTGATACAGGCTGACCACGGGCTCCAGCTCGGCGCGCTCGCGGCTGAGCTTGCGGAAATTCTCCATGTTCTGCGTGGATTCTTCGCTGCTCAGCAGTTGGTCGACCTCATGCAGGCGTTCGCCCAGTTGGGCGAGTTTGGCAGCAATATTTTCTTTCATTCTTCAGTGTGGAGATGGTGCAGGCGATGCACCACATCGAGGAACAGATCGCGCTCCTCGCCGTGCACATGATTCAGGGTTTGCGTGGGGGCGTGCAAAAACTTGTTGGTCAGGCTGCTGCTCATCATTTCAAGCACTTTCTCCGGGCTCTCGCCCTTGGCCAGCAGGCGCAGCGCCTTTTCTATTTCATGGCGGCGGCTGCGTTCCGCATGATCGCGCAGCGCGCGGATGGTGGGCACGACTTCGCGCGACTCCATCCAGTGCACGAAATCCGACACGCCGGAATCGATGATGACTTCCGCTTCCTTCACCGCATTCTGGCGAGCGTCGAGGCCGTCCTTCACCACCTCGGCAATGTCGTCCACGGTGTAGAGGAAAACATCGTCCAGGTCGGCGACTTCCTTTTCCACGTCGCGCGGCACCGCCAGATCGACAATGAACAGCGGCCGGTGTTTGCGGGCCTTGAGCGCGCGTTCGATGATGCCCTTGCCGAGAATCGGCAGCTGGCTGGCCGTGCAGGTGACGATGATGTCGTGCTGCGCGATCTGTTCCGGCAGATCGGTCAGCGTGATGGCGTGGCCGTTGATGCGGCGCGCCAGCGTCTGGGCGCGTTCCAGCGTACGGTTGGCCACGGTGATGCGTTTGGGATTGCGCGCGGCAAAGTGCACGGCGTTGAGCTCGATCATCTCCCCGGCGCCGATGAACAGCACGTTCTGCTCGGCGATACTGGGGAAAATCCGTTCGGCCAGTTTGACTGCGGCCGCCGCCATGGACACCAGATTGGCGCCGATTTCGGTTTGCGTGCGCACATCCTTGGCCACCGAGAAGGTGTGCTGGAACAGCTTGTGTAGCAGGAAGCCCAGCGTGCCCGCCTGCTCGGCCTGACGCACAGCCTGCTTCATCTGCCCGAGAATCTGCGGCTCGCCCAGCACCATGGAATCCAGTCCGCTGGCAACCCGGAACGAATGTTTGACCGCCTGCTCGCGCGACAGCGTGTAGAGGTAGGGATCAATCTCCTTGCGCGGCAGCTTGTGATATTGCGCCATCCACTCGATGGCCTGCTCGGGCTGCGCGGCATTGCAATACAGCTCGGTGCGGTTGCAGGTGGAAAGGATGGTCGCCTCCTTGGCGGCGCCGTTTTCCACCAGATCGCGCAAGGCATTCTCCAGCCCGTCCGCGTTGAACGCGACCTGCTCGCGCACGGCGAGCGGGGCAGTCTGGTGGTTGATGCCGAAAGCGAACAGATGCATTGACTGTGTGTCTGGGCTGAAATGGAGGCGGATTATAGTCGCAACGGCCTGTCAGCGCTATCCGGCGGGGCAGCCTCGGATAAAATGCGCCATGCCTGAAAATTCCTTTCCCTGCCCCTGCGGTGGCGCCAACTACGCCGCTTGCTGTCAGCGCTGGCATCTTGGTCAGCCTGCGCCGGATGCCGAGTGGCTGATGCGTTCCCGCTACAGCGCCTATGTGTTGAAGCTGGCACCTTACGTGCTGGCGACCTGGCACGCTTCGACGCGCCCGACTGCTCTGGATTTGCACGACGATGCTACGCGCTGGCTGGGGCTGGAGGTGAAGCGCCATTCTCCGCAGGGCGGGGACGTGGCCGAGGTGGAATTCGTGGCGCGTTACAAGGTGGGCGGACGCGCCTTTCGTCTGCACGAGGTCAGCCGCTTTGTGCGCGAGGCGGGGCGCTGGTTTTACGTGGATGGCGAATTTCCGGCGGCGGGCAAGTAGAATGCGCGCTGCACATTCAGGAGCTGATTCTGATGCCTAAAGAATCCCAAAATATCGAGTTCAAAGAGTCATGGCACGATGACTATTTGAAATGGATCTGCGGCTTTGCCAATGCGCAAGGTGGCCGGATTTATCTTGGCAGGAATGATGCGGGGGATGTCCTCGGGCTGAAACACGACAAGAAGCTTTTGGAAGACTTGCCGAACAAGATTCGCGATCAGTTGGGGTTGATGCCGCATATCAACCTTTTGCATGAGAACGATAAAGCCTACCTCGAAATTATTGTCGAGCCATCGACTGTTCCGATTTCCCTGCGTGGTTCCTACTACTGGCGTTCGGGCAGTGTGAAGCAGGAATTGAAAGGCCACGCGTTGACCGATTTTCTGCTGAAGAAAATGGGCATGACCTGGGATCGGGTGGTCAATGAAAAGGCGACATTGGATGACATTGACGATGCGTCCATCGAGCGATTCAAAGAGGATGCCGCTATTGCTGGTCGTCTCCCGGATATCTCAAGATTGTCGAAAAAAGAGGTCCTGAAAAAGCTGCGCTTGCTCACCAAAGATGGCCTGACCAATGCGGCGCTGGTTTTGTTCGGCAATGACCCGAGCGAGTTCTTCCCCAATCTCGTCGTCAAGATTGGACGCTTTGGCGAAAACGTTGTGGATATGCGTTTTCAGGAGGTGTGCGAGGGAAACCTGATTCAGCTTCTTGGCAATGTCATGGAGATGCTGGAGAAGAAGTTTCTTATCAAGCCGGTGCGCTTTGAGGGGCTGCAACGTATTGAGAAGCTTGAATACCCGGTGGCGGCATTGCGTGAGATTCTGCTCAATGCGTTGGTGCACAGAAATTATCTGGGCAGCATGACCCAAATCAAAGTTTTTGATGGCCGGCTGAGTATTTGGAATGCCGGGCAGCTTCCCGAAGAATTGACGATCGAAAAGCTGTTTCAGTCACATGAATCTATTCCGAGAAACCCGCTGATCGCCGATGTCTGCTACAAGGCTGGCTATATCGACTCATGGGGGCGTGGCGTAGAGAAGATTGCAGAGGCATGCCAAAAAGCCGAGTTACCTAACCCGAGCATTGTTGAGCGCAGTGGTGGAATTGCGGTCGAGCTGGTCAAAACGCCGGTCAAAACGCCGGTCAAAACGCCGGTCAAAACGCCGGTCAAAACGCCGGTCAAAACGCCGGTCAAAACGCCGGAGGCTATTCTGGCGGCATTAAAAGAAGACCATTCCTTAACGCTGGAAGAGGTGGCTGAACGCATTGGAAAATCCACCAGTGCCGTTGAGCGGGCCAGCGCAAAGCTGGTGAAGGCAGGGAAACTCCAATATGTCGGCCCACAGAAAGGTGGTCATTGGGAAATTCTGGAATGACCGGCATTGGCAAAAACAGTCTTGAAGAGACCTGCCTCGTCGGGAGTGCGAGGCGGGACGCTGGTTTTACGTGGATGGCGAATTTCCGGCGGCGGGCAAGTAGAATGCGCGCTGCACATTCAGGACGAGTTCAATGACGATTCAGTGGTTTCCCGGGCACATGGCGGCGGCGCGCAAGAAAGCGGCCGAGACGCTGGAGCGCGCCGATCTGGTGATCGAGGTGGTGGATGCGCGCATTCCCGAGGCGAGCAGCAATCCGATGATCCGCGAATTGCGCGAGCATCGGCAGCGCCCCTGCCTGAAAATTCTCAACAAGGCAGACCTCGCCGATCCGGCGGCGACCCAGGCCTGGCTGGATTATTACGCCGGCCAGAAAGGGGTGAAGGCGGTTGCGCTGTCGTGCAAGAAGCCCGGCGATGTCGCGCGGATTCCGGGGCTGTGCCGCCCGCTCGCATCGCATCGGGGAACGCCGCTCAAACCCTTGCGCATGATGATTATGGGCATTCCCAACGTGGGCAAATCGACGCTGATGAATGCGCTGCTGAAACGCCGCGTGGCCAATGTGGGCGACGAGCCTGCCGTAACCAAAAGCCAGCAGCGGCTCGATCTCGGTGACGACATGACGCTGATCGACACGCCCGGCATGATGTGGCCGAAAATCGAGCACGACAGCGATGGCTTGATGCTGGCGGCCAGCCATGCGATCGGGCGCAATGCCGTGATCGATGAAGAGGTTGCCGCGTTTCTCGCCGGCGTGTTGTTGCAGCGTTATCCGGAGGCGTTGGCAACACGCTACAAGCAGCCGATGAGCGATCTGGATGGGCCAGCCGTCATTGAAGCCATCGCCCGCAAGCGCGGCTTTCGCCTGAAAGGCGGCGATTTCGATCTCGAAAAGGCCGCGCTCATCCTGTTGCAGGACTATCGCGACGGCGTGCTGGGACGCATCAGTCTGGAAACGCCGGAGAGCCGCGCTGTGATGCTGGCCGCCGCGCAAGCGGCGACAGAAGCGCAAACCGGATAAACTGTGCACCTCAAACCGAGGTAGGAGGAATTGTGATGTCTCACTTGCCACTGAATCAGGCCGCGCTCGACCAATTATTTTTTCAGGCGCACACCCAAAATGCCTGGCAACCGCGCGAGGTGCCGGACGAATTGCTGCATCGGTTATATGAATTGTTCCGCATGGGGCCAACAGCGGTGAACAGTTGTCCGGCGCGCGTGGTGTTCGTCAAATCGCAAGCCGCCAAGGACTTGCTGCTGCCGACGCTGATGGAAGGCAACCGCGCTAAAACCATGGCGGCGCCGGTGACGGCCATTATCGGCTATGACTTGAAGTTCTACGACAAGCTGGGCAAGCTGTTTCCGCATCAACCCGATGCGGTGAACTGGTATCAGGACGAGCAAGTGGCTTACATCAATGCATTTCGCAACGGCACGCTGCAGGGCGCTTATTTGATGCTGGCGGCGCGGGCGCTGGGACTGGATTGCGGGCCGATGTCCGGATTCGACAATGCCGCGCTGGATCAGGCGTTTTTTGCGGGCACGTCGATTCGTTCCAATTTCATCTGCAGCCTGGGCTATGGCGATCCGGCCGGGGTGTTCCCGCGCGGCCCGCGTCTGGAATTCGACGAGGCCTGCCGCATCGCCTGATTCCTGCCGTTAGACGCAGCCGGTCGGTTTGGGCATGCCACCGTATTTGGTGATGGGCTTCATCGGGCCGGTCATCCACAGGTCGAACATGGCCTTCTGGTCTTCCTCGATGTGCTTGGCGAATTTGCGGATGGGCGGAACGGAGCCGAATTCTTCGTAGTATTCGCGCGCCTTGAGGATGTGCGACCACTTCTGCTCGTCGAGTTCGAACTGATCGGCTGCGGCCATGGCGCGGCCGATTTCAGGTGTCCAGTCATTCATGTCGACGAGATAGCCGTCGCCGTCGCGGTTGGGCAAAGTCATGATGGCTCCTTGGGGTGTTTGAGGCGTTCATTAGATGATGCCGCAGTAAACTAGTCAAGAATAGAGCGGGTAATCATGCAAATTTTCATAAGGACGCGCTGATTAATTCCCGCAATTCCCGGTGATCTGAGAAAATGCCCCGACCCAATCTGGAGACACAAACCATGCAACGCAGCTTCAGCGATCTGGAGTACGCAGCGGTTAAGCGGGTTACT
>Ga0233425_10007455_pt1 | contig 15351 bp, 16 predicted proteins | sample Watercolumn_Towu_2_FD_181712 | JGI IMG/M metagenome (GOLD analysis project Ga0233425, IMG submission 181712) | Freshwater microbial communities from Lake Towuti, South Sulawesi, Indonesia - Watercolumn_Towuti2014_140_MG | ecosystem: Environmental > Aquatic > Freshwater > Lake | place...
GGTCTTGCCCCCCGAGCCCATGGCGGATACACCGCCCGCCGTCATCGGGGAGTAGCCGCCCGCATCTCTCAGCGGGGTTCGCGTCAACACACTTCCTCTCGCCCGGAGAGGATGGCGCGTTCTTTAAGTGGCCCTATCGTCTCGCGCGCGGCGCGAGACTGCTTGAGGGCGGACCGTACTGGTCCTCAAGCAGCGAGTCCCGGACCTGATCCGGGACGAGCGCAGGACCGCCTACATGGCAAGACCGCTGGCTTCGCAGGGTGCTTCCACGCGGGGGCCGGCTGCGAACGCCAATGGTCTGTCCGCCGAACCCCCGCGCATGAAGTTGAGTTGGAAGCCTTCCTGATATCGACCGGCCTCGTCTCCATCGCGGAGATCGGGGACAAGACCATGCTGCTGGCCATCATGCTGGCGGCGACCTGGCGGCGTCCGCTGCCCATCATCCTCGGCATTCTGGCGGCCACCGTGGCCAATCACGCCTTCGCGGCCCTGGCGGGCTCCCTTCTGGCCCGGTTCATGGACGGCGAGTGGCTGCGCTGGGGCGTGGGCCTGGCCTTCATCGGTTTCGCCTTCTGGGCCCTGATCCCGGACCGGTTCGACGAAGAGCCGGACATGACCGAAAAGACCTTCGCCGGCGTGTTCTGGACCACGACGGCCGCCTTCTTCCTCATCGAAATGGGCGACAAGACCCAGGTCGCCACCGCCATGCTGGCGGCCCAGTTCCAGAACCTGCCGCTGGTCGTGGCCGGATCGACCCTCGGCATGATGCTGGTCAACGGACCCGCGGTCTTCCTCGGCGAGGTCGCGGCGCGCAGATTGCCGCTGACATGGATTCGCCTCGCCGCTGCCGCAGGTTTCGCCGCAACCGGGGTGTGGGTTCTGCTCGCGCGCTGATAGAAGCCGGTTCCTCCCGTCGTCCGAGTGTCCCTGCCGATGAAGTCTCTGATGCGCCTGACGGCGGTTGTCCTGCTGGTCGTCATCATCGGTTCGATGGTGGGCCCGTTCCAGAACGTCGAGGCGGGAACCCATGTCTGGGACAAGGCGATGCACTTCGTCGCTTTCGGCCTGATCCTCTGGAGCATCGGCGTGCTGTGGCGTCGCCTGCCGCGCACCCTCGCGGCGCTTTCCGCCCTGATCCTCGGCGGCGCGGTCGAGATCGTTCAGGGCATGGTCGGCCGGGACGCCAGCTGGGGCGATCTGCTGGCCGACGGGCTCGGCGTCCTGGTCGCCCTTCTGCTCTGGGCCGTCTGGCGGCGCTTCGAGCCGCGCACGGCCTTTCAGACCTCGAACACCCGATAGGGCGTGTCGCCCAGCGTCCGCAGCACGGGCAGGGCGACATTATAGACCGGCACCCCCTTGTTGGTCCGTCCCTCGGGCGCGCCGCGATGGGCGTGGCCGTGCACCACGAGGCTGATGTTGTCGTAGCGGTCGATGGTCTCGGCCAGCCGGGACGAGCCCAGGAAGGCGTGGATCTCGGGCGGCTCGCCCATCACCGTGTCGACCACGGGCGAATAGTGCAGCAGCACGACCGACCGCTCGGTGCGCAGCATGCGAATCGAGTTCTCGATGTGATTGGCGTCCTCGACCGCCTCCTGCACGAACGACTTGATCGAGGCCTCGCCGAAGGGGCTGAGCATGTAGCGGCCGAAGCCGCCGATGAACCCCTTGCCGCCCGCGAAGCCGACGCCCTCGATCTCATAGGCCTGGCCGGTCAGCATCTTCACCCCGGCGTCGCAGAGCAGTTTCGTCACATGATCGGGCTGGCCGCATTCGTGCTCGTGATTGCCCAGCACCCCGACCATGGGGATCTTGCAGGCGCGCAGGTCCTCCAGCAGAATCTCGACCTCGCGCGTCTTGCCGAAATTGGTCAGGTCGCCGCACAGGCACAGGACATCGGCGTCCTCATGCACCCGGTCGAACAGCTCGCGATGGGGGCGGTCGTGAGTTTCGCCCACATGCAGGTCGCCCACGGCCGCCACGCGCAGCTTCTTCGCAGGCCCGGCCTCCATGCCCGGCTGCGGCGTCTGCGGATCGCTGGCGGCGCTGGCGCTCTCCGCCGTGGAAGGATCAGTTGATGGGGTCATGGCGCTCCTCCAGCCCCTTGCCGACGATGTCGCCGAAGCCCCACTCCGATATGTCCGAGATATAGTCGCGGGCGCTGAACAGCCGTCCGCGGCACACCTTCACGCGCGGCGCCGGCAGGTCGACCTGGGCGCGCAGCCGCTCCGTCAGTTCGTGCATCAGCCAGGCCGGGATGTTGTCCCGTTCGGTCGGATAGGCGAACCGGAAGTTCAGCAGATGCGCCATCAGCACCTCCCAATAGAGATCCATCTGGTCCAGCAGGCTCTTCCAGTCGATCGCCCCCGACTGTTTGAGAATGATGTGGTTCACGTCCGCCCCGTCGTAGCGGTAGCGGTCCTGGATGAAGACCTTGGACAGGATCAGGGCCGTGGGCGAGGTGATGGTGACCTGGTGGCCGTACACCTCGATGGTGTCGGGACCGAACCAGGCGTCGTTGACCGCGATCGTGCCGTTCGACATGGCGAAGATCACGTCGAAGAAATGCTTGTCGTCCTTCCAGACCTTGGCGATCCAGCGCTCGTCCTCGACGTCGGTTCGGTAGCCGCGAGTCTGGAAGAAGGCGAGGATGCGCGGGTAGTCACCGGGCTTGCAGAAGACGTCCAGATCCTTGGTCGGCCGCCGGATGCCCGTGTAGGCGGTGACGGCGTAGGTGCCCGACAGCAGGAAGGGGATGCCGCTCTCCTTCAGCAGACGCAGCGATTCCTGATAGAAGGCGACCGCCTCTTCCGGCGGATGGAAGCTGGGGTCGGCGACGGTGTCTGACATGGTCCGGCGCTCCATTTCCGACCGGTGACGGCGAGGGTCTGGAAACGGCTGCGGCTGGACGAGGGTTCCTGCGCCACGGACCTGTCATGGATGTGACGGATTTGTTTACGCATTCACCCTAACGCTGCGGCTGTTCAGTAGAAGGGCCGGGGAGGCTCGGGTTGAAGGGTCGTTGGCGTTTATTCAGGCATGAAGCGGGACGGGTCGCCGGACCGCCGGCCTGGGCCTATGTGCTGCTGTTCGCCGCTTCCCAACTGATCGGTCACTGGAGCGTGGCCACCTACGGCGCGGTGCTGATCTGGCTGTCCAACGGCATCATGGCGGCGGCCCTGCTGCAGCTCCACCGGCGCCAGGCGATCGCCGTGGTCGCCGCCTGTCTCGTGATCAACCTGTCCAGCAACGCGATCCGCGGCGATCCCGGCATGCTGATGTGGCTCAACGCGGTGATGAATGTGGGCGAGGCGGCGTTGGCCGCCCTGCTGGCCCGGCGCTTCTGCGGCGCCGCCCTGGACATGCGCCGTCCGCGGCGGCTGTTCGCCTTCGGCCTGTTCGCAGCCGTGCCCGCGGTCGCCGTGACGGCCGCCCTCGGCTTCGGCGTGACGATGCTGATCCGTCAGACGCCGCTGACCATGGCCGGGGCCTTCGGCATCTATTCCTTCTTCATAGTCGAGTTGCTGGGTCTGCTGCTGGTGACGCCGGTCCTGCTGCTGATGGCCCGGGCCCACCGGTTCCACGGGACGACACGCGCGCGGTGGCCCGAGGCGACCGTCCTGATGGCCTTCATGCTGGCCGTGACGACCCTGGCCTTCTGGCAGAACGACGCGCCGATCGGCTTCCTGTGCTTCCTGCCCATGCTGCTGATCGCCCTGAGGCTGTCGCCGACCACGGCGGCGATCGCCCTCATCGGCCTCGCGGCGGTCAGCGGCACGCTGACACTGACCGGACACGGCCCGGTTCACCTGACCCGGCTGCTGGACATTCCGGGCCTGGAAGGGGTGAATCCCATGCTGCGGCGGCTGGGCGTCTACAATCTCTACCTCCTCGCCATGGTCGTCACCATCCTGCCCGTCTCGACGGTCATGACCGAGCGCCGCCGGCTCGAGGCGCGCCTGCGCGCCCGGACGCTGGCCGCCCAGGAGGCGCGCCGCAAGGCCGAGGACGCCGCCGCCGCCCGATCGCGCTTCCTCGCCATGATGAGCCATGAGATGCGCACGCCCCTGAACGGCGTCGCAGGCTTCGCCGACGTTCTGGCCACCCGGCCTGGCCTGGACGCCACCGCCCTGCGGCAGGCGCGCCAGATCCGGGAATCCAGCGACGGTCTGCTGATGCTCGTCGAGGACATCCTGGACTTCGCCCGCGGCGACGACGCCGTCTCTCCGGAGGCGCTGGACCTGGCCGCCGTGGCCCGGGAGGCGATCGCGCCCAGCCGGGCCGCGGCCGACGCCAAGGGACTGAGCCTGACGATCGACGACCGTCTGCCGGCGAACGCGCGCTTCATGTGCGACCGCCGGGCGCTGCGCCAGATCCTGCATCCCATGGTCGCCAATGCGGTCAAATTCACCGACCAGGGCCAGATCACGGTGCGGTTGGACCGGTCGGCCGACGGGGTCTGCATCCGGGTCTCGGACACCGGCTCCGGCATCGAGCCCATCCTGCTGCCGGAGCTGTTCGAAGCCTTCGCCCAGGGCGACGCCTCGATCCGCCGCAGCCATTGCGGGGTCGGCCTCGGTCTGGCGCTGGTGGCCCGGCACGTCCGCCGCCTCAACGGCGGCATCGACGTCGACAGCCGGCCGGGCGAGGGCTCGACCTTCATCATCACCCTGCCCCTCCCGCGCGCCGTCGACGCGGCCGAAGAGAGCGAACGGCCCATGCCCGAAATACATGACGAAGAGACCGACGAGCCTGCTCCCGCGGCTCCCCGCGTGCTGGTCGTCGACGATCATCCGGTCAACCGCGAGGTCGCCCGCATCATGCTGGAAGCCTTCGGCTGCGACGTGGTCGAGGTCTGCGACGGACAGGACGCCATCGACGCCGTCGCCACCCAGCCGTTCGACCTGGTGCTGATGGACGTGCGCATGCCGCTGATGGACGGGCTGGAGGCGACGCGCCGCATCCGCGCCTTGCCGGGGCCCGAGCATGACATCGCGGTCGTCGCCATGACCGCCGACGCCATGCCCGAGGACGTGACCCGCTGTCTGGCGTCGGGCATGAATGCTCATATGGCCAAGCCGATCAACCAGGCCGGCCTGCTGGCGATGGTGAACCGCGCCCTGTCCGGCGATCTGCCGGAAGCCCGCGTCGCCGTGGACGCCGAGGCCGCCTAGCTTCCGTACCGGCCCTCGAACGGGAAGCGTTCGGCCCAGAAGGCCTCAAGCTCCGGCAGGGCGTCGACCCGGCGCATGACCGCGCCCATCCGCGGCGCGACCTCGTGGAACCGCTTGCGGTGCGGCGTCCAGCGGCTGGCGACGGCGACGTAGAGATCGAGCACCGTCGGCTCAGGCCCCAGGAGGAAACGGTCGGGGACGATCTGGCCCTCCATCTTCGCCCAGCAGTCCGCGATACGGGCTGCGGTGCGGTCAAGGATGGTCTGCTGCGCGGCCGGATCGTCGCCCCCCAGCCGCGAGGGCTCGTCGCGCACCCAGTACATCGAATAGATCGAGGCGGGGATAAAGGTCATCCAGCGCAGGAATTGCGCCCGGCGCGGATCGCACGGCTCGGGGCCCAGCGCGGCCTCGGGATGCTGCTCCGCCAGCCAGATCAGGATGGCGGCGCTCTCGGTGATCGTCTCGCCTTCGGAGGTGATCAGGGCCGGGATCTGCCGCATCGGATTGACCGGGGCGACCTTGTCGCGCTCGGCCTCGCCCTCCCAGGTCACCGCCTCGATCACGCGATAGGGCGCGCCGATCAGGGTCAGGGCGGCCTCGACCGGGACCGAGCCGGACCCGGCGGCGCCGTAGACAGTGTAGGTCATGGCTGATCTCCTTCGATGGCCCAGCCTAGCCTCCAGCGACGCTTTCCGCGCCCGAGAGTTCCCGCCGCCGCCATAGGCGGGCCTTGGGCTTGTCCCCAAGGGCGTCCCCAATTCCTTCTCCCCAACACACCACATCTAGCGGTCGCGGAAAAAGTGATCGCAATATAGCCGCATTTCGGCTTGGCACCGGGCCCGTCCGAACGCATGGTGGCTTCACCCTCGGATTCGCCGACCAGAGCCCAGTAACGATGAACGCGCACGTCTCGATCAAACCCCCCAAGGGCGGCACGACCCCCGGCCTGCTGACCCCGTCGGCGGCCTACAAGCCGTTCCGCTACCCGTGGGCCTTCGACATGTGGAAGAAGCAGCAGCAGGTCCACTGGATGCCCGAAGAGGTGCCGCTGGGCGAGGACATGAAGGACTGGGCGGTCAATCTGACCGACAGCGAGCGCAATCTCCTGACCCAGATCTTCCGCTTCTTCACCCAGGCCGACATCGAGGTCCAGGACAACTACATGGAAAAATACGGTCGGGTGTTCAAACCGACCGAGGTCAAGATGATGCTGGCGAGCTTCGCCAACATGGAGACCATCCACATCGCGGCCTACGCCCTGCTGCTCGAGACCATCGGCATGCCCGAGAGCGAGTTCGGCGCCTTCATGGAATACGAGGCCATGCGCGACAAGCATGACTTCATGGGCCGGTTCGGGGTCGAGACCAACGCCGACATCGCCCGGACCCTGGCCATGTTCGGCGGCTTCTCGGAGGGGCTGCAGCTGTTCGCCTCGTTCGCGATGCTGATGAATTTCCCGCGCCAGAACAAGATGAAGGGCATGGGCCAGATCGTCAGCTGGTCGGTCCGTGACGAGAGCCTTCACTGCGAGGGCATCATCAAGCTGTACCATGCCTTCAACAAGGAGACCGGGGCGGTCACGCCGCAGGTCGCCGCCGACATCGTCGACTGCTGCAAGACGGTGGTCGAGATGGAGGACCGCTTCATCGACCTGGCCTTCGAAATGGGCCCGGTGAACGGCATGACGCCGGACGACATCAAACAGTACATCCGCTTCATCGCCGACTGGCGCCTGCGCCAGCTGCAACTGCCCGAGGTCTACGGCATCAAGGAAAATCCGCTGCCGTGGCTGCAGTCGCTGCTGTCGGGCGTCGAGCACGCCAACTTCTTCGAGGCCCGCGCAACCGAATACTCCAAGGCCGCCACGACCGGCTCCTGGCATGGCGCCGAGGGCGTCTGGGGCAGTTTCGACGCCCTGATGAAGAAGCGGGCCGAGGGCGCGGAGGCCTGAGCCCCTGGGCCGGCCGCTGAACGTCGCCGTCGTCGGCTTCGGCAACGCCGGCCGGACCTTTCATGCGCCCCTCGTCGCGGCCGAACCCGGTCTGACCCTGCATACGATCGTCAGCAGCCGGCCCGGCGACGTCGCCGCCGTCTGGCCCGGCGCGCGGGTCGCGCCGTCGCTCGAGGCCGTGCTGGACGATCCCGCGATCGATCTGGTCGTCCTCGCCACGCCCGATCCCCTGCACGCGGCCCAGGCGGAGGCGGCGCTGAACGCCGGCAAGGCGGTGGTGGTCGACAAGCCCTTCGCCCTGACCCACGTCGACGCGGCCCGGGTCGTGGACCTGGCCCGCTCGAAAGGGCTGCTGCTGTCGGTCTTCCACAACCGCCGCTGGGACGCCGACTTCCTCGCCCTCAGGTCCGAAATCGCCGGCGGCCGGCTGGGCCGCATCGTCACCGTCGAGACCCGCTTCGACCGTCACCGCCCCGTCGTCCGGGACCGCTGGCGCGAGGGGCCGGGCGGCGGCGTCTGGCTGGATCTGGGCCCGCACCTGATCGACCAGATTCTGGTCCTGTTCGGCCGCCCGCTGGGCGTGACCTGCGACCTGTCGATCCAGCGCGAAGGCGGCCTGAGTCCCGATCGGGCCCGCGCGACCCTGCGCTACGCCGACGGCCTGCGGGTCGAACTGAACGCCGCCATGGTCATCGCCGCGCCCGACGTCCGCTTCGCGGTGCACGGGACGCGCGGCAGCTGGCTCAAGTCCGGCCTCGACGTGCAGGAGGACCAGCTCAAGGCGGGACTGGCGGTCGGTGCGCCCGGCTGGGGCGTCGACCCGGCCCCGGCGACCTTCGTCGACGGCGAGACCGGCGCCCGCACGCCCGCGCCCGGAGCGGCCGGCGACTATCCGGCCTTCTACGCGGGCATCGCCGCCGCGCTGCGCGGCGAAGGCCTCAATCCGGTCCCGCCGGAACAGGCGCTGGAGGTCATGGAGATCATCGACGCCGGACTGGAAAGCGACCGGCGCCGGGCCGAGGTTCAGATCCCCGCGAACCACTCGTAGCCGCGGTCTTCCCAATAGCCGCCCTTGCCGCCGCCGATATGGTCGAAGCTCGCCACCGCTTCGATCCGCCGGATGTATTTGGCGTGTTTGTAGCCGATCTGCCGCTCGACCCTCAGCCGCAGCGGGGCCCCATGCGGAACGGGCAGGACCTCGCCGTTCATGCCGTACGCCAGGATGGTCTGCGGATGGCGGGCGTCGATCAGGTCGATGCTCTCATAATACCGCTCCCCGTCCTCGCGTTGATCCAGGGCGTCGAAACAGTGGAAGACGATGTACCGCGCCTCGGGCTTCAGCCCGGCCTCGTCCAGCAGGGTCTCCAGCCGCACGCCGGTCCATTCGGCGATCGAGGTCCAGCCCTCGACGCAGTCGTGCTTGGTGATCTGGGACTGCGCCGGCCGGGCGCGCAGCTCGGCCAGGCCCAGCGACAGCGGCCGTTCCACCAGTCCGTCGATGATCAGGCGATAGTCGGCGAACCCGTTCGTCTTCAGCGCCACATAGTCAGACGCCGCCGGATCGATCGAGCCATTGGCCCGGAAGTCCGGCGATATCTCCGCCCGGCTGTAGGTCGGGGCCAGGGCGTCGCGCGGGATCAGCAGCCGCTGCGCCCGCCGGGTCAGGCCCTCGCCCATGCGCCGCGCCTGTTCGGCCAGACTGGTTCCCGCCTGTCCGCAGGCGGACAGCAGGGCGGTCGCCGCCGTAGCGACGGCGCCGGTCAGCCAGCGGCGGCGGTTCATGAGGCGTCTCCGTCATCGGCGCGGCGGCGCAGCCTCGGGCCCGCCGTGGACCCGGGCGGCTGAATCACGAACCAGCCGGTGATCATCGAGCGCATGTTGTTGACCGGCCCCGTCCAGACCACCAGCCCGACATGGATGACGATGAAGCCGACGATCAGGCCCGCCGAGATGAAATGCAGCGTCCGCGCCGACTGCCGCCCGCCCATGATCTCCAGCAGCACCCCGCCTATGGCGTTGAACCCCGGCGACATCGACAGGCCGGTGACCAGCATCATCGGCAGGACGATCAGGATCATCGCCGCATAGGTCAGCTTCTGGATCACATTGTAGGCGCGGGCGTGGTCGTCGGCGGGGAAGTGGAAGCGGGCGTGCTCGGCCACGGAGGCGCCCAGCCCCTTCAGCTCCTTTCCCGTCGGCCAGAGGCGGCGGGCGAACCGTCCGGTCAGGAAGCCGTGGGCCAGATAGACCAGGCCGTTGGTCACGAAGATCCAGGCGAACAGGAAATGATAATTCCGCGCCTCGGCCAGGTTCCGCCCCTGCGGGATCAGCGCCCAGTTGGGCAGCGGCGGGATGCTGACCCAGGGGTCGGCGAAGGTCGACCGCACGCCCCAGTACAGGTGCGGATGGGCCAGCAGGATGTTCAGCCCGCTCATGATCAGGACCACCACGGCGACCACGTTCAGCCAGTGGCTGATCCGCACCAGCGGCGGGTGGCGGTACGTATCCGTCCGTCCGCCCGGCAGGGGACGGTCGGCGCGCCGGTCGGGCGGGCTTGAAGCGTCGTCCAGGGTCGGGTCCGCGGCGGCGTCGGTCATGGTCCCTCCGGCGCAGGGCGGGCGCCTGGAGGAAGCTACGACGAAGCGGGCCGAAAAGTTACCGCCCGGCCTCAGTATTTTGCGGGCGGGGTGGTGATGCAGACGCGCCGGGCCCGCTCACAGGCCGCGACCTCGGCCTCCCAGGCGGCGCGGGCCCGCTCATAGGCCGCGCGGGCGGCGTTGGCGGCCGCGAGGTCCGCCTCATACTGGGCGCGCTGGGTCTCCAGCCGGGCGGTCTCCTCGCGCCACTGGGCGTTCTGCCGTTCGAAGGCCGCGGCGCTCTCGGCCTCGGCCTGTTCGGCGGCCGCGTTGCGGGCGGCGATCCCGGCGTTCAGCCGGATCGTCTCGGCGACCTCGTCCGGATTCTGTTCGGAGTCCGGGGCGGCGCTGTAGCTCTCGCCCCGCAGGCGCAGCCATTCCTCCGAGCCGGGCGTGACGCCGGCGGACTGCGCCTTGCCCGAGACGGTCGTCTGGGGCGCGGTGGTCTGGGCCAGCACCGGGGCGGCGGCGAGCAGAAGCGCGGCGCCGGCGGCGAGGGTGAAGCGGATCATGGCAGGCTCCTGAAAATCGTTGACGTGAAGCTGTACGGTTTCACGGCGGTCCGCCACACATAACGCTGGTCGCGCGATTTGGAGCCGCAGGGTTAATGCGGCAGGCGCAGTTCGAAGGTGGTGCCCGTCGGCCCCGTCTCCACCAGCGTCAATTCCCCGCCGTGGCTTGCCGCCAGTTCGCGCGAAATGGCCAGACCCAGCCCGGCCCCGTCCGAGGCGCGGCCGCTGACGAAGGGTTCGAACAGGCTTTCCGACAGGCGCGGCGGAATGCCGGGCCCGTCGTCCGTGATCCGGATCACGCAGTCGCCGTCGTCGCCCGAGGCCGTGACCCGCACCACGCCCTTGCGGCCCGTGCGCCGGGTGGCGTCGCCCTCGATGGCCTGACGGGCGTTGCGCATCAGATTGACGAGGATGCGGTGCAGCTGGTCCGGATCGGCGTGGACCGCGCACCGGGCCGGCAGGGCCTTGATCAGGCGCACGCCCTCGGCGGTCAGGCCCGCGTCCTCGGCGGCGGCGGAGACGGCGGGCGCCAGGGCGATCCGGACCCGCTGCGGCGGCGGCTCCTCGCTCTTGCCGTACTCAAGCACATTGCGAGAAAGGGCGGCGGCGCGGCCCAGCGCCCGCTCCAGCCGGGGCAGGACCCTGGCCACCTCCGGATCGGGAGAATCGGCCAGCCTCTCGGAGGCCAGCTGGGCCGAGGTCAGCATGTTGCGCAGGTCGTGATTGATCTTGGCCACCGCCTCGCCCAGCGCCACCAGCCGGGCGCGGGATCGCAGGGAGACGCGCACCTCCTCCTGCATCCGCGCCAGTTCCCGTTCGACCCGGCCGATCTCGTCGTGCCGGTCGCTGGGCGGATCGCCCGCGGCCTCCGGCTCGAGGGCGAAATGCTCGATGGAGCGGGTGACCCGCCGCAGGGGCTGAAGCACGAGGAAGGCCAGGCCGCCGTAAAGCAGCCCCCCCGCCACCAGGGAGATCAGCAGCGACATCAGCAGGCTGTTCAGCAGGAAGGCGCGCAGCTCCAGTTTCAGCGGCTGGGCCGGGGCCAGAATCTCGATGAAGTCGCCCGAGCGGTAGCGCGGCCGCGCCTGGACCCGGATCGAGCGGTCCGGGTGGCCGAACAGGGTGCGCCACGGGTCCATCGTCCGGGCCACCGGCCGGCTCTGACGCAGATCGATCAGATCGGGCGTGCGGGGCAGGTTCGGGGCCTGCAGCAGCAGCCGCCGCACCCCTTGATCGCCGACGACCACGGCCTGCACCCCCCCGATGGCCAGCAGCTGTTCGGCCGTCTCGTCCTCGACCGCCGAATAGGGCAGGGCCTCGACCCCGACCGAGGCCAGTTCCGCCGACTGCAGCCGGTCCAGCAGCCAGCGCTCGTGGAAGCTGGCGGCGCTGGGGGCGATGATCAGGATCTCGACCACCACGGTGAAGACGAAGGTCAGCAGCAGCAGACGCCAGGCCAGGGCGTCGGGCGCGTGAAACTTCAGCCGCTCGCGCCAGTCGGCGGGCACGCGCAGGGCCTGCCGGACGTCGCTCAGCAGGGGCCGGAAACGGTTCATCCGCCGCCTAACGCAAAGCTCGGGCCAAAAGCTGCGCCATTCATGCGACCATCCTTCGTGCGAGCGCCTTCTGCAGCGCCTTGAGGCCGAAGGGCAGGACCACCGCCAGCACGAACACCCCCGCCATCGGGGCCCAGAACTGGCCGAACAGGGCCTGGAAGTCCGGGTCGGGATTGGTCATCAGCAGTTCGTTCAGCCGCGCCCCGATCCAGCAATAGATGATGTGGGCCGGCAGCAGGCCGATCACGGTCGCGATCGTATAGGGCCCCAGCCGCACGGACATGATCCCCGCCGCGATATTGATCATGTGGAAGGGCACCACCACCGCCAGACGCGAGGCCAGCACATACCAGAAGGTGTCGCGGTCGATGGCGTCGCAGACCTTCTTCATCAGGCCGAGGTCGCGGGCGGCCTTGCGCCTCAACGCCTCGCCCAGCGCCGACCGGGCGACGGCGTAGACGATCAGGGCCCCGGCCGTGGCGGCGATCGAGGTCGATATCCCCCCGACCCAGGGCCCGAACAGATAGCCGGCGGTGATGGTGACGAAGAAGACCCCGGGCACCACGCTGGCCGTCAGGACGGCGAAGACCGCCATCAGGATCAGCAGGCACAATATATAGTTGGCGTCCTTGAAGGCGTGGAAATCCGCCCCGTGATCGCGGATGGTGTCCAGCGACAGATAGCGGTTCCAGCCCATGGCGAAGATCAGGGCGATGACGCCGGCCAGTACGATCAGAGGCGCAAAGCGTTTGAACCGGTTCATTCTCTCTCCGCCGAGGGGCCGTTGGCGTTGACAGTTCTGGCCCTGTCTCTTATACGCCCGCCCTTCCCGCGACGGACGCCTTTCCGCCGCTCATTTGTTTTCAGTCCCAGGAGCCGAACGTGAAGCGGACCTATCAGCCGTCGCGACTCGTGCGCAAGCGCCGTCACGGCTTCCGTTCGCGGATGGCCACCAAGAACGGACAGAAGATCGTTGCGCGCCGCCGCGCCAAGGGCCGCAAGCGCCTGACGGCCTAAGTCGTCCGGCGCCTGTGCTCGGGCGCATGGCCGAACTCTTCAAAATCGAACGCATGACTTCGCGGCCCCAGTTTCTGGCGGCCGCGAAGGGCGTTTCAGAGGCCCGCGGCGCCGTGGTCGTGCAGCGGCTGGACCGCGGCGACGACAGGCCCGTGGTGCGCCTCGGCTTCACCGCCACGCGCAAGGTCGGCAACGCCGTCATCCGCAACCGCGCCAAACGCCGTCTCAGGGAGGCGGCCCGGGCCCTGGCCCCCCTGTTGGCGGTCCCCGGCAGCGACTATGTGTTCATCGCCCGCGCGGGCACGGTCGACCGTCCCTGGGACCGTCTGCTTGACGATGTGAAATCGGCGCTTACAAGGCTCGCGACCCCGCGGCCGGCGCCCAGGACGGCGCCCACGACGTCCGCTAACGCCGGCCAGGATTCCTGATCTCCATGCCTCCTCAAGACAACAGCCGAAACACGATCCTCTTCGTCGTGATCGCGGGCATCATGTTGCTGGCCTACAGCTATTTCGTGATGCAGCCCCAGGCCGAGCGCCGCAAGGCCGCGCAGCAGGCCGCCGTCGCCGAACAGACGGCCGGCGCGCCGGCCGTCGCGACCGCTCCCGGATCCGTCGTCTTCACCACCGACCGCACCGTCGCCCTCGCGCGCGGCGGGGCCCGGGTGCCGATCAAGACCGGCACCGTCACCGGCTCGCTGTCCCTGCGCGGCGCGCGGATCGATGATCTGTTCCTGACCCGCTACCAGGAGACGCTTGAAGAGGGTTCGCCCGCCGTCGAGCTGTTCCGTCCCGAAGGCATGCGCCACGCCTATCAGGCCCAGTTCGGCTGGAACGGCCCCAACGTCCCCGGCGGCGTGCCCGGCCCGCAGACGCCCTGGCGCCTGACCGAAGGCGCGACCCTGACGCCGACGACGCCGGTCACCCTGACCTGGGACAACGGCGCCGGCCTGCGCTTCACGCGCCGCATCGCCATCGACGACCAGTATCTGTTCACCGTCACCGACACGGTCGCCAACTTCAGCGCCCAGCCGATCGCCATCGCCCCCTGGGGCCGGGTCGAGCGGCAAGGCGTGCCGGACAATCTCGGCAAGACCCAGATCCTGCACGAGGGCGGCATCGGCACCTTCGGTTCGGACGGAAAATACACGACCGAACAGCTGAAATACCAGGGCTGGGCGAAGAAGCCGGTGCAGGAGCATGCGTCGACCGGCGGCTGGATGGGCATCACCGACAAATACTGGCTGGCCGCCCTGATCCCGCAGCAGGACGAACGCATCCAGGCCGCCTTCCGCGTCACCGACGCCGCCCATGCCGACATCCACTCCGCCACCATGCTGGGCGAAACCCACACCATCGCCCCGGGCCGCCAGATCACCGAGACCCAGCGTCTGTTCGCCGGCGCCAAGCGCAACGAGATCCTGTCCGGCTACGAGAAGGAGCTCGGCCTGCCGCGCTTCATCTATGCGATCGACTGGGGCTTCCTCTTCTTCCTCACCCGCCCGATCTTCCTCCTGATCGAGTTCTTCTACGGCATCCTCGGAAACTTCGGCCTGGCCATCCTGTGCCTGACCCTGACCGTGCGCCTGATCATGTTCCCGCTGGCCAACAAGAGCTACGAGAGCATGTCGAAGATGCGGACCCTCCAGCCCAAGATGGAGGAGCTGAAGAAGAAACACCCCGACGATCCCGCCAAACAGCAGCAGGAGCTGATGGCGCTGTACCAGAAGGAGAAGATCAATCCGCTGGCGGGCTGTCTGCCCCTGCTGCTGCAGATCCCGGTCTTCTACGCCGTCTACAAGATGCTGTTCGTGACCATCGAGATGCGGCACGCGCCCTTCTTCGGCTGGATCCGCGACCTGTCGGCGGCCGATCCCTCGACCCTCTGGAACCTGTACGGGCTGATCCCGTGGGACCCGGCGACGGCGCCGCTGATCGGCGGCTATCTGACCGGCACCTTCGCGCTCAGCATCCTGGCCATCTTCTACGGCCTGACCATGTGGCTGCAGATGGCCATGAGTCCGCCCGCGCCGGACCCGATGCAGCGCCGCATCTTCCAGTTCATGCCGATCGTCTTCACCTTCATCATGGCCACTTTCCCGGCCGGCCTGCTGATCTACTGGGCCTGGTCCAACATCCTGACCATCATCCAGCAGTATGTGATCATGCACCGCCTGAAGGCCGAGAACCCGATCGACACCTTCATCGAGCGGCTGAAGAAGGCGAAGGCCTGAGTTGGACGATTTCACCCCGGAAGAACTGGAGCAGGGGCGCATCCTGTTCGCGCGCCCCGCGACCTTCGTCATGGGGTGCGCCAAGATCGAGCAGCTGCCCGATCCGGACCTGCCCGAGGTCGCCTTCGCGGGCCGTTCCAACGTGGGCAAGTCCAGCCTGATCAACGGCCTGGTCGGCATGCACAAACTGGCCCGGGCCTCGAACGAGCCGGGCCGCACGCGCGAGGTCAATTTCTTCGATCTCGACGGCAAGATGCGGCTGGTCGACCTGCCCG
>Ga0233425_10007456_pt1 | contig 15351 bp, 12 predicted proteins | sample Watercolumn_Towu_2_FD_181712 | JGI IMG/M metagenome (GOLD analysis project Ga0233425, IMG submission 181712) | Freshwater microbial communities from Lake Towuti, South Sulawesi, Indonesia - Watercolumn_Towuti2014_140_MG | ecosystem: Environmental > Aquatic > Freshwater > Lake | place...
CCGCGAGGCGGGCGAGCTCCCCGCGCAGCCGCAGATAGCCCGCACGCTGGGCGATCCGGGCGAGCTCCACCGAGACATCCGGTCGCAATCGGGTTTCCCCCAGCAGCCCCGCCACCGTGTGCTCCACCTGGACATCGCCGTTCACGGCGCCGGAAGAGCAGAAGCGAGCCAGGCCCACCAGCGCACCGGTGCGGACATCGACCCGCGGATCCCGCACCCCGCGGGCGATGGGGAGCAAGGCCTCGGGCAGCCCGAGGCTCGCAAGGACCTGGAACAGCGAGGTGTTCCGGCCCGGATCCAGGGCGCGCAGGCGTTGGAGGATCGCACGTCGCGCGGGCTCGGGGAGCTCGCCCCGGCGCGGCGCGAGCCGGCAGCGGGACAGGATGTCTGCGGCGGCGGTGGCGGCGGCCAGGCGCACGCCGGAGGAGTGATCCTCAAGGGCCAGGTCCAGCAGCGTGTCCAGGGTTCCGGGCGCTCCCGCCAACCCGAGCTGTCGGACACCGTCCACTCGCTCGGACAGGCGTGGACTCTTGAGCGGGTCCGAAACGTCTTCCTGCTTGCTCACCGTCGCACCTCACGGCCCGGCAGGGGGCGGGGATCCAGGCGCCTGGCCTATCGCCCGTCGGAGGGGCGGGCAAAGCGCCCCCCCGGGTTCTGGCCGTGCGCGCGCCGGGCTCCCAGGCGATAGGCTTGGGAAGCTCCGGAGGTGCACCGTGCGGACCCCTTCCATCCCGACCCTGGCCCTCGCCACGCTGATGCTCGGCCCGGTGTCCTGCGGTGCGCGCATCCGCGCGGCCTTCGACCTGGCCCGTGAACAGGCGCTCGCCGACCCGGGGGCTGCCCCCGCCGAGTGGGAGCCCGATGCCCGCCTTGGTATCTCCTGGGACCTCGTGACCACCCTGGCCGTACGGGAGTTGACCACGCGCCTGGAGGACCCGTCGGCGAAGCTCAGGATCGACCTGCCGCTGGGGGCCCGGGCGGTGATCGAGCCGGACGTCCAGCTCAGGGACACCCGGGTCTCACCCGCCAAGACCTGCGGCGCCTGTGCCCGCATCGCCTCCCGGTTCGAGGGCTCCCTCGACTGGAGCGTGGGGGCGCTGGAGGGCGAGGTGCCCCTGGGCTTCGAGCTCGACGCCGTACTCGCCCTGGCGAGCCACCCCACCGCCAGCGGCCACGCCGTCGAGGCGAGCCTCCGCACGGTGAGCGTCAAGCTCGTGGACCTCCCGCAGGTGGACCGCCTCCGGGTGGACCTGGACGATCCCCTGGTGGCCTGGCTGCAGGAGCAGGTGGAAAAAGACTTCCCCGCCATTCCCATCGCCGAGGTGGGGTCCGAGGATCTGGCGCTCAGGGCGATCCGCCTCGGCACCACGCCGGACTTCCTGCAGATCGACGTGCTCACGCCCTCCCCGGTGCGCACGGGCCTGCCGCTGCCTGCCGCGCCCGAGGCCGACTGGTACCTGGCCATGGACCAGCAGGTGTTGCTTGGACTGACACGCAAGGCGGCCTTCGAGAAGGGCGAGCTGGACTATGGCCTGTACGCAGACCCCATGGCCTTCACGCTCCAGGAGAGCTCCTTCACGCTGGGGCTGCGCCTCTGGCGCCTGGCGGGCGCCTGCTGGTGGCGCGACTACGAGGTAGCGGGCGAGCTCGCGGTGGACGACGGGCACCTGCGCCTGACTCCATCCTCGGTGCAACAGCGCGACCACAGCCGCGGGGCGGCCCTGGCGGATCCCCTCGCCGCGCTCGCCCGCGGGGCGATCCTGGGGGCCATCGAGGAGGCCCTGGACGTGGCCCGCCCGGCCGAGGTCCGTGAGCCCATCGGGGGCGCCACCCTGGTGCTGGCGGTGGAGGAAGCCGGTGGGCAGGGCACGGCGCTCTTGCTCAAGGGAGGCGCCGAGCTCAGGGAGAAGGCCGGGCAGAGGGAACGGCAGGAGAAAAACAGTCGTCCGGGCGCCAGGAGCGGCGACGGGCGCTGACGGCAGTGCGTGCAGCGGTCGGTGCTTTGCGCTATCGCAGCTTGAGCGAACCACCCGCAGGGAGTGCCCTCACCGTGGCCCGGACCCGCCTTCGTCGCAGCGTCCTCTACAGCCTGGTGATGTCGTGCCTGGTGCTGGGCACGACCGAGTTGCTGGTGCGTGCGCTCGCCCACGAAGCGCTGCAGCAGGCCGCCAGCCCCCTGCCCGCGACCCAGGAAGGCGCCCCCAACCTGATGGGCAACCCCTACCTGTTGTTCGAGATGGCGCCTGGAGATCGCCTGGAAAACGGCATCCACGTGACCATCGGGCCCATGGGCCTGCGTGGCCCGGAGTGGAGCGCCGAGAAGCCCGTCGGCATTCGGCGCGTCATGGCGGTGGGCGACTCCTCCGTGTACGGCTTCGGCGTCGAGGATGACGAGGTCTTCACCTCCCGGCTCGGTACCGCCCTGGGTCCGAGCGTGCAGGTCATCAACGCGGCCGTCCCGGGCTACTCCACCTACCAGACCATCAACCTGCTCGAGATCCGGGCCCTGGCCCTGGCTCCCGACCTCTTGCTGATCGGCTCCATCTGGTCGGACAACAACTTCGACTCCTTCGTCGATGCCGACCTGCTCGCGGCCTACAGCAGCTTCCGCAACCGGCGGGCGCGGACCGTGAGCGACCTCTTGCGCCACTCCGCCCTCTTCCGCCTGCTCGACTACAAGCTCAGGGTCCTGCGGCAGTTCCCGGCCGAGCGCAGGGTCGGTTGGATGGTGGGGCGCGGAGAGAAGATCGGCAAGCGGCGCGTCCCGATCCAGGAGTACGCCCGCAACCTCGAGACCATGGTGGAGCTGGCCCACGAGTCCGGCGCCGAGGTGGCCTTCATGGTGCTGCCGAACCGGGAAGACCTCACGAGGATCTACACGTCCGGAGCCGCCTGGGATCCGTACCGGAAGGTGATGCGCGATGCGGCCGCCCGCCACGGAGCGCCCGTGCTGGACCTGCCCGAGGTGTTCGAGGTCTCGGGCCAGGGTGCGGACGTGCTGTTCCTGGACGAGATGCACCCCACGGCGCAGGGCCACGCCCTGTGGGCCGGCGCGGTGGAGGCGCTGCTGCGCGAGCGCGGCTGGACCGACGGGCGACCGATCGAGGGCGAACCCGCGCCCGGCCCCATCCCGGCCTACGAGGACATCTACGTGGAGGGGGCGCACGCACCGCCGGATCCGCCGCCCCAGGACCCATCCCTCTCCGCTCAAGCCTCCACGCCGGTCCAGGTCGTGGGCCCCCGCGTCGAGGGCGTCGTGCTGACTCCGGCGGGGCAGGAGACCACACCGCTGCAGATCGACGCCATCGCGCTCGGCGGGACCACGGCGACCATCGCCGGCAGCGCGCGCGCCCCGGCCGCGGGCCCCTTCGCCATGGACCTGCAAGCGCAGGCCGCCCGCATCGGCTTCCAGGTCTACCTGGACGCCGCGGGCGACGGTCCGAGCGCCGGCGATCCGCGCTACGACCTCTTCCCCGAGGGCCTCGAGGTGCCCGCCGAGGGGCTCAGGGGAGTGGTGCTCGATCTGTCGCAGGGCCAGCGCATCGACACCTTCTCCGGATCGGCCACCCCACCGCCAGCCAGCCCAGCCGCCCCCCAGGCCCCCTCCGGCTCCGGGCCCATCGTCACCGACCAGGCCGGGACGCGCACGTCCCCGGCACTCCTGCCGGCGGGCAGCCCCGGCACGCCTGGGGAGCGAACGTCCCCATGATCCTCTTGACCGCGATGCTCGTGGCGTGCGGCGGCTCCAGTCCTGAGGATCTGCCCCTGGTGCCCGCCGTCCCGGCGCCGGTGGAGGCGCCCCCGGCCTCGGGCCAGCCCACGCCGGGCGGACGCATCGACCTGCCCGAGCCCGCCCATGATCCCACCTCCATCGCCCGCCTGGTCACCGAATCGAGCACCCCCACCACGGAGGGCATTCGCACGCCGCCCCCCAAAGCCTACCGGCGCGAGGGGCCCTCGCTCGAACCCATCGGCCAGGGCTGGGCCACCCACGACGGCGACCTCGCCGTCCTCGTCACCCAGGACGCCGACGGCTACAGCCTGACCTTGATCGACACGGAGCGGAACGAGCTGGCGTCGCTGCCCTTCGAGGGCTACCCCGACCAGGCCTGGTGGTCCCCGCGCTGGTCCCGCAGCGGCCGTTTCCTGGCCCTGGGTTGCATGGCGGGCGATCTGCTGGATGTCACCGTCTTCGACATCCGCACCGGCGCCGCTCGCCAGATCGCCACGGCTGCCAGCGGGTTCGCCTGGTCCAGCACCGACGACCTCGGGGTCATCTCCTATTGGCCGGCGGACCACGCACTGTTTCCACAGCCCCAGTTCCACTTCTACCGGCCGGACCTCGACCGCATGTGGGTGCCACTGACGCCCACCGAGGACGTCGGCTGGGTGTTCACGGGCTTCAGCGCGCTGGGCGAAGTGACCTACCGCGAGCACCGCCGCACGACCGCCGAGGGCAAGGTCACCTGGGACCCGGTCGGCGAACGCGCCAACAGCATGACCCCCAAGCCCCCACCGGGGCCCTGAAGCCGCGTCAGAAGACCTGCTTCCCCGTGAGCACGGGCAGGTTCCGCTGCGCGACCAGGAACGCCACCAGGATCAGGAACCACTGGTGCAGCAGAATGGCCGCCCCGGCCGTGACGACGGCCAGGGCGAGAGAGACCCAGGCGACGACGCGCTCGGCGCGCTGCGCACCCACCCCTCCGAGTGCGAGCAGATGGCCGAGCAACATGCCGCCATCCAGCGGTGCCATCGGCAACAGGTTGAACAAGCTCCAGAAGAGGTTGACGCGCAGGACGACGACGAGGAGCACCCTGAGCAGACCGGCCCCGGGAAAGGGTTGCAGCGGGAAGAGGGCCGCCAGGGGCAGGAGCGAGAGGGCCGCCAGCGCGAGCCCGGCGCCCGGCCCCGCAGCCGTGATGACCAGGCGCTGGCGAATGCTGCCGGAGCGCCGGTAGAACGTCAGCCCACCGAAACCCTGGAGCAGGATCTCCACCGGACCGAGCGCGAAGGCCCGGGCCGCGACGGCGTGGCCCAGTTCGTGCGCCAGGATGGAGGCGAAGGCCACCAGGGCCCACAGGAACCCCAGCGCGAGCCCGGCCGGACCGTCGCTCGCGGAGCTCAGGACCACGAAGAACGCCAGGAGCCACACCATCGGGTGCACCCTGACGGGGAAACCGAACAGGTGGAAGGTGAAGACCCTCATCGGTGCTCTCCCTCGGCGCCGGTGGTGCCCGCGCGCTCCTCGGGACGGTTCGGCTCGGGGACATCCGAGGCGCTGGGGCCTCGCGGACCAAGCCAGAGCGGCGCCAGCCCAAAGCCCAGCGCCATCAGGATCAGCAGCAAGGCGGCCCCGCCCACCGCCACGCTCAGGAGCAGCCCCTGCCGCTGCACGACCAGGTCGAGATCCTGGCGGGCCCGTTCCAGGCCGGCGATGCGCTCGCGCTGAGCGGCGAGGTACAGGTCGAGCGCCTCCACAGGGTCCTCGCGGACCGGGAGGTCGGGGATCTCGGCGAGGATCTGCCTCAGACCCCGCGAGCGAACGGCAGGGGGCAGGCCCAGGGCGGCGCGCACCTCGCCCTCGAGGGGGTGGCCCTTCGCGAGTGCCGCGAGAAGGTCGCTCCGTTCCGCCCCCACGTCCAGCGGATCCACCCCATCCCCCGGCCCACGGAGCGCGCGGTACAGGGCGTCGTGCAGCGGCAGCGTGGCGGGATGATCGCGAAACGCCTCCAGGCGGACGAGCAGCCCCGCCAGTACCTCGGCGGCCGGCGCGACAGGCGAATCGGGATCGGACTGGGGCGGCTCCAGCGCAGCCTCCCGGGACCAGGACCCGGGAAACCTGACCACCGAGGCACCCCAAGGCAAGCCGTGAGGCGAATTCGGGTTTGACAGCGCCGACCTCCGGCAGTAGTTTGCGGGCCGCTCGACCCCGCATGCGGGGTCATCCCTTTTCGTCGATGAGGTCCGCCATGGCTTCCAACACCAGAGTCACCGAGTACCGCCGCAAGATCCGGAAGGCGAACGCCAATCGCAAGGCCAAGAACCATCGGGCCAACCACGGCACCACTCCGGTGTTCCCGATCCACACCCCCGAAGCCGACGCCAACGCCCCCGCCCAGGCCATTCCGCAGGGCGAGGCCGCGTGCAAGCACTGCGTCAAGGCCGAGTAGCGCGAGCCGACGGGCTCAACCCAGCTCGACCGCCAGCGCGGTGAGCAGCGCTTCCATCACCAGGCGCGGCGTGATGTTGAGCAGCAGACGGGCGCGGGCCTGCTCGAGGGCTTCGTCCATCCGCCTCAGCCCACCGGGCCAGAGCTGGGTGCCCCAGCGCTCGGCGACCTCACGCTGAGCTGGATCGAGCACCTCCCCCGCGCGCCCGGTGGCGCAGCAGGTGGCATCCCTCAAGAGCAGCTCCAGCACGTCGAGGCACAACCCCACCCTCGGCTCCCAGGCGCTCCGGGGAGCGGCAGTGAGGGGTTCGATCCAGGTCAGCAGGCCCCTGGGCCCGGCCCCCAGCGCGTCCAGCAGGGCCGCACGGGCTCCCTCCAACGCCGCGAGCCGTCCACCCGCCAGCTCCAGCGCCCGCCCCGGGGAGCCCAGGGCCAACCGCGCCAGCCGCTCGGGCTCAGCGATCCCCTTCGCCGCGAGCCACCCCGCCAGCGTGGGCTGCTCCACGGCCCGGAAGCGCACCCGCAGCGAGCGGGAGATGACCGTCGGCAGCAGGCTGGCCGTGCGGGCCGTCACCAGGATGAACCCGGTCGCCTCGGGTGGCTCCTCCAGGGTCTTGAGCAGGGCGTTGACCGCCTCGACGCGCACCAGGTCCACGGGGTCCACGAGGACGAACCGGCGCCGCGCGGAGTGGCGGTGCAGCGACAGCCGCCGCAGCAACTCCCGCGCCTGCTCGATGGTGATGGTGCCCGAGGCCTGCTCGGGATCCGGGGTGAGCTCGATCACGTCGGGATGACGCCCCGCCGCGATGGCCTGGCACGTGGCGCAGTGCGCACAAGGCGCTCCGGAAGAGGGGCTCGCTTCGCAGTTGGCCGCCATGGCCAGCCGAAGCGCGACCGTGGCCTTCCCGACGCCCGACGGCCCCTCGAACAGGTAGCAATGGTGCAGCCGATCTGAGGCCAGCGCGGCCCAGAGCTGCCGGCAGGCGCGCTCCTGCCCGAGGATGTCCCCGGTGCCGGGGTGCACGGTGGGGCGGGACGAGGGGGTGACTTCCATCGGGTACTCGTATCATGAAACAGCAGGGAGCACCGCGGCACCCAAGGAACCGAAGAGGTACGCGGCGAGGCCCTTTCCCTTCCTCCGCCGGACCTCACAGGTCACAGGCGGTCAGGAGCAGCGGGGGAGCTTCGCGATGTGGAGTTGCAGCTCGAGACGCCTCGGGCAAGGACAAGGGAGAAGGAGCGGCCTGGCGGCCGTGGGACCAGGGGACCAGGGGACCAGGGGACCAGGGGACCAGGGAAAGGGTACGGGAACGGGTAGGGGGAAGGGCCCCCCTCCTTACCTCCCCCCCAGCAGACGATCCGTATGCTCCTTGAACGTGTTCCGGCTCACGCCGAGCAAGGCCGCTGCGGCCTTGCGGTTTCCCCCGGTTCTCGCCAGCACCGCGCGGAGCAGCGGCCGCTCGACGCCGTCGAGCACCAACTGGCCCAGCGTCAGGTCGCCGCCCGGCTCGAACAGGTCCACCACCCGCCGGATGGGGGCCTCGACGAGATCCTCGAACACCGCCACCGCGCCGATGGCGGCGGCATCCGGAGAAGGTGCGATCAGGGCGCGCGCGGTCGAGGAGAGGTGGCGCGGATGGATCAGCTCCCGGGGGGCCGCGGTCAGCATCGAGACCACGAAAGACTCGAGCTCACGGGCGTTTCCCGGCCAGGTGTGGTTCTCGACCAGCGCCCAGGTGGCCTTGGCGAGACGCCGGCGCGGCAGGCCCATCGCTTTGCGTTGAACGTCCAGATACTGCAGCGTCAGGGCGTGCAGATCGTGGGGGCGCTCCCGCAGGGGACTCAGGGCGAGGGTCGCCCACTCACCCAGGCCGGCCGGCAGGGGCTCGCGGGTGCCTATCACCACACGCCAGCCGGCCTCACGGCTCTCGCGGGTGATGTCGAGGGCGCGATCCAGGGGCATCCCGGCCTGTAGCGGAAGGTAGAGAGTGCCAGGCGGAGTGCCCGAGCTTGCCTCCCCCCGGGTGGCGGGCCCCACGCCACCCGGGCCCTTGACCACCAGGAAGGCGCCGCCGCCGCCGAGAGCATGCAACGCGCCGGCCACCCGCTGCTTGCCGGCACCGCGCTCCCCCAGCAGGACCACCGGCAGGGTCGAGCGCGCGAGCTTGACGAGGACCTCCAGCGGATTGCGCCCCACACCCAGGAGGCCGAGCAAGCGCAATTCCTCCCGTGACACCGCCGGGCCAGCCAGGCGGGCCGCCAGCCTGGGGGCCTGGGTCACGGGCAGCTCCTCCAGTGGCGGCATGACGCCACGCACGGAGCGCACCGCTGGCGCCGTCGGTAGCGACTGGGCCAGCCCGACCAGCAGGCTGGCCCGCTCGGCCCTCTGACAGACCGCCGGCGAGGTCGCGTCGACCAACAGCAGGCGGGTATCGGGTTGGGCGAGGCTCTCCACGACCCGCGCCCAGCTCGAGGCGAAGCCGACGGCGTACCCCCCCTCGAGCATGGCGGCCGAAAGCTCCTCCCGAAACGACTCGTCCTGGGTCGCGACGACGATCTGGGGCATCGGCCCTCCTCGCGCTGCCACGGTCGCGGCCTGGGTCGCCCGTGGACGGCTACGATGCTATCTTCCGTGCTCCTCAGCGTCACACGCAGGCCCCATGTCCCCCATGTTCTCGGCCGCCGCGGTCAGCCTCTTCGTCTCCTGCGCCACCGTCTCCGGGCCAGCCTCGGCGGGGTCCGTACCCGCCGCGGCGGCGACCGAGATCGGCACGACGCCCGCCGAGGATCCTGGCGAAGGCTCCCTGTGGGATTCCATCGAGCAGGCCCTCGACGGGCAACCGCCCGCGGAGGAGATCGTCGAAGCCAGCGGCGAGCTGGCGGCCGAGCGCAGCGCCGAGCAGGACTTCCTGGAGGTCGGCTCGGGCAGCCACCTGGAGCAGGCCCTGGCCTGGTACCGCGATCCGCTCGCCACCCTGACCCAGGATCCCCTCTTCCTGGACCGCGTGGATCCCGCCGAATTCGACCTCCCCATCGTGATCACCGACGAGGTCAAGCTCTGGATGCGCTACTTCCTCGGCTCCGGCCGGAAGTACTACGTCCATTACCTTCAGCGCAGCACCCGCTACCGCCCCATGATCGATGCGGGCCTGGTCGCCCGGGCCATGCCGCGCGACCTCTTCTACCTCGCCATGATCGAGAGCGGCTTCTCGCCCCAGGCCATCAGCAAGGCCGGCGCCGTGGGCCTCTGGCAGTTCATGGCACCCACCGCCCGCGCCTACCACCTGCGCGTCGAGTGGTGGCTCGACGAACGCCGCGATCCCACCCTCGCCACCGAAGCGGCCCTGGACCATCTCCAGGATCTGCACGGCATGTTCGGCGACTGGTTCATGGCGGCCGCGGCCTACAACGCTGGCGCCGGGCGGGTCCGCTCGGCGGCCAACCGGGCCGGCAGCAACGACTACTGGGTTGTCTCCCAGCCGGGCAACCTGCCCCGCGAGACCGCCAGCTACGTGCCCAAGCTCATCGCCGCCGCCATCATCGGGCATCACCCGGAGCGCTACGGCTTCACCGGCATCGAGTTCGCCGAGGCGCTGCAGGTGGAGCGCGCCCCAGCCCCGGCCTCCGCCGGCCTCGCCGCCCTGGCCACCTGCGCCGGCCTGGGCGAACCCGCCTTCCAGGAGCTGAACCCGGCGCTCAGGCGGTGGGCCCTGCCACCGGAGCCCGCCACCTACCCGGTCAACGTCCCGGCGGGCAAGGTCGAGCCCTTCACCGCGTGCGTCGCCAAGATCCCACCGTCGGAGCTGGTCTCCTTCAAGCGGCACGTGGTGAAGAAGGGTGAGAGCCTCGGCTCCATCGCCCGGCGCTACGGGGTGACGACCGACGCCGTCGTCAAGATGAACAAGATCAAGAACCCGAACCGCATCTACGTGGGCACCGAGCTGGTCATCCCCGTTCCCGGCGCGCCGATCCCGGCTTCGGCCGAGGAGGACGCCGCCCCGCGCGCGGAGACCGTATCTGCGGCCTCCAGCCAGGCCACCTCCCGCGCCAGGGCGCCGGCGGGCCAGCCCGTCTGGCACCAGGTGCAGTCGGGCGAAACCCTCGATGCCATCGCCACCCGCTACCAGGTCTCGGTGGCCGACCTGATCGCCTGGAACGGCATCGCCGAGCCAGACCGCATCCAGGCCGGGCAACGCCTCCGTGTGGGCTCGGCGGATCCGGTGCGCGACGAGCCGCAGCACTACAAGGTCCGGGCCGGCGACACCCTGTCCGGGATCGCCGCACGGTTCAGCGTCCCGGTCGAGGACCTCCAGACCTGGAACCACATCCGGGACGCCTCGCAGATCAAGGCCGGCCAACGCCTGCTGATCTACACCGCCGCCTCGGGCTGGGCCGACTACGTCGTCAAGCAGGGCGACACGCTCGACGCCATCGCCCGCGCGCACGGCTGTACGGTCGGCGACTTGAAAGCCTGGAACCATCTCACCAACAGCACCATCTACGCGGGCCAGCACCTGGACATCCGGCGCTGAGGGGCGAGGACTTGCGCATCGCCGCCCAACGGGCCACGATCCCCGCGTATCCCGAGAGGGGCAACGCCCCGTTCAGCGAGGAGCGAGGATGGCAGCCGAAGACCACCGCAACGACGCGCCCGACGCGCCCGTCTCCTTCCAGATCCTCACCGTGTCCACCGGCGTCCACCCCGACGCGCCGCCCGCCGCACCGCTGATCGAGGCAGCGCTCTCGGCCGCCGGACACCGTGTCCTGGGCCGCGAGGAGGTGCTGGCCGACCGGGCCCACATCTCCGCGCGGCTGCGAGCGCTGGCGGCAGACGAGGTCCAGGCCGTCATCCTCACCGGGGGCACCGGATTGGGCCCCTCCTGCCAGACCACCGAGGCCGTCAGGGACGTGCTCGACAAGGAACTGCCGGGTTTCGGTGAGCTCTTCCGCCACCTGAGCTTCCAGGAGGTGGGGCCGGTCGCCATGCTGTCCCGGGCCACTTGCGGGGTCACAGGCACCACCCTGGTGTTCTCCCTGCCCGGCGCGCCGAGCGCCTGCCGGCTGGCGATCGAGGCGCTGATCCTGCCCCAACTCGGACATATGCGGCGTTCCCTGGGCGGGCCGTCGGGCTCGACTCCGCCCGCGCCCGGTCCAGGCCTGGGGGTCGAGCTGCGCGAGCACCCCCCCGTGGCCTCGGCGCCCCCCGCCGACGAGGTGAGCGCGGCGGGCTGGCGCGGGGCGCTGGCGGCCTTCGGGGCGGCGTGGAGCGCCGGGGCCTGCCCTCCCCTACCCGAGACGTTGGCCGGGAATGCGGCGCTGCAGAACGTCCTGGACGCCGCCGTGCAGCGCGGCACCGCCACGTTCGCAGGGCGCACCTGGGGCCTGTACGGCTTCCCCGACCTGCTCCGACCGGCCTCCAGGGTGCTGGCCATCGCCACCGGTGGGCCCTTCGGGATCGTCCTTGCCCTGCACCGCCACCCGCACAGGGCGGGAGTGTTGGCGACGCCCAGTGACGCCCCCCGGGGTTGGCCCGACACCAGCGCCGACCTCGCCGCCCTCGGCATGGAAATCACCGGGCAGCCCTGCAGGGCGCCTGGGCAAGCCTTCGCCGTCGAGGGCGGACGCCTGTACCTGCTGGACGGTTCCACCGTGCGAAGTTGGGACGGCAGGCGGCTGCGGGAAGAGGGATTCCCGCGCGCGGTGCTCGCCAGCCTGGCGCTGCACTGGTCCAGTCGCTAGCGCCGCGGCCCAGGAATCCCCGGTCGCCCGGCGCGCTAGAACACAGACTGCTCGATGACCAGTTGGTCTCCCGGCTGCATGGCGATGTCCTCGGAGCGCCCCTGCAGGAGCTTCTTGAGGTTGAAGACGATCCGCTCGCCCTCGCGCAGGATGTACGCCTGGCGCAGCCGGGCGTAGGTGTCCGGCCCACCGGCCTCCGCCAGGGCACGGGTGACGGTGAGGCCGTCCCAGTAGGGGACCGAGCCGGACTCCTTGACCTGGCCCGAGACGTAGACCACCAGGCCCTGGGCCACGTTGACGACATCCCCTCCCTTGAGCAGCCGATCCCCCTCGCCCTCGGCCAGCAGGGGCTCGAGCTTGACCACCTCGACCTGCCGCTGGCCGTTCACGGATCGCTCGAGGCGAACCTCCTTCACGGCCTTTTCCGAGATCAGCCCGCCGGCCAGGGCCAGCAGTTGCCGGAGGGTGGTGGGGCCCTCCAGGTAGAAGACGCCCGGATTGGCCACGGCACCGAGCACCTGCACGGCTTGGCTGGCGTAGGCCTGCATCTGCACGGTCACGTGGGGTTCCACCAGGTAGCGCTGTCCGAGCGCGGCGGTGAGCGCTTCGGCGGTCTGGGGCAGGGACAGGCCGCGCACCGGGACCTTGCCGACGAGGGGGAAGTCGATGACGCCGCCCTCGTAGACCACGAAGTCGCCGCAGAGATCCTCCTCGCCATAGACCGAGACGTGCAGGGTGTCGCCCACGCCCACCAGGTAGCCGCTGGGATCGCTGGCCCCGGAGGGCTCGCCGCCGACCCAAGGCGTGGGGACGGAATCCGAGGTGTCGGCCCAGACAGGCACGGGGGCTGCCAGGGCAGCCATCAGCAGGGAGACGGTGATCAGGCGGCGTGGCATGGGTCTCGCTCCTGCCCCACGGTGGCGGCAGCCGACGCGTTCGATCCATCCCAGGTGAACGGCCCTGGGCCGCGGCGCCGGTCGTGCCGGTGCCCTGCGCACGGCGCCGCCGGCTGGAGCCGACAGGCTGCGCACCCTATCCGCGCGGACCGAGACCGGCAAGCGCGCGGGAACACACCTTCCAAGGCGCTTTCGGAACCAGGGGTCGCAGACACCTGGCCCTGGCCGGCGGGGCGCCCTCCGCTTCCGGTGCGGCAAGCCGTGGTCTGCATGAGGCCGGAACACCGAGGTGAGGGCCGAGGCGGGCCTCCGGCTCCCCGGGACGACCCATCCCGCGGATCGAGCGCTCGCGATTCGCCACATGTGGCCTTGTAAGATATCCAGCGTCCACCGCGTTCCCCTGCCGGGTGAACGAGGAGGCACCCTGCCAGCTACGGTCCCCGATACGGTCGATCCTGCCCTCGAGCGGCCGGTCATCGAGCGCCTCAAGCGAGGTGACCGCGCCGCGCTCGCGACGCTCTATCGGTGGTACGGAGACCGCCTCTACCGGCAGATCATCCTCCCTCGCCTCCCCGTCCCGGAGCTCGCCGAGGACGTCCTCAAAGACACCTTCCGCCTCGCCATGGAACGCATCGACCAGTACCAGCCCCAGGGCGCCAGCATCTTCTTCTGGCTGCGCCGCATCGCCATCAACCGGGCCATCGACGTGCACCGGGCTCGGCAGCGGCAGCGACGGCTGGAGGAGGCGGTCGGGCAGGAACCGGAGCGCATCGTCGGACAGCGCCCCCCCGCACCCGATCGCGCTCCCGAGGTCGAGCAGACGCGCCAGCACGTCGAAGCGGCCCTGGAGCAGCTCAACCCCCGCTATGCCCAGGCACTCCGCCTGCGCCTCCTGGAGGATCGCGAGCGCGAGGAGTGCGCCGAAGCCATGGAAGTGACGGTGGGCAATTTCGACGTGATCCTCCACCGGGCCTGCAAGGCCTTCCGCAAGGTCTACAAAGGGGTCTACAACGGGGACTCCAACGGGTTCTACCACGGGGACTACGCGACATGAAGCCGCCCCTCGATCACCAGGAACAGGCCGCGCTGCTCGCGCGCTGGCTCGAGGAGCACCCCGGCTCCCCGGCGCCCGAGGGCCTGGATCCGGACGTGCTCGAGACCGTCTACGCCCTGCGCCCCGATCTGGCCCCCGCGCCGTCGTTCTCCATCGACGAGATCCTCTCGGGGGTGACCTGTGGGCCCTTTGCCGCCGCGCAGGATGCCCCGGAGGAGACCCGGCCCGCCGAAGACGAGATCGAGGGGGCGGGGTCCGAAGGGACCGCTGGAGAGGGCGCGTTCCCCGATCCCGCCCTGCCCGGGCCCGCCATCGTGGCGCCCGTGGTGGACCTGGCCGCCAGGCGCCCCCACCGGCGCGCGTGGCTGTGGCCCGCCGCTGGCGCCCTGGCCGCCGCAGCCATGGCCCTGCTGGTGGTCACCCCCTTCTTGAAACACGGCATGCCGCGGATCGCCGATCCCGCCGCGGAGATGACCGCCGCGCCCAGCCTCGACGCCGATCTCATCGCGGAGATCGCCGAGCCGCCCGCCCCGCAGGAGGTCGCCCCATCCAGCGCGTTCCAGGCGCCCTCCGCGACTTCCTCCGCCGCGCCCGCCGATGGGCCCGCCGGTCCCCCCACGGGCGCCGTGGCGTCGCCCGCGACGGTGGGCGCGGGTGACACGCCGCGGGCCGGGATGCAAGGTGGCGAGGGCTCCTCTGGGGCCTTCGATCGGGAGAAGTCCCAGCGCGCGACCGGCACGCTGGAAGCCGAAGAGCCCCTCGGAGGCTGGGCGGGTGCCTCCACCTCCCGCGATCAGGCGTTCGCCCCCGCAGCACCCACCGCCCCTTCGCCCGAACAGCCCGCAGTCTCCCTCCCCGCCGGCGGCCAGGCGACGGCTCCCACCCGTGCACCGGTGAGCGACCTCGGGAGCGATGAGGCCAGCGGCGAACTCGAAGAGCAAGCCCGTCTCGAGGGCTTCGGTGAGCCCGACGACGTCACGACCATCGCCACGGGCGGGGCACGCGTCCGCCGCGAAGAGAGCAAGAAAACAGAGGAAGATGAGGACTTCGACGATCGGTCCGCCGGACGGGCCACCTCGGTCCGCCGGGATACCACGCCCGCGCCGAAGCCCTCCGCGCGGCCCTCCGGTCGGCAGGCGGAGGAACGCAGCCGGGAGGCCATGCCGGCGGAGCCGGAGGCTCCGGCTCCAGCCCAGGCCGCAGCGAGCGCGCCCGACGCCGGCGTGGATGCCCTGCGCAGCCAGGCCAACCCGCTCGACTACCGCAGCGACTGGTACCTGAGAGATCCCTCCCTTGACGCCGGCACCCGGGCCCAGATCGCCGCGGCCTACGCCAAGGTCCAGAGCGCCGTCGTGGCCGCGGACATCGCCGGCGCCATGGCGGCCCTGGAGCCGCTGCTGGCCAGCCCGCACCCCGCAGTCGTCCAGGATGCCGCCTTCCGGCTGGCCACCCTCCAGCTCCAGAGCGGGCAGCTCGAGTTGGCCGGCGCCACC